>Ga0256839_1004874_pt1 | contig 12782 bp, 11 predicted proteins | sample 354166metaG_FD_185968 | JGI IMG/M metagenome (GOLD analysis project Ga0256839, IMG submission 185968) | Hydrothermal vent microbial communities from Mid Atlantic Ridge, Atlantic Ocean - 354-166 | ecosystem: Environmental > Aquatic > Marine > Hydrothermal vents | place: Atlantic Ocean: Mid...
GGGCCGCCGGCCGCGACCTCGACCTTGACCTCGGGAATCGGGGCCTCCTCGGGCTTGGCCTCCGCCTTGGGTTCGGCCGAAGCGGTGAGGGGGTGCCGCGCGCCGTTTCCGAGCTTCAGGGCCTGCTCCAGGGCGAGGGCGATCAGGTCCCCCTTGCTGGCCACGAACTTCTTGAAGTAGCTCCCGTAGAGCCCGCCGTTGATGCCCCGGAGCGTGTGGATGATCGCCTCCGGGGGCACGCCGTACTGCAGCGCGATCGAAACTACCCGGCCGAGCGCCTCGGCGTCGGCGTTTTGCTCGTCGCCCGCTTTCCCGGTGGTGAGGATGACCTCGATCGGGTGCTCGCCCTGCATGTTCACGGTGACGAGATACGAGTAGCGGGTGCCGTCGGAGGCGGTGAGTTTCACCATATCGGTGAAACCAAAAAGGCGCCCGGTCCGCTCGAAGACCGGTTCCCCGAAGGGCCGGGCGGCGGGCTCGGCCTTTTCGGGCTCGGACGGGGCTTTCTCCTCGGCCTTTTCCTCCTTCTTCGAGGTGCTGATCACCTGGAACTCGCGGCTCCCGTCGCGGTAGACGGTGATCCCCTTGCACCCCGTCTTCCAGGCCTCGGTGTAGGCGGCCTCGACGTCCTCGACCGAGGCGTGGTTCGGGAGGTTGATGGTCTTGGAGAGGGAGTTGCCCACGTAGCCCTCGCGGTCGAAGGCCCGCTGCACCACCCCCTGCATCCGCACGTGGTCGAGGGGGCTCACGTCGTGGGCGCACTTGAAGACCTTCTGGAGTCGCTCGGGCACGAACGCAAGTCCCTGCACCGAGCCGTGGTTTTCCTGGATCTTCTCGGTGACCTTGTCCCAGTCCCAGCCGCCGTCCTTCTGGTAGTCGGGATGGGGCGGGTAGGCCTCGAGGAGCTCCTTAAAGAGCGGATGGACGAGGGCCTTGTACTCGCCTCCGATCCTTCGCCAGACGAAGGGGGCGAAGACCGGCTCGATCCCCGAGGAGACCCCCATCAGCATGCTGGTGGTGCCGGTGGGGGCGACGGTGAGGAGGGCGACGTTCCGCCGGGGGCGGATGCCGAGGCCTTTGAAGTATTCCTCGTGCTCGGCGTAGAGCGGGAAGACCCCCCGCTCCTCGGCGAGCGCCTCGGAGGCGGCGGTGGCTTCTTCCCGCATCGTATCCATAATGCGCTCGACGACCTCGCGGGCTTCCTCGGAGTCGTAGGCGAGGTCCATCTTGATGAGCGCGTCGGCGAGGCCCATCACCCCGAGCCCGAGCCGGCGAAGGGTCTGGGAGGCTTTCCTGTTGTCCTCGAGCACGAAGTGGTTCACGTCGAGCACGTTGTCGAGAAAGCGCACCGCGGTGCGCACGTCCCTCTTGAAGGCGTCGAAGTCGAAGGTCTTGTCCTCTCGGACGTAAGCGGCGAGGTTCATCGCCCCGAGGTCGCAGGGCTCGCCCACGGTGAGGGGGATCTCGCCGCAGGGGTTGGTGGCCCGGATCTCCCAGCGCTTTCCAAGGCCCTTAAGTGCCGACTTCTCGTTCACCCGATCGATGAAGATGAGCCCCGGCTCGCCGGTGGCCCAGGCGTGCCAGGCGATCTCGTGCCAGATCCACTTGGCGGGAACCCCGCCTTCAAAGACCGGAACCGGCCGGGCGCCGTCCTCCCGCTCGGGGAGATCGGGGATCTTGCCGGTGTATTCCCCCTTCAGGAAGACGGGGTAGTACTTCCCGGGAACCTCCTTGGGCTCAATGGGCCAAAGGGCGTCCTTCTCGAGGGCCTCGATGAAGCGGTTCGTGATCAGGACCGAGATGTTGAAGGTTGAAATGTCCCCCTCGGCGGCCTCGCGGTCCAGGTCTTTCGCGGTGAGGAAGTCGAGGAGGTCGGGGTGGGCGACGTCGAGGGTGGCCATGCCGGCGCCGCGGCGGGTGCCCCCCTGGCGCACGACCCGGAGGACGGGCGCGTAGACGTAGCGAAGCGTGGCCACCGGGCCGGCGTTCGGGCCGCCGCGGTTCGCCCACTCGAGGAAGTTGTCGTAGATCTCGATCAGGTAGCTGGTGGGGCCGCTGGCGGTGCCGCCCGAGCTCTTCACCGGGGCGCCCTCGGGGCGGAGTTTGGAGAAGTCCACGTGGGGTTCCTCCCCGGCGAGCGCGAGCCGGGTGGCCTCGGCGGCGGCGTCCATGATCCCGCCCATGTCGTCCTCGATCTCGATCACGTTCTCGGGACGCTCGCGCACGGTGAGCACGCCGTGTTCGCGGGCGAGGGCGGCGAGCTCGGGGGAGAGGGTGCCGTAGACCACCCTCGTCCAGTTGCGCACCGCGTGGGGGAGTTTTTCGCCGTCGGGGTTGGTGGAAGGCCGCATCAGGCCCTTGATGAAGTCCTCGACATCCTTGTGGTCCGCGTGCATGTAGGCGAAGCCGCGGACCAGCCCCATCCGCTGCCCCTTGGGGGCCGAGCGGTAGGGGTCGAGGTTGACGCCGTTGCCCCCGCCCACCTTGGTGACCAGGGCGAGCTTCTTGGCCACCTCCATGATCCCCTCGAAGCTCTCGGGCGGGTTCTCGGTGGCCCCTTGCACGAAGCAGTTCAGCACGTTGCCGTGGGCGGTGGCGGCGCCGGCGAGCACCCGGCCCCCAGGGCAGAAGCGCTTTTCCTTCATGAGCTTGAAGAAACGCTCGGCCCAGACCTCGCGCTCGGGCTCCTTCTCGGGGAGCGCGACCCAGTTGGCGACCCGGCGGAACATGCCGTAGATGTCTCCGTCTCCGGGCTGCAGGTACTGGCGCCGGGCGATCGCGTGGGCGTGTTCGTCGAATGCAGTACGGTTCATAGTCCAATCTCCCCCTATATATTGCGTTTTCGCTGAATGAGCGTACTACATCTTGGGCCTGACCGCAACCGGGGATGCACGGGAAGCCCGGTCGAGTTTACCACGGGCGCGGCGCTTTGCTAGGATGGGCCCGCTTGGAGGGAGCCGTGCCGCAGGGAACGCTCTTCGTGATGACCGGGGCCTCGGGGGTGGGCAAGGGCACGCTCCGCTCCCGCCTCCTGGAGCGGGTGAAGCTCTACTACTCGATCTCGATGACCACCCGCCCCGCGCGCCCCGGGGAGCGGCACGGGGTCGACTACTGGTTCGTGGATCGGGCGCGCTTTCAGGCCGCGATCGAGGCCGGGGCGTTCCTCGAGTACGCCGAGTACGTGGGCAACTACTACGGGACGCCCCGGGCGCCGGTCGAGCGCCACCTCGCCCGGGGCGAGGACGTGCTGCTTGAGATCGAGGTCGAAGGGGCGAAGCAGGTCAGGGAAAGGGCGCCCGAGCTTGGCATCCCGGCGGTCTTCATCTTCATCGTTCCCCCCTCGCTCACCGAGTTGCGCCGGCGGCTTTTGCTTCGTTCGGGGGACGGCGATCCCGCCAAACTGAAGGAGATCGCCGCCCGCCTGGCCCGGGCCGAGCGGGAGATCCGCGAGGCCGGGGAGGTGGGGTTTGACTACGTGGTCACAAACGACGTGCTCGAGGAGGCGACCGACGACCTTGAGCGCATCGTGCGAACCGAGCGCCTCCGGGCGTACCGCCGGGAGGACGCGCTGGCGGCGGCGCTTTCCCGGGATCCTGAGCTCGAGGCCGAGCTCGACGAGATGGAAAGGTGGTTGATGGAACGTGGCCGAACCCGGAATTGACAAACTGCTCGAGATCGTGGACTCGAAGTACCGGCTCACCGTGGTGGTGGCCAAAAGGGCTCAGCAGCTCCTTCGCTACAACTTTAAAAACACCGTGCTCGAGCCCAGGGAGTGGCCCAAGATGCGCACCCTCGAGGGCGAGGTCCCCGACCCCAACCCGGTGACCTGGGCGATCAAGGAGCTCCAGACCGGTCAGTTCGAGATCGGCGAGAACCTGGTGCCCGAGGACAAGCTCTCGCGGGTGCTCGACCAGCTCTACCCCGGCGACCTGGAGGAGGAGGCCTAGTTTGGGCCAGCGGGTTCTTCTCGCGGTGGGCGGGGGCGCCGCGGCGATCAAGGCGCCCCTCGTCGTGCGTCGTCTGCTCGAGGCCGGGTTCGAGGTCCGCACCCTGGCCACCCCCCGGGCCCTCGCCTTCACCACCGAGCTCGCGCTGGCCACCGTGAGCGGCCACCCGGTTGCCACCGAGGGGCGCTGGTTCGCTCCGAGCGGCCGGGTCTTGCACCTTGAGCTTGCGGCCTGGGCCGACCTCGTACTGGTGGCGCCGGCCACCGCCGCCGACCTCGCCCGGGCGGCCGCCGGCCTCGCCGAGGACCTGCTCTCGGCTACGATCGTCGCCGGGGCGCGGCGGGTGCTCTGGGCGCCGGCGATGAACCCCGAGATGTGGGCCGACCCCGCGGTCCAGGAAAACGTCGCCCGGCTCAGGGCCCGGGGCCACGCCTTCGCCGGCCCCGCCTACGGGGCGATGGCGGCGGTGGGGGAGGCGCCCGGGCTCGGGCGGATGCTCGAGCCCGAGGAGCTCGCCACCCGGGTCCGCTACCACCTTGCCGAAAAGGACTACGCCGGGCGCACGGTCCTGGTCACCGCCGGTCCCACCCGCGAGTACCTCGACCCGGTGCGGTTCCTCTCGAACCCCTCCTCGGGCAAGATGGGCTACGCCGTGGCCGAGGCCGCCCGGGACCGGGGGGCGCGGGTGATCCTGGTGCACGGGCCCACCCACCTCCCCGAACCCTTCGGGGTCCAGATGGTTTCGGTGGAGAGCGCCGGGGAGATGCATCGGGCGGTGCTCGAGCACTTTCCCGAGGCCGACCTCGTGGTCATGGCGGCGGCGGTGGCGGACTGGCGGCCGGCGGAGCGGAAAGGGGAAAAAGAGCCCAAGACGGGGGAAGAAAAATCCCTCCGCCTCGTTCGCACCCCCGACATCCTGGCCGAGCTCGGGAGGCAAAAGCGCCAGCAGGTCCTGGTGGGGTTCGCGATGGAGACGCACGAGGGGCTTTCCCGGGCCTACGCCAAGCTTAAGCGGAAGAACCTCGACCTGATCTGCCTCAACTACCCCACCGACCCCGAGACCGCCTTCGGCGCCGACGAGAACCGGCTCGTGGTGATCGAGCGCACGGGGCGGACCGAGGCCTGGGGCAGGGCCTCGAAGCGGGCGCTCGCCGAGCGGTTGTTAACCCGCGCCCTGGGCTTTATGCAAAAGGCTGTATAATCCCCGAAGAAAACCCGGGAGGGATGCCGCATGCCGAATAAGGAACTGCGCCATAAGAAAATTCAGGAGATCGTGGCTCGCGAGGAGATCTCGACCCAGGCCGAGCTCGTCGAGCGGCTCCGTCAGGAGGGGTTCAACGTCACCCAGGCCACGGTGAGCCGCGACATCAGCGAGCTGCGCTTGGTTCGCGTGCCCCTTGGGAAGGGAAAGCACAAGTACGCGCTGGCGCCGATTGAGCTCGAGGAGGACGTGGAGGCCGAGCTCAAGCGCCAGTTCAAGGAGTTCGTCCACGATATCGACCGGGGCGGGAACATCATCGTGCTTCGCACCGCCCTGGGCCACGCCGCGGGCATCGCGCTCCTCATCGACAAGCTAAGGGACGACGACCTGGTGGGCACCCTCGCCGGCGACGACACGATCTTGGTGGTGGCCCGGGGGGAGTCCGAGGCCGAGCGCCTCGAACGCTACTTTGAGGAGCTGCTGGTTTAGTTGGAAGCCGTTCCCCTTTTTCTCAAGGCGTTCACCACGCTTCTCGTGGTGATGGACCCGGTGGGGCTGGCACCGGTCTTCGTGGCGCTGGCAGGGGACCGTCCCGCGTCCGAGCGGCTTCGGATCGCCCGGCGAGCGGTCGCGATCGCCACCATGCTTTTGGTCTTCTTCGGTTTTTTCGGCGAGCCCCTGCTCCGCTACCTGGGGATCGGCCTTTCCGCCTTTCGCACCGCCGGCGGGCTCTTGCTCTTCAAGATCGCCCTCGACATGGTCTTCGTGCACCGGGTGCGCGAGACCCCGGAAGAGGAGGAGGAGGCCCGGATGCGCGAGGACATCAGCGTTTTTCCTCTCGCGATCCCCTTGCTCGTGGGCCCGGGGGCGATGGCCAGCATCCTGGTGCTGGTGGCCGAGGCCCGGCATGTTTCCGGCGGGCCCTTCGCGGTGGCGCTGGCGGCGGCACTGGTGCTTCTTTTCGCCTACCTCGCCCTCCGGCTGGCCGCGGCCCTGAGCCGCTGGCTGGGCCGGACCGGGGTGAACGTGGTCACCCGGGTCCTCGGCGTCCTGCTCGCGGCGCTCGCGGTGCAGTTCGTCTTCGACGGGGTGGCCGGGGCCTTCTTTTAAAAGCAGAAGGCCGGCCCAGCCGGCCGGCGGGGATTGCGAGCCGGGTTAGGCGATCCGGGCTTCGAGGTACTCCCGTTCGCCCTCGAGGATCATCCGGGCCTCTTCGGGGTTCTTGGGGTACTCCTTGCCGCGGTTTACCAGGTAGGTCTCGTAGCGCCGGATGCCAAAGGCCTCGGTGAGGTAACGCACCGCGGTTTCCACCTCGAAGTCCTTGCAGGAGAAGATGTCCACGCTAATAAAGCGCCGTTTGGGGAAGGTGTGGATGGCGATGTGGGACTCGGCGATGATGACCACGCCGGCGAGTCCCTCGTCCTCCTCGGTCTGGCCCCGGTACTCGTAAACCGAGGGCGGGAGGACCTTGGTCATCTCCATCTTCTCGGGAAGTTCATCGAGGGTGCGGTAGACCAGAACCTTGTCGGCGAGCTTCGCGGGATCGGCGTCGTAGCCGTCGATCATCAGGTGAGGCCCAAACCCGAAGAGCTCCATCTCCCAACCTCCTTTCCTCGAGGGCGCGGGGTACCCCCGCCCGCTAATGGCATTATGGGGGGCCTGGCTCACTTTGTCAAGATTTGCACGCAAAGCTGTCCAAATCTTGACAGAGCATGGGCTTCGAAAAGCATTCTCTTTCGATGGTTTAGGGATTTTCTTTTGCCTCGGCTTGTCCGTTAGAATGATCGAAGGTTCTGTCCAAATCTTTATTCCGCGGAGCGGGAGCGGGGCGGCGAAATTCCGGGGAGAGGCGCCGGGGCTCCGGGGAATCGTTGCCTCGTGCAGGGACATTCTTCGTGAGACCGGGGTTAAACTGGGGCGGAAAAGGAGGGGATATGTACCGCGGTAGAGAAGGACAATGGGCGTTCTACCTCCACCGGATCTCGGGGGTGGCGGTCCTTCTGTTCCTGATGCTCCATGTCCTCGAGATGTCGAGCTCGATGTTTGGACCCGAGTGGTTCAACGCGCTTCTGGCTTTCGAGCGAAACCCGGTCTTCGGCCTGGGGCTCGTGCTGGTCGCGGCCCTGGTGCTCTATCACGCGTTGAATGGCCTCCGTATCATCCTCATGGACTTCACCTCCTGGGGGGTGCGGTACCAACGACAGCTTTGGTACGGCGTCTGGGTGCTTTACGTGCTCATCGGCTTTCCGATGTTTTTTACGATGCTCGGCTACGTCTTCGGGGGTGGGGAGTAATGGCGTGGCGCGCTCGTCGGTACGAGGAGGCGAAGCGACTCGCCGCAAGCAACCTCGAGCTCGCCTGGTGGATTTTTATGCGGGTATCGGGGGTGCTCCTCGTCTTCCTGGTGCTCGGGCACCTCTACACCCGGGCGGTGCTCCTTGACTTTCACCGGGACCTCGACTACGACTACATGGTCCGGGTGATGAACTCGGCGACCTGGAAGTTTTACAACTGGCTCCTGCTCTTCCTATCCGTCCTCCATGGAACCAACGGACTTCGCTACATCATCGACGACCACATCGCCTCGGGGCGGGCCCGGGCCTGGGTAAAGGTCGTGGTCTACACGATCGTCTTCCTGGTCACGGCGTTCGGCACCCTTGCGCTTTGGGGCTGGAACTACCAGCCCGTGGAATAGGGAGGTAGGGGATGGCGCACCCACACGACGTACTGGTGATCGGCGCCGGCGGGGCGGGGCTTACCGCCGCGCTCTACGCCGCCCGCGCGGGCGCCGACGTGGCGGTGATCTCGAAGCTTTACCCCACCCGCTCCCACACCGGGGCTGCCCAGGGGGGGATCGGCGCCGCCCTCGGCAACGTCGAGGAGGACCACTGGGAGTGGCACATGTTCGACACCGTCAAGGGCGGGGACTACCTCACCGACCAGGACGCCGCCGAGGTCTTCGCCCGCGAGGTGATCGACGCGGTGATTGAGCTCGAGCACATGGGGCTCCCCTTCGACCGGCTCCCGAACGGCAAGATCGCCCAGCGCCGCTTTGGCGGCCACACCAAGGAGTGGGGGAAGGCCCCGGTGGCCCGCGCCGCCCACGCCGCCGACCGCACCGGCCACATGATCCTCCAGACCCTCTACCAGCAGTCGGTCAAGCACGGCATCACCTTTTACAACGAGTTCCACGTGCTCGACGTGGTCTTCGATCAGGACGGCCGGGCTGTGGGGGTGGTGGCGATGGAGTTCGCCACCGGCGAGCTCCACACCTTCCAGGCCAAGGCAATCGTGATCGCCTCCGGCGGCTTCGGCCGGATCTTCAAGGTGACCTCGAACGCCTACACCCTGACCGGAGACCTACAGGCAATCCTCTACCGCAAGGGTTGGCTGCCGCTTGAGGATATGGAGTTCTACCAGTTTCACCCCACCGGCCTCTACCGGCTCGGGATCCTGGTCACCGAGGGCGCCCGCGGGGAGGGCGGCATCCTGCGAAACGCCGAGGGCGAGCGCTTCATGGAACGCTACGCCCCCACCATCAAGGACCTGGCGCCCCGCGACGTGGTCAGCCGGGCGATGTACCTCGAGATCCGCGAGGGCCGGGGTTGCGGGCCGAACAAGGACTACCTCTGCCTCGACCTCACCCACCTCGACCCCGAGGTCATCGAGAAGAAACTCCCCGACATCGCCGAGTTTTCCCGCACCTACCTCGGCGTCGACCCGGCAAAGGAGATGATCCCGGTGGTACCCACCGCCCACTACGCCATGGGCGGGATCCCCACCACTCTGGACGGCGAGGTCATCAAGGACGGGAGGGGTACCGTGGTGCCCGGTCTCTACGCCGCCGGCGAGGTGGCCTGCGTAAGCCTCCACGGCGCCAACCGCCTGGGCACCAACTCGCTCGGCGACCTGGTGGTCTTCGGCCGGCGCGCCGGTCGGGCGGCCGCCCGCTTCGCAGAGCGGGAGTCCTTCGTCGATCTGCCCCCCGACGCCACCGACGGCGCCCGCGAGCTCATCGAGAAGATCAAGGCAAGCGCGGGCGGCGAGAGCCCCTATTCGATCCGCCGAGACCTGCAGGACTCGATGATGGAGAACGCCTCGGTCTTCCGTACCGAGGAGCTCCTCGAAAAGCAGATCGGGATCTTAAAGGAGCTCTTCGACCGCTACGAGAAGGTCACCATCCAGGACAAGGGCGAGCGCTACAACGCCGATCTTGTCGAGGCGATCGAGCTCGGCTTTCTGCTCGAAAACGCCGAGGCCCTGGTGCACTCGGCCAAAAACCGCAGGGAGTCCCGCGGTGCCCACGCCCGCGAGGACTACCCCGAGCGCGACGACGAGAACTGGCTCAAGCACACCCTCATCTACAAGGAGGGCAACGGCAAGGTGCGCTTTGACTACAAGCCGGTGGTGATCACCAGGTTCGAGCCGAAGCCGAGGGCCTACTAGGGAGGGCGCGATGCAGGTTACGCTCAAGATTCTCCGCTACAATCCCGAGAAAGACCTCCGGCCCCACTGGGAAAGTTACAAGCTCGAGGCCGAGCCGATGGACCGGGTACTCGATCTCTTGCATAAGGTCAAGTGGGAGCAAGATGGCACGCTCGCCTTTCGCAAAAGTTGCGGGCACGGGATCTGCGGCTCCGACGCGATGCTGATCAACGGCCGCAATCGCCTCGCCTGCAAGACCCTGGTCCGGGACCTGGGGACCGACGTCATCGAGGTGGAGCCGATCCGCGGCCTTCCGGTGGAGAAGGACCTCGTGGTCGATATGGAGCCTTTCTTCAAGGCCTACCGGGCGGTCAAACCCTGGCTTATCAACGACGATCCCCCGCCCCAGCGCGAAAGGCTCCAGTCGCCCGAGGAGCGGGCCCGTTTCGACGAGGGCACGAAGTGCATCCTTTGTGCCGCCTGCACGACGAGCTGCCCGGTCTTCTGGGTGAACGGAACCTACATCGGGCCGGCGGCGGTGGTGCAGGCACACCGCTTTATCTTCGACTCCCGCGACCAGGGGGCCCACGAGCGCTTCCCCGTCCTCGGCTCTACCGGCGGCGTCTGGCGTTGCCGCACCGCCTACAACTGCACCGAGGCCTGCCCGCGCGAGATCCCGGTGACTCAGCTGATCCAGGAGGTGAAGCGGGCGATCATGTTCGGGGAGTTTTAAAAGGGCCTATGGCTTGTGGAGGGGGCCGTCCTTAGGCGGCCCCCAGCCTCTTTTCGGCTTCAGCGAGGCGCATCCGGAAGGCCTTCCCCGGGCCCCGGGTCTTCCCCCCGGCGAGCTCTTGGCCCGAGCGCTCCGGCCGCCGGTGACCGGGACGCGGCTCCGCCAGGGGGCGGCGAGGATGGGGACGTCGTTCCGGGGTACGCGGAGCTTGAATGCCCCGGAGGCGAACGCCGGCGGTGCCTCGGGAACGGGCCCCGTTTGCGCCGGCGGGCCCGTGGAAGGGTTCGAGCGTTTTGGGACGCTTTGGCCCGAGGTGCTTCCGGGCCTCGTCACGGGCCTAGGGTGAGGGGAGCCGCATTGCCCGGGCCTTTTTCGCGGCCGGCCCGCGCTTCTTCGCGGAGGCGCTCACCGGAGAAGATGCCGGCGGGCCGGAGGGCGATCGCGCGCTCTGGCGAGGGAACAGGCTTCTCCCTCGGTGGGCCCTAAAAAGCCGCACGGAATTGGGATCGGGTCCCTCTTGCCGAGCTGGCGGGTGCTCTGGTCATCTTGGATCCGGCTTCAAGGATTTTCCAGCGCGGCCTTGAGGGTTTGGGCCGCTTCAGCGAGGGACGAAAGCCTTTGGGCTTCGGCCTCGAGCGCCTCGAGTTCACCCCTCACCCGCTCGCAGTCGGGTCGGTAGAGGGCGTGGAAGCGCTCGGCGCTCCTTTCAAGCTCCTCCTCGAGGGCTTTTTCGAGGGCGGCCTCGAGCTCGGTGCGGATCGCCGCCAGGCGTCGCTTGAACTCGCGGAAGGCGGCCTCCCGCCTCCGGGGGAGGATCGAAAGCCCGAGGAGGGCGGCGGCGATCCCGGCGGTGAGTCCGGTGACGTCGGCGGCGAGGCCGTGAAGCAAAAGAGCGATCATCGCCCCAAGCCCCACCGCCCCGACTTCGGCAAGGGCGGTGGCCTTTAGGGCCGCCTCCACCCGGCTTTGGACGAAGGCGGCCACGGCCTCGGGGGAGAAGCGGGCGAGCGCCTCCTGGAGTTTCGCCGTCAGGGTTTCGTCCTCCCCGGCCTCGGGCGGTCGGGTGGTCTTGATCAGGTCGAGGGCGGAGGCGAGCAGGTCGCGCTCCCGCCGGCCGATCCAGGCGAGGGCGTCGGTGAGCTCGAGCAAAAGGCGCTCCTCGGCGTCCTGGATCACCTCCGTCTCGAAGCTCTTTTGCACCCGGCTCGCGTTCAAGAGGTCGAAGAGGCGGCCAAGCCGCACGTGCTCGCGGAACCACCGCTCGCCCCGCGCCTCGATCTCGGCGAAGACCTGGGCGAGCCGGGCCTTTCTGCCGGCGAACTCCTCCCGGGTTTGCCGGAGGTGGCGCTCGAGAAGCGCGTCGAGCGTCCGGCAGCGCTCGGCTTCGGCAAGCAGGCGTTCCCGTTCGGCAGAAAGCCGGTCTTTCCCCTCTTCGAGGAGCCGGAGGAGCACCCCGAGGGGGCTCGATAGCTTGATGCGGGCGGCCTCGCGCTCGAGCACCTCCCGGATCCTGGCCTCGAGCTCCGGCAACCCCTCCCCGGTCTTCGCGCTCACCAAAAACACCGGCACCTCGATCCCAAGGGTCTCCCGCGCCTTTTCCGCGACAAAGGCGCGGACCTCCGCCCTCCCCGCTTCGTCGAGGAGGTCGGCCTTGTTCACCACGAGAACGATCTTCTTGCCCCAGGAGCGGATGAGCTCGAGAAAGCGGCGCTCGCTCTCGGTATAAGGCCGGTCGGCGCTAGTCACGAAGAGGATCAGATCGGCCCGGGGTAGAAAGGCCTCGGTGAGCCGCTGATGGCGCTCGATGACCGCGTTCGTCCCCGGGGTGTCCACGAAGCGAAGGAGCTTCAGGAGCTCGTGGGGAAAGCGGACGAGGACGAGGTCCTCGCCCAGGACCTCGGTGCCCTCGCCGTAGGCGATGAGCTGGATCTTGTCGGTGGTGGGGGTGACCCCCTCCTTGAGGAGCGGTGCCCCGAGGAGCGCGTTCAAAAGCGAGGACTTCCCGGAGTTAAACTCGCCCGCCACCACCAGCAAGAAAGGCCCCTCGAGGTCGGCGAGGGCCTGGCGCAGGGGAGCGGTCTCGACGCCGAGTCGGGCGAGGTGCTCGAGCCCCTCGGCCAAAAGCGCCCGGACCCTTTCGGCCTTCTCAAGAAGAAGCGGATCGAGCCGCACGGCCCTACCTTACCCAAACCCCGCCCGGAAGTTTGGCAAGGCGCGGGTGCGGGAGGTGAAAGAGGTGGGTCTTGGCTCGGCTGTCGCTTGCGCCAAACCCCATGGCCGCCGGCTCGGCCCCGAGCCGAAGGAGCGGCGGGATCAGCTCGGCCTCGGTCTTTCCCCGGAAAAGGAGGACGGCCTCAAGCGACGCGGATTCGGCTTCGAGCAGGTGATCCACGTGCCAAAAGCGCGCCCGCTTTTGCCCCCGGGCCCCGGGAAAGCGGCTTTGGAGCGCGGGGAGGACGGGGTGGGGCGGGCCCGA
>Ga0256839_1004875_pt1 | contig 12779 bp, 12 predicted proteins | sample 354166metaG_FD_185968 | JGI IMG/M metagenome (GOLD analysis project Ga0256839, IMG submission 185968) | Hydrothermal vent microbial communities from Mid Atlantic Ridge, Atlantic Ocean - 354-166 | ecosystem: Environmental > Aquatic > Marine > Hydrothermal vents | place: Atlantic Ocean: Mid...
TCGCAAGGCCGGTGATGGCGACGACGACGGCGAGAGCCACCGCCAGGACTCCGATCCTTCTCATTCTGCCCCCTCGGGTTCGATTTCACCGGGAGTCGACGACCGTGCCGCCGTCGCGCCAAGCCGGCGCCGAACTCCCATGTCCGGCCTGAGAGTACGGGGGAGGGGTGTCAAGGAGCTCTTCGGCCGGTGTGGTGCATGGGTCCAGCACGGAGACGGGATGCTTCGGACCGCCGCAGCCCGGCGGGCGGCGTCCCGGTGGCCGACCTGCCCTCCAGGCCCATGCTTCCCTCCGAACCTGCGATGCCGGGTGGCGCCAACGTCGGCCGACGTTCAGTCTCCTTGGCCGGTGTGATCCCGGAGACGTCGGATCCGTTCGGCGCGCATCTGGCGGCGGATCCGGGCCTGCTCCTGGCGTCGCCGCTCCTCGTCGGTCTCGACGATGAGGGGCGGCACCTCGGTGGGGCGCCCGCTCGAGTCGAGGGCGACGAACACGAGGTAGGCGCTGGTGGTGTGACGGGGTTCGCCGCCTCCGAGGGGCTCGGCCTCGACCCGGACCCCCACCTCCAGCGACGTCCGGCCGACGTCGTTGACCTGGGCTCTCACCACGAGGATGTCGCCGACGTGGACGGGTTGGAGGAAGGAGAGCTCGTCGATGGTGGCGGTGACGCACAGGGTGCCGGCGTGACGCATCGCCGCCGTCCCCGCCGCCGAATCCACCTCCTTCATGATCACGCCGCCGTGGACGTTGCCCGCCATGTTGGCGTCGAGCTGGGTCATCGTCCGGATGAAGGTCACCCGGCTGGCGCTCGCCGGTTTCGGGTTCATGGGTGTTCCTCTCTCCATCTCTCGTCGATCTGCTCGAGCAGCCGCCGGAGGGTGGGCAGGGCTTGCAGATCCCGTTCGCGTCCAGCCGCTTCCTTCGAACGGATCACGTCGCTCAGCGACGCGACCGGGATGTCGAGGTCGGCGAGCTCGAAGGTGACGGCTCCTCGCACCAGATCCGAGAAGCCGCGCGTCCCGGAAGGCTCGAAGGAGAGGTCGAGCCGGCCTGCATCCGTGACGAGGTTCCAGACCCGCGCCTGGGCCAGGGTGGGTGCAGCGATGTCGAAGCGGAGCCCCCGGGGGGTGTCCGAAGCGGAGACCCGTGCGTCGAGCTCGATGAGGGCGTCGGCGAGGCGCGACAGGTTCTCCTCGGCATCGTCGGGGCAGATGTCCGCATCGCCGGTGGTGAGAGGCGACCCGTACAGGGTTGCTGCGAGACCCCCGATGACGACGAACCTGACCTCATGCCGCAGCAATACCTCGAGGATACGGAGTGGTTGGAAGCGGGGGATTGTCTCGTCGTTCATCTGGGGCGAGCACCATGGAGGATCTGTTCCAGCTCGAGCCGGTGGAGCAGGTCGGCGAGTCGTTCCTCGGGACTCATACGGAGGTGATCCTGGATGAGTCGGTCGTGGTCTGGGTCGAGCTCGACCAGGTGGATCGTCGGCTCGAGGCCGCAGGCTCGGATCGCACGGATCACCGTCCGGAATCCGGGTTCGGTTCGTCCAGACTCCCAACGAGCCACGACGGACTGCGACGTGCCCAGGCGTCGAGCCAGCTCCGCCTGCGTGAGGCCCTTCCGAAGGCGTGCCTCTCGGATCAGCGCGCCACCCTTCATCAGCAGAAACATAGCACATGAGATATAGGGCGTATCGCATCGCAGCGATGGCAGGTGGCTTCGCCGGTGGCGGAACCACGCCGGTCAGGCACCGCCGATACGTCTGCGCATCAGCCGCTCGTAGAGGGCGGGGGAGACCCGGAAGGTGACGTAGGCCAGCTTGGCGGTGGCGCCGACCAGCACCAGACGGCGTCTCCGTCGCAGCCCCCGGAGCACCGCCGCCGCCACCTGGTCGGCGGAGAGGTGCCGTCCGGTGGTGGACCACCGCCCCTTCTCGCCCGTCGCCCGGGCCACCGCCCGGGTGTCGATACCGGTGTCGGCGAAGGACGGGCAGACCATCGTCACCGTCACCCCGGTCCCCACCAGCTCGGCCCGCAGACTCTCGAAGAGGCCGTGGAGGGCGTGTTTGGACGCCGCGTAGGCGGTGCGATGGACGAGAGGGGAGAAGCCGGCGACGCTGGACAACACCGCGATCCGGCCCCTCCGCTCCACCACCCCCGGGAGCGTCGCCCGGGTGACGTAGGCGGCTCCGAACAGGTTCACCGCCATCACCTGCTCCACCGCCTCCGCCGCCACCTCCCCGAAGGGCCCCAACGCGGTCACCCCGGCGTTGTTGATCACCACGTCGAAGGGGCCGACCTCGACCGCCGCCTCCTCCACCTGGACGCGATCCACCAGGTCCACGACCCGGGGCTCCACCGCCACCTCCGCCGCCAGCCGCTCCAGGGCCTCGGCGTCACGGTCCCAGGCGAACACCTGGGCACCTTCGGCGGCGAGGCGTCGACACAGGGCGGAGCCGATCCCCCCGGCGGCTCCGGTCACCACCACCTTCAGGCCTCCGAACCCCTCCTCACGCACGGCTGTCCCTCCACGCCCGGAACGCCTGCAGGGACGTCATCTTCGGTCGATAGCCGAACTCCTCCACCAGGCGCCGGTTCGACAGCACGGGGCGGTGGCGCAGGAACACCACCTGCTCGGGGCCGTAGGGCGAGATCCCGAGGCGGCGCCCCACCGCCAGCGCCGCCTTCACCACCGGGGCGGGCAGGGCGACGAACCGCGTCCCCATCTCGTCGGCGATCCGGCGGAGCGGCACCGCGCCGTCGCCCGCCAGGTTGAAGACGCCTCCCCGCCGCTGCAGCGTGCCCCGGACGATCACCTCGACGGCGTCCGTCTCCCAGATGAACACGAAGGGGCTGTCGGAGCCGACGATCCCGACGATCACCGGAGCCTCGAAGAGGGCGGTGATCTGGTTGCGGAGCCCGGCCCCGAGGATCGTGCCGGGGCGGAGGACGAGTTGGGTCAGCTCGGGATGCTCGGCCCGGGTCTTCGCCAGCAGCTCCTCCACCTGCCGCTTGTGGTCGGCGTAGGCGAACTCGGGATTGCCGCGGAGGGGATCGTCCTCGTCGATCCACTCCGGGTTGTCGTCGTGGTAGCCGTAGGCGGCACCGCTGGAGGTCACCGTCAGATGCCCCACCCCGGCGGCGAGGGCGGCGGCGACGACGTTGGCGGTGCCGCCCACGTCGATCGACCGAAGCTCCTCACGGGTCTGGTCGGGACGGGGGGTGACGACCGCCGCCAGATGGACGATCCGGTCGATCCGCCACTCCCGGACCAGGTCGGCGAGGGCGGGGTCGCGGACGTCGAGGAGCTCCGAGCGGATCCGCGGTCCCTGCGGTCCCGGGCGGACGTCCACCGACACCACCTCCTCCACCTCCTCCGTCGCGGCGAGGCGGGTCACCACCCGGGAGCCGAGGAACCCGGCCCCACCGGTGACGAGCACCCGGACGGTCATGCGGCGACGGGGACGGGGACCGGCCGACGCGACCACCAGGTGGCCACCGCCAAGCCGCTGATGAGGTGCCACACGCCCCACCAGGCCGCGATGATCGCCATGCCGCCGAGCCCGTCGAAGAACCCGAAGATGAGGACCAGGGCCAACGCCGAGTTCTGGATCCCCACCTCGATGGAGATGGCCCGGGCGTCGTAGAGCGGGGTGCGGAGACCCCGCGCGGTCCAGTAGCCGACGGCGAGGGCGACGGCGTTCTGAAGGGCGACCAGCGCGGCGACCGCGCCGACGTAGGCGAGGAAATACTGCCAGTTCGCCGCCAGCGCGCCGACGATGAACAGCCCGAACGCCGACAGCGAGAAGATCCGCATGGGACGGCGGAGGCGTTCGGCAGCCGACGGACGGAACCGGGCGAAGGCCATGCCGACGGCCAGGGGGATGCCGAGGATGAGGAGGATCGTCACCAGGAGATCGACCGGGTCGAGGCTCACCCGGGTGAGGATGGCGGCCGTCCCCGCGTTCCGGCTCCCCCAAAAGGACAGGTTGAGGGGGGTCATGACGACGGCCAGGGCGGTGGAGATGGCGGTCATCGAGACCGACAGGGCGGCGTTCGCCCTGGCGTGGTGGGCCAGGAAGTTCGAGAAGTTCCCACCCGGGCACGCCGCCACCAGGATCATCCCCAAGGCCAGGGACGGGGCGGGCTCGAGGACGGTGATGAGGGCGAAGGTGAAGGCGGGGAGCAGCAGGAACTGGGCGCCGAGGCCGATGAGGGGGCCCCGGGGGTCCCGGACCACCCGGCGGAAATCCTCCACCCGGATGTCGAGCGCCACCCCGAACATGATGAGCCCGATGAGGACGTTGAGGAGCAGCAGGCTCGACTCGTTGAAGTTGAGCTGGACCTGGTCGATGGGCGTCACCGGTTCCTCCTGATCGTGGTCATCCCCCGGGCTCCTCGTGCATGTCCTTGAAGGCTCGGAGGCGGGGAGCCCACATGTGGGTGACGGGGTCGACGTCGACGTGGACCACCGCCGGGCCGTCGGTCGCCAGTGCCCGCCGCAGGGCGGGCGCCAGCTCGGCCTCGGTGGAGACCCGCTCGCCGTGGGCGCCCATCGACCGGGCCAGGTCGTCGAAGCGGATCTCGGCGAAGTCGGTGCCGATCGTCTCCCCCTCGTCGAGGTGTCGCCGCACCAGCGTCTTCACCGGACGGAGGGCGAACTGCTGGCCCATCTTCACCATGCCCCACTGGCGGTCGACGAACACGACGTAGATGACGGGGAGGTCATGGCGGACCGCCGTCTCCACCTCCTGGGGATGGAACCCCATCGCCCCGTCCCCGATCAGGCAGCACACGGTCGCGTCGGGGTGGGCCACCTGAGCCCCGAGGGCCTGACCCACCCCGGCACCCAACATCCCGAACTTGAAGGTGGCGAGCAGCGAATTGGGGTGGCGGACCTCGTGGAAGAACTGCGCCCACACCGTCGAGTTCCCGCCGTCGAACACCCACAGGGTGTCGTCGTCGAGGACCTCCCCGCAGACGCGGACCACCCGCCCCGGGTTGACCCCGTCACCCCGGGACTGGTCGAGGTGACGGTCCAGCTTCGCCCGCTCCTTCGCCGCCACCTCCGACCAGGTGTCGGGCCGGAGGGTGGGGGGAGGGGCGGCCTCCAGCTCGGCGGCGAGCGCCCCCAGGAAGGCGTCGGCGTCGGCCTGCACCGCCAGGGAGAGGGGGCGGTTCACGCCCAGCCAGTGGTCGTCGACGTCGACCTGGACGACGGCCTGGTCGGCGGCGGGGGCCCAGTAGGGGGGTCTCCCCCACCAGTCGGTCTCGCCGAGCCGGGACCCCACCACGAGGACGACGTCGGCCTCGGTCCGGAGCTTGCGGTAGGTGTCGAGCAGCGTCATCGGCACCGAGAGGTGGTGGGTCTCGGGGAGCGCACCCCGGGCGCCCCAGGAGGTGGTGACCGGAGCCGCGAGGGCTTCGGCGACCCGTCGGAGGGAGTCGAAGGCCTGGGCGTGCACCACTCCGGTCCCGGCGTGGATGAGCGGCAGGCGCGCAGACCGAAGCAGCTCGGCGGCCCGGGTGACGAGGACGGGGTCGGGCGCCTGAGGTTCGACGCGTCGGTAGGTGGAGGGGGCGCGAATCTCGGTCGGGTCGATGGGGCCCTTGCCGTTCAGGATCGACTCGGGGATGTCGACGTGGACCACGCCGGGGCGCCCCGACCAGAGGGTGCGGAACGCCCGCCGCAGGAACTCGGGGATCCGGGCACGGTCGGGCACCGTCCCCGACCATTTCGTCATCGGCCTGGTGACGGCGACCTGATCGAAGTACTGGAAGGTCCCGCCCCGATCCGGGTAGGAGATCCCCACCCGGCGGGAGGACGTGAGGAGCAGCACCCGATGCCCTTCCCCCTGCTCCACGGCGACGCCCGGCAGGGCGTTCGCCACGCCCGGCCCGTTGGAGGCGATTGCCACCCCCACCCGTCCGGTGAGCCGGGCGTAGGCACCCGCCATGTGCAGGGCGGTGGTCTCGTGGCGGGGGGAGATGAGGCGGATGCCGTGACGTTCGAGGGAGGAGACGAGGCCGAAGTAGGTTCCGTCGACGATCCCGAAGACGGTGTCCACCCCTTCCGCCGCCAGCATGGCGGCGACGATCGCTCCTCCGGGGCCTGCGGTCATCGGTCCTCCTCCCGACACTCGGCGGCGAGTGTAGATGCCCGACCGTCTCCCCATCCTGCACCGGACCGGCGAAGACCGGGCGGCTCGGTGGGCCGTCAACCGCGGTCGGGTGCCGCCTCGGCCAGCTCCTTGATCCCGGCGAGGGTGGCCTCCATGTTCGCCTGCCATTCGGCGAGGCGGCGACCGATGATCTTCTCCTCCTTGTCGGGATGCTGGGAGATGAGCTCCGTGATCGCCGACGGTCCCGGACCGAGCCCGGCGGTGAAGGTCAGTCGGGTGCCTCGGGCGGTCTCCTCCAGGTCGAAACGCCAGGTCGCCACCGGATCGTCGGGACGCTCCACCGCCCAGCCGAAGCTGCGATGCGGCTCGTAGATCGTCACCCACGAGGTCGTCTCCCACGACCCGATCCGCTCGTGGCGGTTCCGCCCGACGAACCGGGCACCCGGGCCCGGTTCGTCGATCCATTCGGCTCCCTGGAACTCGGCCGAGAACCGGGCGGGCAGATCGATGTCGGAGACCAGGCGCCACACCTGTTCGGGCGGGGCGGCGACGTCGACGCTGACACGGACGGTGGGATGTTCGGAGAAGCGCACCATGGGTCCAGTACACCAGATTCGCCGTCGGCCCGCATCGGGCGGGCGGTCAGGCCTCGACGGTGAGGACGGTGACCATCCCCATCTCGAGATGGTCTTCGAGCACGCCGCCCTCCTCGGTCTCGACGACCCGGCAGGTGAGGAAGTAACGGCCCGGGGCGAGCTCCACGGTGAGGGTGGCCGACTCCCCCGGCGCCAACGCGGGGACCGCCGCCAGCACCGCACCGTGGTCGATGCTCTCGACCACCAGCGTGTGGTGATCCTCGCCCTCGTTGACGACGGTGAAGCTCACGACGCCCGCCGTCACGGTGTCGGCACCCAGCTCGATCTCGAAGTCGCGCAGGGTGACGTCGAGACGTCCCGAACCGTCGGCGACCTGGGTGCAGGCGGCGACCACCAGCAGCCCGGCGACGATCAGGCGCCTCACGACGCCACCTCCAGGCGGTCCCCGGCGAGGGGCACCGCCACCGCCATGCGGGTCCCCTCCGGTCCGGTGGTGACGGCGATGGCGGCGTCGATGGAGTCTGCCATGAGTCGCGCCAGGTACAGGCCGAGGCCGGTGCCGGGGCTGGAGCCGTGTTTGGCGAACTTCTCGAAGGCGCGCGGCAGGAACTCCGGGTCGATGCCGGGGCCGTCGTCGGCGACGACCAGGTACAGGCGGTCCCCGTCGAGGTCACCGACGACCTGCATCGGGTCGAATCCGAGCTCGTCGGAGGCCTCCAGCCAGACCCGAGACGCGCCGTGGGTGAGGGCGTTGTCGGCGAGGGAGCCGAGGAGGGTGGAGAGCACCTCCGGGTCGGTCTCGACGACGACGTCGGGGAGCGCCTCAGGGTCGCAGGACAGCCGCGGATGGCAGTGGGTGAGCTCCCGGGCGAGCTGCTCCGGGGTGACCGCGGCCGGAGCGGCGTCGAACCCGTCGCTCTCCACCCTGGCGACGGTGAGCATCTGGGCGATGAGCCGTCGGAGACGTCGGGCGTCGGCGACGAGATCGTCGAGGATCTGGTCCCGGTCGGCGTCGCTCAGTTCGGTCCCCCGCAGCAGCTCGGCGCCGGTCACCACCGAGGTGAGAGGTGTCCGCAGCTCGTGGGTGATCATGAGGGCGAACTCGGAACGGACCCGGTTCGCCTCCTCTGCCTCGGCGAGAGCGGCGAGGGTCTCCGCCTGGGCGGTCTCCAGCTCCCGGTTGAGGGCTTCGAGCTCCTCGGAGCGTTCCCGCAGCTCCTCGGTCTCCCGGCGCATCGCAGCCTGGCGACGCCTCGTCCGGATCCGATGCACCGCGAGGCCGGTGGCCAGGACGCCGGAGAGGACGCCCAGGCCGACGAGGTCGAGGGCGCCGTCGGCACCGTGGGAGATGGGGATGGTCCGTCGGCGCAGCTCGGGGATGGTGAACATCGTGACGACGCCGCGCCCATCCCCCAGGGGGCGAACGGCGGTGTAGACGACCGCCCCCGGTTCGGTCTCGGCGACCCCGTCGATCAGCAGGCCTTTGGAGAGCGTCTGCGCGGCGGCTCCGAACCTTCCTTCGTCCAACTCGGCGAGGAGATAGGAGTCGTCGAGGGTGGTGAGGGTCGGGGAGGTGGAGGCGACGTACCGCCCCCGGTCGTCGACGATCCCGACGGCGGCGGCGTCGAGGCGGTTGCGGATGAGACGGACGATGGTGGCGTCGTCTCGACCGGCCCGGCGGAGCCGGCGGTAGGTGCGGGCGGCGTCGGAGGTGGCTCCCGACAGGAACACCCCCTCGCTGAGAGGCCTGGTGGCGGTGACGTACTCGGCGACGCCGACGACGACGGCGACGAGCGAGACGGCCGCGGCGGCGAGCACGACCGTCGAGACGAGCGCGTTGGCGAGTCGAGGCACCTTCATCGGACGGGGTGAAGTTCCTCATCGGCAGCGACCCCGTCCGGCTTGAGGAGTCGGACGGGGCCGCTACTCCGGCCGGGGCTCGCTCGTCGCGTCTAGCGGCGGGCGTGCCGCCGAGCGCCGCCGCGGGGTCGGCCTTGGTTGCGATGGGGGCGGTGGTTTCCTCCGCGGCGGGGACGCGCGGCTCGGACCGGCTCGTCACCGAGACGCCCGCCCAGTCTGCCGGTGAGCCAGTCGTCGCCCGGGTCGTGGAGGATCTCTGGGAGTCCGACCGCCCGTTGGATGGTGCGGGCGTCGGTGACCTGGTCGGGCATCACCAGCGAGACGACGACCCCGTCGGCCCCGGCCCGGGCGGTCCGTCCGGAGCGATGGAGGTAGTCCTTCGGGTCGGCGGGGAGGTCGAAGTGGACGACGGACGCCACCCCGTCGACGTGGATGCCGCGGGCGGCGACGTCGGTGGCGACCAGGGCCTTCACCCGGCCGTTGCCGAACGCCCCCAGCGCCCGGGTCCGCTGGCTCTGGGAACGCCCACCGTGGATCGCCGCCGCCTGCACGCCCGCCTGCTGGAGGCGGCGGGCCACCCGGTCGGCGCCCCGACGGGTGCGGGTGAAGACGATGGTGGGGGTGGTCGTTCGGACGATCTCGGCGGTGGTGGCCACCCGGTCGTGGTGGGCGACCCGCCAGAAGTAGTGGGCGGCGTCGCCGTGATCGTCGGCTCCTTCCACCTCGTGGCGGACGGGATCGGTCTGATAGCGACGGGTCAGCTCGGCGGTGTCCCCGTCGAGGGTGGCGGAGAACAGCACCGTCTGTCGAGGGGTCGAGGTCTGGTCGAGGAGCCTTCGCACCTGCGGCATGAAGCCCATGTCCGCCATCCGATCGGCTTCGTCCACCACCACCAGGTCGATGTCGGCGAGGGAGACCGACCCTTCGTCGATGAGGTCGGTGAGGCGTCCCGGGGTGGCGACCAGCACGTCGGTGCCCCGCCGCAGGTTGCGTCGCTGGAACTCGTACCCGACGCCGCCGTACACGGCGAGGGTCCAACGGCCGACCGCCTTGCCGAGGGGGATGAGTTCCTTGGAGATCTGCTCGGCGAGCTCCCGGGTGGGGGCGAGGACGAGGGCGCGGGGGCGCTGGGGCCGGGAGGATCCCACTCGGGCGAGGAGGGGGAGGCCGAAGGCGAGGGTCTTCCCGGAGCCGGTGGGGGCTCGCCCCAGGATGTCCCGGCCGTCGAGCGCGTCGGGGATGGCGGCGGCCTGGATCGGGAACGGTTCGGTGATGCCTCGTCGGGCGAGGGCTCGGGTGAGGGGCTCGGGCACGCCGAGCTGGTCGAAGGTGGTCATGGATCCTCCTCGGAGCGGGATACGGTTCGATCCGTCGCACTCCGTACAAAGGATCGAGGTACGGCCTTCGGGCCGTGATTCGCCGCCCCCGCCGACGCGCGCAGGCGCCGGTTCGTGGTGGGCGGTGCCGTCACCCTACCAGGGCTCGGCGGGTACCGGTGGTGACGGCGGCGAGCCCAGGGCTGGGGACCACCGTGGCGGTGGTCTCGGACCCTGGGCCGGGGGACTCCGTGGGCCGGGGGCCACCGTGGCGGTGGTGGGGAGCCCTGGGCCGGGGACGCTGCGGGGTGCCGAACTGCCCTGGTGGCCGGGGCGACGGTGCCATAGCTTCGCGATCGTGAAGGTGCTCGTCACCGGAGCCACCGGATACATCGGGGGCCGGCTCGTACCACGCCTCCTCGAGCGGGGTGTGGAGGTGCGCTGCATGACCCGGGACCCCGAGCGGCTCACCCTCGACCCGTGGCGGGCGCAGGTGGAGGTCGTCGCCGGTGACGTCCTCCATCGCGAAGGCCTCCGGGCCGCCCTCGGCGGATGTGACGTCGCCTACTACCTGATCCACCGGATGCGGGCCACCAAGGATTTCGCCGCCGAGGACCGTGAGGCCGCTCGTAACTTCTCGGATGCCGCCTCCGCGGCGGGTCTGGAGCGCATCGTCTATCTGGGGGCGTTGGGTTCGGAGCGGGAGGACCTGTCTCCCCATCTCCGCAGCCGTCACGAGGTGGGACGGGTCCTCGCCTCCGGTTCGGTACCCGTCATCGAGCTGCGGGCGGCGGTGATCATCGGCTCCGGCTCGATGTCCTTCGAGATGATCCGGCACCTCACCGAGGTGCTGCCGGTGATGATGCGACCCCGCTGGATCGAGACCCGCTGCCAGCCGATCGCCGTGCGCAACGTCCTCGATATCCTGGTCGACGCCCTCTGGTTCGACGGTGACGGTGGCCGCATCTACGAGATCGGCGGACCGGACGTCCTCACCTACGAGGAGATGATGCAGATCTACGCCGAGGTGGCGGGGCTGCGGAGACGGCGGGTGATCCCCCTCCCTCTGTTCAGCATCCGACTCTCGCCCTATTTCGTCGGGTTGGTGACGCCCCTGCCGGTGGAGACGGCCCGCCCCCTCATCGAGAGCCTCACCAACGATGTGGTCGTGACCGGTCCGACACCGCCCGGGTACCCGCCCGATCGGCTCATCTCCTATCGGGAGGCGGTGACCCTGGCCCTGGCCCGGATCCGGGACGCCGAGGTGGCGACCCGCTGGTCCGACGCCCTGGTCGCCCCGGCCAAGCCACTGCCGGGCGACCCGGTGTGGGCGGGGGAGCCGGTGGCGAAGGACGTCCGGGTGGTGGAGTCGACCGCCCCGCCCGACGACGTGTTCTGGGCCGTCACCCGAATCGGAGGTGACGTCGGGTACTACACGATGGACTGGGCGTGGCGGCTCCGGGGGTTGGTGGATCGGCTCATCGGTGGGGTGGGGCTACGGCGGGGCCGACGTCACCCCGAGGAGCTGCGACCCGGTGAGGCCCTCGACTTCTTCCGGGTAGCGGCGATCGATCCCGCCGCTCGCCATCTGCTGCTCCGAGCCGAGATGAAGGTACCGGGGGTGGCGTTCCTCGAGTGGACGGTGGAACCTGCCGATGCCGGGTCGCGCCTGCGTCAGGTGGCGTGGTTTTTCCCCCATGGCGTCACCGGTCGTCTCTACTGGTGGATCCTGCTCCCCTTCCACGCCCCGATCTTTCGGAGGATGGCCCGGCGGATCGTCCGGGTGGCGGAGCTGCGCCATGCCGACGCTCGGTCGTGACCGGAGCGGGGCCGTGGCGGTGGTGACGGCGGCGAGCCCAGGGCTGGGGACCACCGAGGCGGTGGTCTCGGACCCTGGGCCGGGGGACTCCGTGGGCCGGGGGCCACCGTGGCGGTGGTGGGGAGCCCTGGGCCGGGAGCTACCCTCCCGGGCCGTGCGGACCGACACCGTGATGTTCGACGTGGGGGGTGTGGTCATCGTCACCCCCTTCGAGATGGCAGCCCGCCTGGAACACCACCGGGGTTGGGCAGCGGGCACCCTCGGCCTGTTCGGCCCCTTCGACCCCGACCGTGATCCCGATTGGCGGCTCCTCTGTGCGGGGGAACTCGACGAAGACGGGTACTGGCAGCGCCAGGCCGAACGGCTGGCTCCGATGCTGGGCATCGACGGGGACGATCCCACGCTGCGCCTCATCGAGATCCTCTTCGCCCCCGAACACGGGGAGATCGTCCGTCCCGAGGTGCGGGGGTGCATCTCGGCGCTGCACGCGGCGGGGATCCGTACCGCCGTTCTCTCCAATCATCTTCATCGGTTCCATCAGCCCCACCTGTTGGAGCGGCTCCTGGCGCGGTTCGACCCGATCATCGACCTCTCCTACGCCCAGGTCCGCAAACCCGACCCGCGGGCCTTCGAGGCGGCGCTCGTCCGGCTCGGCTCACCGGATCCGGCCGCGGTGATCCACGTCGACGACCAGCCTGCCCACGTCGCCGGGGCGGAGAAGGCCGGACTGCGGGCGGTCTCCTTCGACCCGACCGACCCGGCCGCGTCCTTCGCGGCGGTCCTGGAGGCGGCCGGGGCCTGAACGCCGACGCATCAGCCCGGCCTTGACATTCCAGTCGACTCGAAGGTTTATGGTGGGGGTGCCATGACGGTCGAACCAATCCCCGACGAACTCCCCTCCTCGTCGGAGCCGCGAGCCGCCGTCATGGAGTCGGGGGGCGGGACCGCCGCCGCCGATCCCTCCCGCCTCCCGATCCTGCCGGCGGAGGCCCCCGCCCCATCTCGTACCCGTCTCATCACGGGGCGGGGGCATCTCCGCCGCGAGCTGTACGTGGAGGAGGTC
>Ga0256839_1004876_pt1 | contig 12776 bp, 12 predicted proteins | sample 354166metaG_FD_185968 | JGI IMG/M metagenome (GOLD analysis project Ga0256839, IMG submission 185968) | Hydrothermal vent microbial communities from Mid Atlantic Ridge, Atlantic Ocean - 354-166 | ecosystem: Environmental > Aquatic > Marine > Hydrothermal vents | place: Atlantic Ocean: Mid...
TTGAAAACGGATTATCGCTGGCTTGGGTCACAACTGGTTGTGTTTACGCGCCATGTATTCTTTGGCGGTTTCCACAGCCACGGCTGCATCCCGGCAATAGGCATCAGCACCAATGGCTTTGCCAAATTCAGCGTTCAACGGCGCGCCGCCAACCAGCACGATATAATCGTCGCGAATGCCCTCGGCAATCATCGTATCAATGACGGTTTTCATATAGGGCATAGTGGTGGTCAACAGCGCAGACATGCCCAGAATATCGGCTTTTTCTGCCTTGAGCGCCGCCAGATAATCCTCAACCGGATTATTGATACCAAGGTCAACCACCTCAAAACCGGCGCCCTCCATCATCATGGCGACAAGGTTTTTGCCAATATCGTGGATGTCGCCCTTAACGGTGCCGATCACCATTTTGCCCAGCTGCGGCGCACCGGATTCAATCAGTAACGGCTTCAGAATACCCATGCCGCGCTTCATGGCACCTGCCGCCAAAAGCACCTCGGGCACAAATAAAATACCATCGCGAAAATCAATGCCGACAATCCGCATACCCTCAACCAGTGCCTTGGTCAGCACATCGTAAGGCATCCATTTTCGTTCCAACAAAATATTGACACCTTCGGCAATTTCATCCGCCATGCCATCATAAAGATCGTCAAACATCTGCAAAACCAGCTCTTCGTCGTTCAGCTCGCTTAGAATCAGGTCATCTTCAAAATCGGACATTTGGTTTTTCCTTTGTCACAGGTGTGCAAGATTGATTTATCGCCCAGCCCGTTGATTAGTCTTTGCATTTTACGACTTCATAAGTCGTTGAGCGACCTATTTGCGCCGCCGACGTTCGCGTTTGGGGGGGGCAATGCCGCTGGTGCCATCATCCGCAGATGAAAACCCGCCCATGGCAGCTTCGACCTCTGCCAGATCTGGCGCTGGGCCTTTTGGCGTGTTTTCCAGTGCCTCGCGCATTTTTTCCAGATGTACCGGCATGGTGCCACAACAGCCGCCAATAATCCGCGCCCCGCAATTGCGGGCCATAACCGCATATTCACCCATCAATTCCGGTGTGCCGTCATAAATAATTTTGCCGTCCTGATATTTTGGAATGCCGGCATTGCCTTTGGCAATAACCGGCATATCGGGGTTTTCCTTAGCAAAACCCAAAATAGTGCGCAATAAATCCGAGGCCCCTACCCCGCAATTAGCCCCGAACGCAATCGGCTGATTTGGAATTTCAGCGATCATCGACACCATATTAACCGAGGTTAAGCCCATCATGGTGCGCCCTGCGGTATCGAAACTCATAGTGCCACACCACGGTGCGCCTATATTGGCAAATGCCTCGGCGGCAGCCCTGAATTCTTCGGGGGCAGATATTGTCTCGACCCATAAAATATCGGCGCCGCCTTCCATCAATCCGCTGGCTTGTTCTTCGAACATTTCAACCGCCGAGGCATGGGACAAGCCGCCAACCGGCTCCATGATATCACCTGTCGGGCCGACAGAACCGGCCACAACCACCGTGCGGCCAGACGCATCTGCGGCCTCGCGGCCAATTTCAGCGGCAATGCGGTTTAATTCGCGCACGCGATCCTGCGCGTTATGCAATTTCAGGCGTGACGCAGTGCCGCCAAAGGAATTGGTCAAAAACATATCACTGCCCGCATTGATAGACCCATCATAAAGCGCACGAATTTTGGCGGGCTGGTCCGCATTCCATAATTCCGGGGCCTCGCCAGCCTCCAGCCCCATGGCAAACAGGTTGGTGCCGGTTGCACCATCTGCTAAAATCCAGTCTCGTTCTGCCAGTAATTTGCTAAGCGCATCCATAATTTTATTCCATTCCAATGCCCATTGGGCGTTTATCCAACCAGTTTTCTGGCAATGCCATCCAGCCGTTCAATCATGGCCCGCAATCCGTTTGATCGCTGCGCCGAAAGGTGCTGGTCCAGCCCCAGCCGCCCCATTTCTGCCAGCGCATCCACCGCCAAGGCATCTTTTGCGCTTAGCCCGTTATACAAAGCATGTAAAACGGCGATTAACCCGCGCACAATCATCGCGTCGCTATCACCTGAAAACCGGATAATCGCATCATCGCCCTGCCCGCTGATTTCAGGCATGATCCACACTTGCGATGCACAGCCATGCACTTTGGTGGCGTCTACCTTGAAATTCGGATCCATATCGGGCATTTTCTTGCCCAGATCAATGACATAGCGATACCGGTCTTCCCATTCATCAAGAAACTCAAAATCCTCGGCAATCTCTTCAAACTGTTCACTGGCCATTTTTTGCTCCTTTGCGCCTAGCATTTAAGTGCTTTGCGCGCATAGGTCCAGACCCAAGGATGCCGCAACCCAATCCAGCGCTGCATCAACATCTGTAACGGTTTTTACATCCGGCAAATCCGGCCGGTCAATCAGCACCACAGGCAAGCCAAGCTGGCGCGCCGCTGCCAATTTCGGCCAGCCACCCCGCCCGCCGGCATTATGCACCACCAGCGCGTTTATGCCTTGTTCGGTCAGGCCTTTTAGCTCGGTTTTGATGTCAAAAGGCCCGAAAAAAGGGCATATCCGGCCCTTTGGCGGGGCTGGTGGATGCGGAGTATTACGGCTGCGCACCACCAGATCAATGTTTTTCAGCCGGTAAAACGGTGCCAGACGTGCGTTGCCAACCGCCAGCAAGGCCCGCGAAATATTTAAGGATTCCAATGTTTTTGCGGCCTCTTGGGCCGAATTCGCAAAATGCCAGTTATCATCTTTTTCAGGCTGCCATTTTGGCCGTTGCAATAAAATATGGGGTTTGTTTGCGGCTGACAAAAGCGCGCATTCGATCAAATCCGTGTCAAACGGGTGTGGTGCTATTACCACCAGACCGGCAGACGGGTCGATCTCTATTCCTAAGGCCTTAACTTCTTTTGCCAGCAATTCCGCCTCGCGAGAGCCGCCAACAATTGCCAGTTTCATACCGGCACGATTTTCACGCCATCGGATGTGGCCGAAAGCGCAATTTTACCCTGTTTCAACAACAAAGCATCCGCACCAAAAGTTTTAAGCCGCCAGCCCCGCAATGCCGGCACATCGGGCATTTCCTCATTGGCGATCCGGTCCAGATCCGATGACGTCGCGATCAGCTTTGCCGCCACCCCTGCCGAGGATGATTTTGCCTTTAGCAATACCCGCAACAAATCGGCCAATGCCTCGGATCCCTGTTTCTTTTCTTTGTGTTTTGTCACTTCGGGCAGATCCTCTGCATCCATTTCCACACCGCGCTTTACAGCCGCCAGAATCCCTTCGGCAATTTCGCCCCTGCGCCCGTCGCGCAACAGGCGCGATTTGCCAAGGTCATGGGAATCTTTGGGCTTGTTAGCCGCCAGTTCCAGCAAGGCATCATCTTTGTAAACCCGCGGTCGAGGGATGTTTTTACGCTGGGCGTATTCTTCGCGAAAGCTGGCCAATTCCTTTGCCACAGCCAAAAACCGGCGCGAATTTGTGCGGGTTTTCAGGCGTTTCCATGCGTTTTCCGGCTTAACAATATAGGTATCGGGGTTCATCAGCACGGCCAGTTCTTCCTCTACCCATGCTTCGCGGCCGGTTTCTTTTAGCTGCTGCGCCAGTTCTTCGTAAACCACCCGCAAATGGGTGACATCGCCAATCGCATAGGTTTTCTGATTGGCTGACAAAGGCCTTCGTGACCAATCGGTAAACCGGCTGGATTTATCCACCTGTTCCTTGGCTATTTTACGCACCAGCGTTTCATAACCAACCTGTTCGCCAAAGCCACACACCATGGCTGCAACTTGCGTGTCAAAAAACGGTTTTGGAATCACCCCGCCCTCAACCGCAAAAATCTCCAGATCTTGGCGGGCTGCGTGGAAAACCTTGATTACAGTTTCATCGCGAAACAAATCATAAAGCGGCGCAAGATCCAGCCCCTCGGACAATGTATCGACCAGAACCGCGCCTTCGGTACCTGTTCCGGGCATGGCAATCTGCACAAGGCATAGTTGCGCATAATATGTACGTTCGCGCAAAAATTCGGTATCTATGGTGACATAAGGGTGGGCGGCGCATTGCGCACAATACGCGGCCAGCGCGTCAGTAGTTGTTATTGTTTTCATTCCGCTGTTATATCTGGTTTTAGCCCCGCTTTCCAAGCATAATTTCGGAGACCCCATGCGCGCCCGACTGGATATTGACCTTGCAACCCCCGAACCACCGCCCCAAGCATCCATCGATGCGGCAATGCGGCTGCTGAAAACCGGCCATTTGTTTCGTTATGGTGAAATGGGCGGCGAAGGAAACGAGGCCGCATTGCTGGAAACCGATTTTGCGGCAATGCTGGGGGCAAAATACTGTATCGCTGTGAATTCCGGTGGTTCTGCGATTTTTCTGGCGCTAAAGGCCGCCGGTGTAAAGCAAGGCGACAAAGTATTGCTAAATGCCTTTACCCTTGCCCCAGTGCCCGGTGCTTTGCAACATTTGGGCGCTGAAACCGTATTGGTTGATATCAATGACCGGCTTGTGATTGACCCCGATGCGCTACGGTCAAGGGCCGCAGAGAGTGGCGCCAAATTCCTGTTACAAAGCCATATGCGCGGCCATATCGCCGATATGGATGAAATTACGGCCATATGTGCCGAATTTGGCATCAAAATGATCGAGGATTGCGCCCACACCATGGGGGCCACTTGGAACGGCGTTCAGACCGGAAAATTTGGCATTGCGGCGGCGTTTTCCAGCCAGTCTTTCAAACAATTCAACACCGGCGAAGGCGGGTTGATTGTAACCGATGATGAAGATATCGCCGCCCGCGCGATTTTGATGTCGGGCAGTTATATGTTTTTTGAGCAACACGCCGCCGCGCCGCCAAAACATGTTTTTGAACGCTGGAAAGGCCAATCTGCCAACCATTCCATGCGGATGAGCGCGCTTACGGCCGCGATCCTGCGCCCGCAATTACCGCTGCTGGCAGCCCGTAATACCCGCTGGCGCGAAATTCATGACCGGATTGCAAACCGCTTGCACCGCCACCAAATGCTGCGCCTGCCACACCGACCAGAGCTTGAAAACTATACCCCGACTTCGATCCAGTTTTTTATGGCGGGGGGCAATATTGATGCGGTTGTCGCTGAAAGCACAAAACACGGCGTGCCGATTAAATTTTTTGGCGGAGAAAAAGCCGTGGGCTTTACATCGCGCTCCCCCCATTGGGAGTATATCTCGGGGGATCAACAGGTTAACCAATCAGAACAAGTGCTTTCCACCCTTTGCGATGTGCGCCTACCGCTTGGCCTCAGCGATGATCAGGCCGATGTTTTGGCGGATGTCATCACCCAATCCATCGATGCGGTGATGCTATGAGCCGCCTGACCCTGCGTTCCATCGAAATTTTTATCGCGGCGGTTGAGGAAGGCTCGGTTGCAGCGGCAGCGCGGCGTCTTAAAACCAGCCCTTCATCCATCAGCCAGCAAATTTCCAATCTTGAATCCGAACTTGGCACAACATTGCTGGACCGTGCGGCGCGCCCCTTGGCGCTGACCCCTTCGGGTTTTTTGTTTCAGCGCCGCGCCCAAAACATAATGGCAGAAGCCCTGCTGGCAAGGGCCGAGCTTTCGGTGCAGGATTTTTCAAAGCTCAGCCGTTTTAGCATTGCAATCATTGATGATTTTGAACCGGACGTAACCCCTGCCCTGATATCAAAACTATCCGAAGACATGCCATCAGCCCATCTGGTGCTGTCAACCGGCGCCAGCCATGCAAACCTTGCGGCGCTTGAATCGCGCAGCGTTGATATTTGTATCGCCGCCGAACCCGATAGCAACGCCGACTGGATGGAGGTTTATCCACTGCTGAACGAGCCATTTGTAGTGCTGGCCCCCAAAGGTATCATTGATAAAGGCCAAGACAGCCTGCCCCGATTAATGCAATTACCGTTTATCCGGTTTCCCGAAAATCAGGTTGTTGGCCGCAAAATAGAGGCAGCCCTTGCCCGTGAACGCCTGTCTATTCCGCAAAAATTCACGCTAGACAGTTACCAGTCGATCATGGCGATGGTGGCCAAAGGTGCCGGATGGGCGATTGCGCCGCCAATGTGCTATTTGCGCGCCCAAAGATTTCAAGATGCGGTCGATATGTTGCCAGTTCCGTTTGACGGGCTGTCGCGGCGCATATCGCTGTTTGCACGGCGCGACACGCTTGATGTTATGCCACGCGACATTGCCGCCCGCATGAGACCTTTAATCGAGGCAATGTTAATAGACCCCGCAACCGCACAGTTTGGCTGGCTTCGCAGTGAATTCAGATTACTTTAGGCAACTGCGCGTTTGGCATCGGATACACAATCCAGAATGAAATCAACGGTTTGATCCAGTTCGTCACGGGTTAAACTAATCGGCAAACGGATGTCGCAGGCGCGTTTCAACATGGCGCGGGTCATGGGCAATTCGGGCACATTACCAATAAATTTCCAGTTCCAGAACACCCGCGCATTATCACCCTGCATGCCAAAAATACTGATCATATTGCCCCGCTGTTTGGAAATTTCCATCACATCAAGAGCTTCCTCATCGGAAAATCCGATCAGATTAAACTGTAACGAATCCGGCGCGCGGCGTTCACGATCATCAGCTTTTGGCACCGAAACAAAGCTGGATGCGTTCAGTTTGCTTTCCACATATTCATAATTGCTTAACCCCTTGGCCACCCGTTCATCCACCAGCGGAATTTGCGGGCGGATCACCGCCGCCGAAAGGTTATTCATACGCAGGTTAAACAGCGGAAACAGGTTTTGGTATTTTTCAAACGGCACATCGGGATGGGCGTGTTTGGCCCAGTTATGTTCATATGCACCCGACATAAACACGGCTTTGGCCAGAATGTCGGGATCATTGGTCAGCAAAATACCGCCCTCACCGCCATTAACCATTTTATAGGATTGAAAGCTGAAACAGCCCGTGGCCCCCATGGTGCCAACCTTTTTGCCATTCCAAAGCGTGCCTAAAGAATGGGCCGCGTCTTCTATCACCGGAACCCCGGCAGCGTCACAAAGCGACATGATCGCATCCATATCGCTGGTATGGCCGCGCATATGGCTGATGATTACCGCTTTGGTTTTGCCGTTCAGCTTTTGTTTGAAATCGGCCATATCAATGCGCAGATCATCGCCGACCTCAACCAATATTGGCAACGCACCTGTATTGACAACCGCGCTTGGCACCGCGGCAAATGTCCATGCCGGGATCAATACCTGATCGCCCGGTGAAACACCAACCGCCAATAATGAAAGGTAGATCGCCGAAGATGCAGAATTAACCGCCAAGGCATATTTAACCCCCATAAATTCGGCAAATTCTTTTTCCAACAACGTTACTTGGGATGGCGCATCAAGCGGAGCAGTATAGCGAAACAAATCACCCGATTGCATCAGATCATCAATTGCCACCTTGGCCGATTCTGGAATCGGCTCGGAGTCATATACACTGCGTTTGCCCATGTTGTTCTCTTTTTCCAAACATTAACTTTTGATTTTCTATACACCCGCAATTTGATTCGACAAACCGGTTCCTGAAAAACAGGCACAAAATAGCCTATTTTGAAACAATTGGTAATACGGGGTGAAATGGCTCCGGCGGTAGGGGTCGAACCTACGACAAATTGATTAACAGTCAACTGCTCTACCACTGAGCTACGCCGGAACAAGGCACGCATTTCTACGCTGGTGAGGGCGATATAGCAAAGCCGTTTATAAGCGACAAGGGCTATTTACATGATTTTTCAAACTAGTTGAAATTGCCCGTCCACGCGCAAGATACCAACCGGCTTAACCAACCCCCTTTCAACCAGATCAATCAGATGCGCCAAAACATTACGCGCGGCAAGTGGCCAAAGCTTTTGATCAATTTCGCTGTACAGTATTGCTGTAATTGCTGAAACCTCGCAAATACCGTCAGAAAGTGCTGACAAAACCTGTGCTTCGCGGTGCAATCGATGTGAAATCTGATGTTCAAGCATTGTTTTTGCGTCTGATAAAGGTGCGCCATGGCCGGGGAAATACAGATCTGCCTTATAGGCTTGTAATTTTTGCAAAGAATTCAAAAACTGGGTCAAATCCCCGTCCGGCGGCGAAACCAGCGTTGTTGACCAGCCCATTACATGATCTCCGGAAAATAATTTATCTTCCCAACCAAAACAAAGATGGTTGGAAAGATGGCCGGGGGTGTGAACCGCCCTTAGCTGCCATTCCTTGCCGGTAACAACATCCCCGCCTGCCAGAACTTTATCGGGCATAAATGCGGCATCAATGCCTTCGCCGCCACCAAGCCCGGCCTGTTTTGCAAGTTGTTCCATTACCTTGCTGCGGCCCGCATGGCTTGGCCCGAACCCCAATACCGGCGCATCAACCGCCTGTGACAAGCGTTTGGCCAAAGGCGAGTGGTCAATATGGGAATGGGTCACAAAAATATGGCTAACGCGCTGGCCATTAAGCGCGCTGATCAAAGCCGCAAAATGGCCGGGGTCATCAGGGCCGGGGTCAATCACCGCAATTTCGGATTCGCCCAGCAAATAGGTGCGGGTTCCGGTGAACGTCATCGGGCTTGCATTGGGGGCGGTAATCACCCGCAACCCGGAAATCACCGGCTCTGCAACACCGATTTGGGGGGTATGGTCCAGATTAAACAAAGATTTCACAAAAACGACCTCTTGTCAGCGCGACACGCGCAGATTAACGGTTAACAATGGATTTTGGTTGGCTCAAGCGATACTTTCCGCGTTCAATGTTTGGGCGCACCCTGATTATTATGCTTTTTCCGGTTATTGGCCTGCAACTGATTGTCGGGCAAGTGTTTATTCAGCGGCATTTTCAACGGGTTACCGAACAAATGACCCAATCCGTAGCCTTGGAAATAAATTATGCCATTCAGTTGATAGAATTGGCCGAAGATGTTCCCGAGGCCCAAGCCGCACTGGATGAAATATCGGTTAATCTGGAATTGTTGTTGCTGTTGAATCCGCAAATGACCCTTCCGACCCAGGACCTGCGGTTTTTTTATGACCTGTCGGGGAAGTCTCTGGTGGAAAGCCTGCATTCGGAGATTAAACTGCCGTTAAGGGTTGATTTACGCCAAGATCAAAACAGGGTGGCAATCTGGGTGGATACTCCGAAAGGTGTGCTGGAAATTGTGCTGCCACGCAGCAGGGTAACCGCGACCAACCCCCACCAGTTGCTGGTTCTAATGATGCTGGCCTCGATCATTCTGGTTGTGATCTCTGTTGGGTTTTTGCGCATTCAGGTGCGCCCCATCAAACGTTTGGCCGAAGCCGCCGAAGCATTTGGCAAAGGCCAGCAAATGCCGATCCACCCTTCCGGTTCCACCGAAATTCGCCGTGCGGCGCTGGCATTTTTGTCGATGCGTAACAAGCTTGACCGCCAGATGGAGCAACGCACCCAGATGCTTTCTGGGGTCAGCCATGATCTTCGCACGCCACTGACCCGCATGAAGCTGGCGCTGGAATTTATGGAAGACACCCATGATCTGGATAAAGATGTGGCCGAAATGGAACGCATGTTAAACGGATTTCTGGCCTTTGCCAAAGACGACCAGCAGGAACAAGGCGTGCCTACAGATCCAAAACAGCTGGCGCAAGGTTTGACTGAAAACATGCAGCGCTCCGGAGCGGATATTACGCTGGTTCTGAAATTTGATTCCTATAATAAAACCAATGTTGTGCTTAAAGCTGAATCCATCAAACGCGCGGTGCAAAACCTGTTGGACAACGCCAATAAATACGCGACAAAAACCCTATTTACCGTTGTTCTTAAAGACAAGTTCCTTGAGTTTATTATAGAAGACAATGGCGCAGGTATTGCCAAACAGCATTATGAAACCGCACTGCTGCCCTTTGAGCGGCTGGATAAATCCCGCGCGCCGGACGGCAGTGTCGGGCTTGGGTTGTCAATTGCTGTGGATATTGCCCGCGCCCATGGCGGCAATCTGGAGCTGTCCAAAAGCCAGAAACTTGGCGGGCTTTGCGCGCGCCTTACGATTCCGCGTTAGCTTTATCAAGACCGCCTTGGGCAAACAAACCCACATAAGAGCCTAATTTCAGGGCCTTTTCAGGGTTTGAGGCATTGCCATCCAACGCGCGCTTTTTCACGCCTTGCAAAATTGCCGCCATACGAAAAAAGCTGAACGCGATATAAAACCGCATATCCGGCGGGGCACCCAGCCCGCGGCGTTTGGCATAAAGCGCCACATATTCCGCATCGGACGGAATGCCAAGCGCGGCGCGATCCACCCCCGCCAGCCCTCGCCCTTGTTCACCAACCGGCATGGACCATTGCATCAATTGCCCGCCCAAATCGGCCAGCGGGTGGCCAAGGGTTGACAGCTCCCAATCAAGAATGGCGTTTAACACATTGGTTTTGTGGTCAAATAACAGGTTGTCTATGCGCCAGTCCCCATGTACCAGTGTCACTTGCCCATCATCAGATGGCAGGTTTGTGGTCAGCCATTCAATCAGCGCATCCATGGGTTTGATCGTTTCGGTCTCGCTGTTGCGATATTGCCCTGTCCAGCGGCCCAGCTGGCGTTCAAAATAATTGCCGGGCTTGCCATAATCAGCCAAACCAGCCGCCAGAATATCAACATTATGCACCGCCACCAGCCCCGCATTCATGGCATCATAGATTTTTGTGCGCGCTTCCGGTGTTTTATCCCGCAACCGCGGGTCATTAAAATTCCGGCCCTCGATATGATCCATCACATAAAACATTGCGCCTGTTACAGACGGGTTTTCAGACAGAAAATAGGTTTTGGGAACCGGCAGGCCTTGCTTATACAGCGCAGACAGCACCCTGTATTCCCGATCAACCGCATGGGCTGATTTAAGTAAATCTCCCAAGGGTTTGCTTCTCAACACATATTTCTTTTTAGGAGTTGTTAGAATATAAGTAGGGTTCGATTGCCCCGAAGCGGTTTTTTCAACCTGAACCGGCCCGGAAAACCCGTCAATCTGCTCAGCTAAAACCTGTGTTGCGGCGCTTATATCCATCAAATCCGCTCATTGGTATGTTTGCGCAACTCATTGCGTGCAACTTGCCGTCGATGCACCGCATCCGGCCCGTCTGCCAAGCGTAACGTGCGCAAATGCGTCCAGCTGGCAGCCAAAGGTGTGTCTTGGCTAATGCCCTGCCCGCCAAACATCTGCACCGCTTCATCCACGACTTTTAATGCCACCCGAGGCGCGACAACTTTGATCTGGCTGATCCAAGGCGCCGCGGCGCGCACATCGCCCTGATCCATCATCCAAGCAGCTTTCAGGCATAGCAACCGCGCTTGTTCGATCTCCATGCGACATTCGGCAATAATGTCATAATTCGCCCCCAGTTGGGCGATTTTCTTGCCGAACGCCTCTCGCGTCAGGCTGCGTTTACACATCAGGCTTAGCGCTGCTTCGGCATGGCCGATGGCGCGCATACAATGGTGAATGCGCCCCGGCCCAAGCCGGCCTTGCGAAATCTCAAAGCCGCGCCCCTCGCCCAACAGCAAATCGCCCACAGGAATGCGCACGCTATCAAACCGGATATGCATATGGCCGTGGGGCGCATCATCATGGCCATAAACCTGCATCGGTCGCAAAACCGTTATGCCTTCCGCATCGCTTGGGACCAATACCATGGAATGCTGTTGATATTTACCCGCATCCCCGCCGGTATGCACCATCACAATATAAAGCGCACAGCGCGGATCACCGGCCCCCGAGGCCCACCATTTTTCGCCATTCAGCACATATTCATCACCATCAAGCACACAAGACATCGCCATATTAGTAGCATCCGAGGAAGCAACATCCGGTTCTGTCATCAAATAAGCAGATCTAATTTCCCCATTCAACAAAGGCTTTAGCCATGTTTCTTTATGTAAATCCGTGCCGTAACGCTCCAATACTTCCATATTTCCGGTATCGGGCGCGGAGCAATTAAACACCTCGGCCCCCATCGGGGTTTTGCCCATTTCCTCAGCCAGATAAGCATATTCAACGGTGCTAAGCCCGTATCCGCGCTTGCTGTCGGTCAGCCAGAAATTCCACAACCCGCGCGCGCGTGCCTCAGCCTTTAGCCCTTCCAGAATTTCGGTCATGCGGGCTGTATATTCAAACCGGTCGCCGGTTTTGCCAATTTCGCCATGATATTCATCATAAAGCGGCGCGATTTCATTTTCGACCATGTTGCGCACCGCTGTAATCAACGGTTTTACCTTGTCAGAAACACCTAAATCCATGCCAACCTCCTGTTTTTTACAGTTGAAGCCAAACGGCCACGCAATTCAATGCATTTGTGCGCTCTTGCCTGCTTGACGCCACAACACCCAGCGATTATCCAACGCAGCTATGCGGGTGTAGCTCAGGGGTAGAGCGTCTGCTTCCCAAGCAGAATGTCGTGAGTTCGAATCTCATCACCCGCTCCAATCAATCGAACCGATTCTCTGGCGCGTGGGCCTAGTTCACATTTTTGTGTCGCTACATCTTGTTATTTTCATCCGCAGTCACCACATACAAGGTATCGGCGTCAATTGGGACGTCGCAGTTATGTGTTTAAACTGTCAAGGCCCGTTGTTAGGTCAGTGCAGATTGCCTGTTCCATAATCGGGGCTCCCTTTGCCAGATCGCAGCGCGACTTGTTGATAATCCGGCAATACCACATTGCCAGCTTTATTACAGTATACACTATCACGTCGTAGACAAACGCACATCGCAGAACGGCGGGGGCGGGAATGACAA
>Ga0256839_1004877_pt1 | contig 12775 bp, 9 predicted proteins | sample 354166metaG_FD_185968 | JGI IMG/M metagenome (GOLD analysis project Ga0256839, IMG submission 185968) | Hydrothermal vent microbial communities from Mid Atlantic Ridge, Atlantic Ocean - 354-166 | ecosystem: Environmental > Aquatic > Marine > Hydrothermal vents | place: Atlantic Ocean: Mid...
CTCCCCCGGCATACTCCAACAACAAATCAAACCCTTCCAGAGCATGATTCAAAAGCTGCTCGAAACCGAAAACCCAAACAACGCCCTAAACCATAAAATCAAACTCATTGAAATCGCCGAACGAACCCTTCAGAACGACGTTTTTCAAACCATCGTACAAGCCCTTGCTCAAAACAAACAGCTCACCCTTCAGTTTTGGAACCGAGAGAGCGATACTCAAATTGAGCGCACTATTTCGCCACAACAGCTTATTCGTTACAAAGACAACTGGAAACTAGATGCTTGGTGTCATTTACGAAATGCACTCAGAACCTTTTCGCTTGAAGCCATTCAAACCATCGAAATTCAAAACAAAGCAAGTCACATTATTGAACCAACTCAATTAAAACAACACTTTGAAGCCAGTTACGGAATTTTTGCAGGGAAAGCCACCAAAAAGGCCGTTCTAAAATTTTCCCCCTACATTACACGCTGGGTACAGTTCGAACAGTGGCACCCAAATCAAAAAAGTCAGCTGAATAAAGATGGCAGCTACCAACTCACCATTCCATATCATAAAGACCAAGAACTCATACAAGACATTCTAAAGTACGGCGCAGAGGTGCAAGTGATTGCACCGCTTGAGTTAAAACAAAATGTTCAGAAAACCCTGCAAAAAGCACTAGAACAATATATTAAAAACTGAGGGACACGATTTGTCCCTCCAGTACGATAAGATAAATCCATCTATTAAATAGGGGGGGAGAAAATTTTGGAAGCATTAACGGATTTAAAAGCCATATTGCACTCAAAGCGAGCCAATATCTATTATTTGGATAAATGTCGAGTCATGCAAAAAGATGGCCGAGTGCTGTACTTAACCGAAGAAAAATCCGATAAACAGTATTGGAATATTCCCATTGCCAACACCACCTGTATTCTACTGGGGACAGGTACTTCCATTACTCAAGCCGCCGTTCGAATGCTCGCCGCCGCAGGCGTGTTGATTGGCTTTAGTGGTGGCGGCGGAACGCCACTCATCGCCGCCAATGAAGTGGAATGGCTCTCACCACAAAGTGAATACCGACCCACCGAGTACGTTCAAGGCTGGATGGCCTTTTGGTTTGACGAGCAAAAACGGCTTGAAGTCGCCAAACAATTTCAAACCTTGCGCATGGAATACATGAAAACCGTTTGGCAAAAAGACCGAGATTTACAAGCCGAAGGGTTTTCAATAGACAGCCCCGCATTAACAACCGCAATGGAACGGTTTCAAAATCGAGTTCGAACCACGCCAGATGTAACCGATTTACTCCTAAGCGAAGCGCACTTTACCAAAGCGCTTTACAAAATCGCCGCCAATACCACCAAGCAAAAAGACTTTGTACGCCAACACGACAGCATGGACGATGCCAACGCCTTTTTAAATCACGGTAACTATCTCGCCTACGGACTGGCCGCCACCACGCTTTGGGTGCTCGGCATACCACATGGGTTTGCCGTAATGCATGGCAAAACAAGACGAGGCGCACTGGTATTTGATGTAGCCGACTTAATCAAAGACACCCTTATTTTGCCATGGGCCTTTATTTGCGCCAAAGAGGGCGCAACCGAACAAGAGTTTAGACAACAGTGTTTGCAAAACTTTACCAAACATAAAGCATTAGATTTTATGTTTGATACGGTAAAGCAGATGTCCAAAGAGGGGGCAAGCTTATGATGGTCACCTTCGTTTCAGAGTGCGAAAAAAAATCACTCAATAAAACCCGACGAGTATTAGATGCGTTTGCCAATCGAATCGGCAGCCGAACATGGCAAACGGTGATTACCCATGAAGGGTTGCAGGCCGTAAAGAAACTATTAAGAAAAACCGCGACTAAAAATACCGCTGTGAGCTGCCACTGGATACGGAGTCGTAGTCGGAGTGAGTTTTTATGGGTTGTAGGGAATAAGGACAATTTTAATGAACAAGGGATTGTGCCTGTGAATTATACGCAACAACAAATATTGACAGAATTTAATGAAGAAGATTGGTCATTTTTGCCTGTTGTTGAAGCGCTTACGGTATTTTCTGCTTTATTACATGACTTTGGAAAGTTAACCGATTTATTTCAAAATAAATTGAAAGGCAAAAATAAAACATTAAGTGATCCACTTAGGCATGAATGGATTTCATTGCTGTTTTTGGTCGCTATTGTTGGTAATAAAAGTGACGAAGAGTGGTTAAGTACCATCATCAGCGATGAAATACATAGCAATATTTCAAAGCTTAAAATAATGAATATTAAAAACCCATTGAAGGATTTACCACCAGTCGCCAGTATGGTTGCGTGGTTAATATTAACGCACCATAAACTACCGTTTTTGAAGGAAGGCTATAGAGATAAAGGGATTAAATTATCCGAGTTGTTTGAATATATCTCTCCATCATGGGGCTATGAAAATACCAAAGAAGAATTCGTTTTTTCAGAATGGTTTAAATATGCGGAGTTGCCTAGTAAATCAATTGAATGGCAACAAAAAATGAAAAGCTATGCAATTAAGTTAAAGAGCCTGTTACCACAATTAGACCTGATCTTTAAATCACAATCGCTTAGGCCAACCCTTACATATTCCCGTATGTGCCTAATGATGGCTGATCATTATTATTCTTCACAAAAAAAAGACCCCATTTGGCATAGTAGTGTCAAGCTATTCGCAAATACGGATCACCATGGAAAGTTAAAGCAGCAGTTGGATGAACACCTAGTTGGTGTTGCCAAACAAGCAAGAGACAATATTAAAAAATTGCCACAATTTGAAGCTATATTTAATAAAAATATTCGAGTGACAAATAACAAAGACATAAATAGAAAAAGCCCCAAAGCCTATCAGTGGCAAGATCTTGCGGCAAGTAATATAAAAAAATGGAAGCGTGAAGAAAAAAACTTAGATAAACATCAATATGGTTTCTTTGCTGTCAATATGGCATCCACAGGAAAGGGTAAAACGTTTGCAAATGCTAAAATTATGCAGTCACTTTCTGCCAATGAAGAGAGCTTGCGATACATCCTAGCGCTTGGGCTTAGAACATTGACCCTTCAGACAGGTGATGAATATAGAGAAAAAATCAAACTTAAAAATGATGAATTAGCGGTACTCATTGGGTCAAAAGCGATTGCTGAATTGCATCATCAAAAAAATAATTCTGGTTCAGAATCTAGTACCAGCCTTTTAGATAATGAACTGATATTTACCAATGATTTTCCAGAGCAAGGTTTAGATACTGTTTTAAAGAATTCAAAAGATAGGTTGTTTTTATATGCCCCCGTTCTTACCTGTACGATTGATCATATTATTCAAGCTACCGAGGTCATGCGGGGTGGTCGTCATATTTTACCCACGATTCGTCTAATGTCGTCTGACCTAGTGATTGATGAAATTGATGATTTTGATAATACTGATTTGATTGCAATAGGAAGGTTAATTCATATCGCAGGAATGCTGGGTAGAAAAGTCATGATTTCATCTGCAACGATTCCCCCCGATTTAGCAGAGGGCTATTTTAATGCGTATCAGTCTGGCTGGGATGTGTTTGCAAAGATGCGTGGCAAAAAAACTTCAGTTGGTTGTGCTTGGGTTGATGAGTTTAAAACTCAGGTAAGTACCATTAATGACAAAGAGAGCTATAAGAAGGCACATGATAAGTTTATTGATAAACGTATCGCGAACTTAACAAAGCAACCAGTAAAGCGCAAGGCTAATATTGCATCGTGTAGTACCGAAGTAGCGGAATATTTTGAAGCCATTAAACAGGCTGTTTTAGTAAAGCATGAGCATCACAACTTTGAAGATACTAAAACGAATAAAGCCATCAGTATTGGGGTTGTAAGGATGGCGAATATTAATCCCTGTGTCGATTTAACACATTATTTGTTAGACAATAACTTAGCACAGGATACCGAAATTAAGGTTATGGCATATCACTCTAGACAAGTGTTATTGATGCGCCATGAACAAGAAAAATATTTAGATAAAATACTGAAACGGCATAAAGGTGATGATCATATTTTAAATGATAACGTTATTAGAAGTCATATTGATAACTCCAAAGCTAAAAACATTATCTTTGTTTTAGTTGCTACGCCAGTAGAAGAAGTAGGGCGTGATCATGATTTTGATTGGGCAGTAATAGAACCTTCCTCTTATCGCTCATTTATTCAAATGGCAGGGCGTGTTTTAAGGCATCGTGATAAAGAAGTGTTAGAGCCCAATATTGCCATAATGAAATATAACTATCGTGCATTAAAAACGGGGGGTAAAAAAATTGCATTTAAATGGCCAGGCTATCAAAACCAAAAAGATGATTTAACAAGTTATGACTTAGATAAATTGGTAAATACCAAAGAGCTTGCTAAAAACTTAGATGCAACGAACAGGATTAAACGAACGGGTTCATCAGAGCTTGCAGAGCTAGAGCATAAGGTGATTCATAAGTTATTAACTAACTATGAATCAAAAGGCCCTGAGTCACTGCAAGGTTGGTTAGACAGTGATTGGTGGTTGACTAGTTTACCTCAGCAATATGTAAAGTTTAGAGAAAGTAGTCAAGATTTAACTGTATTTTTAACGGTTGAAAATACCTTTTTAGAAAAGGGAGATAGAGGGAGTACGGTTGAAGTTGGAAAAGACAATGTTGAGTTTGAATTATTAAAGGGACAAGAAATTGAAAACTTATGGCTTAAACGAAGTTATACCAAATTGTTAAAAGAGCACTCAAAGATAATTAAATTAGATTTGGAAAAATCAGCATTGGTTTACGGAGAGATAAACCTACCAGTATTTGGAGAGCCACTAACTACTCAAAAATTTATTTATAACGAGCAGTTAGGGCTTACCAAAAGATAGCTGCCTGTGCGGCAGTTTGACATAAGTACAATACTATATTTTCTAAGCTACCTGTGCGGCAGTTTGTATTGAAATTAAAGTATAACAATTTTATAAAACAGGCTCAAAAGTATATGGTTGTAAATTTTATTTTAGGGTTTTAAATTTAAGTTCAATATTATATGGTTGTTATCTTTTAGGTTCATGTGTATAGTATGTACCCGTAAGTCAAAGTTATTTGTTATTCGCGCTTAACAACACTGCTGAAACTTATTGGATGATGCACTTGGTATGTGAGCCAGTCATCGGAAGTAGGGTTGCGATAATCTGAGCGGAGGTCGCAATTTTATTTCAACATAAATTCAAAATAGGAATAATTATGCAAGATAAAGCGATTACAGAATTCTTAGACAATAAGAAGCAAGATTATTTAAAGAAGCATATTAAAGCCAATATCTCAGATGAGGATAGGTTTAGATTTAACCAAGAAGCAGAAGAGAAGTACGCCCTTGAACACTGGCTAATGGATGCTTCATCCCGTGCTAAACAACTATCTCTGACCTCACATCCAGCTAAGTTGGTACACCCTAATGCTAAGGCAAGTAGCATTATTGTAAATACAGAACAAGCTAATGACGGGCTATTACGTTCGGGAAATGTTGAGGTTGATCTTGATGTCTTTGGAAACGCGGCGGCTCTTGATGTTGAAAAGTTTTTAAGAGTTGAGCTACAAGACGGTAAAACCGTGTTAAAGCATTTAGATGAAAATTCTGAAGATATTAAGAAGCAGTTTGAAACTAAAAATACAAACTATGAAGAGATCAGAAATGGCTTCATGAAAATTAAACAATCTGATTTAAAGCAAACGAGTGAAAAGCTTAAACAGGTCTATTTTCCTGTAGGAGAGAATTATCACTTACTTTCAATTCTCAATGCGTCTGGAATAATTTATAAGTTAAAGCAAAAAGTGAATAATTTGCGATTTTCAGAAGAAAACAAAACTCTCCGAGAAGAGCTTAAGAAAGCAAAACCAGCTGAAATCAATGGAACAATTACAGAACTATACGATTTGATATCTCTTGGCTACGGAGGGACAAAACCACAAAACATTAGTACTTTAAACAATCAAAACGGTGGTGTAAGTACCTTATTAAGCTCCATGCCCCCAACCCTAGAAAAACGACAGACCCAGCCACCTAAACAAGACTTCTTTGATGATTGTTTATGGTCAGGTTTATTTAAATATGACTTTGAGCAATTTCATAAGGTATTAACTTGGCGTAAAAATAACTTAGAAATACGAGATATGCGTGATGGTATTGTTCTTAACGCAATCACTAAGCTCAAAAGGCTAGTCGATAATATTCGAAATATTAATATAGGTTGGTCTGACAGTGAAACCTATGATAGTTTAGCGCTCTGGCAGAAGGTTTGGCTAGATGATAAATACACTGAAATCAGAAGCGATAAAAAGGAAAACCAAGACTATTTAAATCGAGCTCAAAGTAGTTTTTCATCATGGTTTATTGGCCACTATAAGCAGGAAATAACAGATAATAAATTATTAGGAGATGATGACATTGACCATATCAAGAAAATCCTTAAAGAAGAGCAGGAGTTATTACAGTGAAGGATATATTGCTCATTAAAAATATAAAAATCCATAATGCCAATGCCTTGTCTAGCCCCTACACCATGGGCTTTCCTGCCATGACAGCGTGGTTGGGTTTTATGCATGCACTCGAACGTAAATTAAAAAACACAGATTTTAGTGAAGTGAAGCTTACGGGAATTATTGTGAGCTGTTTAGACATGACATTACATACCTACAAAGGCAGAGGTGATTATGTTCACTCAATCAAAGCAACAAGCAACCCTTTAGATAAGGCAGGGAAAAGACCCTCTTTTATTGAAGAGGCGCGTTGTGATCTTGAAGTAACCTTAGCGATAGAGTGTGAAATTGGATTGATTGACTATGAAACGTTTACACAATTTGTTGATAACAAACTTCATACGATGAAGCTTGCCAGTGGCGATATTATTCGTTTTCAGCCAAGTTTTCTTAAAGAAATTGATAACCATAACCCCAGAGAACTTACAAAACATTTAATGCCAGGTTTTTGCCTCGTTACCCGACAAGATTTAATGAAGCTGTCTATGGACGAAGGAAAGGATGCCATTGATGCCATGCTGGAATATATGGTCACAACCACAGAAGTTACTATTGATGACAATCATAAGGTTAAAAAAAGTAAACCAAGTAAAAAAGAAAAAGGCTGGATCGTTCCCATAGCCATTGGTTATCAAGGGATTAGCGAAATAGGGCAATTAAAGAATGCTCGCGATGAAAGCACACCACATCGCTTTGCAGAAAGTGTAGTGACTTTGGGTGAATTTAAAATGCCGTACCATTTTGAAAGCATTGATGAAATGGTTTGGCGCTATCAAGAATACAAAGGTAACGATTTATACCTTTGTGAAAACAACTATTTAATTAAAAACCAAGAGAGTAAGTTATGAGTAAAATACCAGCATCCGTCTTAGCATTTGAAAAAAAATTAGTCCCCTCTGATGGGTTAATGTATGGCACCACATGGGAGGATAGACACTCTCAATCTGAGCCATTAAAACTGCAAGAAAAGTCTGTACGTGGAACGATTTCAAATAGATTAAAAAAATCGGAAGAAGGAAAGATTGACGCAAAAATTGAAAGTGCCAATTTACAGCGAGTTGATAGTTGCGCACTAACACCAGCCCAAGATACTTTAAAGCTCAACTTTACGTTAAAAGTATTAAGCGGTGTAGAAAATCCTTCTGCTTGTAATCACGAAGGCTTTAATCAAACCTATGCAGATGCCGTAACAGGCTACATAGCAGAATATGGTTTTAAAGAGTTAGCACAACGCTATGCAATAAATTTAGCAAATAGCCGCTTTTTTTGGCGCAACCGAGTTGGCAGTGAAAATATTGAAGTACAAATAACAGTTCTTAATAATGATATTAATAAGCATTGGACATTTAACAGTTTAGATTTTGATATTAAAAGTTTTGAAAATCATTCATCAGACATAGAGGAACTTGCAAGTCTAATCGCTAAAACACTATCCGGTGAACAAGAGTTTTTATTATTAGAAATTAATGCGTTTGCACAAGTTGGAAAATCACAAGATGTTTACCCCAGTGAAGAACTTGTTCTCGATAAAAATAACAGTAAAGAGAAAAAGAGTAAAATTTTATACGATGTAAATGGCGTAGCGGCAATGCATTCACAAAAAATTGGCAATGCTATTCGTACCATAGATACTTGGTATCCTGAGTTTGAATCTCATCAACGCCCAATATCAATAGACCCTTATGGAGCGGTTACAAACCTTGGTAGAGCATTTCGTCAGCCAAAACAAAAAAAGGATTTTTTCTCGCTGTTTGATCGTTTTTCACAAGGAGAAAAATTAGAAAATAGTGAAGAAGAACATTTTGTAATGGCGGTTTTAGTTCGTGGTGGAGTCTTCGGAGAAAAGCAATAATGGATTACTATTTTGATTTAACCATAGAGCCAGATGAAGAGGTGCCAATATTTTTTATTCGTAATAAAATTTATACAAAACTACACAAATCACTTCATACGTTAAATGCGAATGATATTGGCGTGAGCTTTCCTAGCTACAAGGTCAAGTTAGGTGATGTTATCCGACTACATTCTAGCAAAGCTCGCTTAAACGAGTTACAAGCAACAAACTGGCTGGGTGGATTGATTGGTTATTGTGAGGTAGGGGGCATTCACTCTGTGCCCAATCATGCAAAGCATAGAATTATCTCACGCAAACAAAGTAACATGACAGAAGCAAAATTACGACGTTTGATAAAGAGAGGGTCTATTTCAGCAGAAGAAGCTAAACAATATAAAGCTAAAATGTTCTCAAAAGGTCTCGATAATCCATACTTGGAGCTTGAAAGTAGCTCTAATGGGAATAAGCATCGGCGATATATTCAATTTAGTGAGCTATTATCTAATCCAGTAAAAGGTGAGTTTGATTCATTTGGCTTGAGTAAAGAGGCTACTATTCCTTGGTTTTAAATAAAACAGAAAAAAAACAACCATATAAAAACTGGTTCTTTAACCATCCATAAAATTTTCTTCCCCCCCCTATCGTATTAAAGTAGGAAGGGGATGGAGAAAATTATTCAAACTAATCACAAAATAGTTTGTTTAAAAAAGGAGAGTAAAATGCTAAATATACAAATAGATAATCCAGAATTAGAAAAAAGCATTCAGCAAGCTTATGGCGATGATGTTCACTCTCTTGCGAATGCGTTTGGCGAATTTATTAAACAGCAAGAAATTAAGCAAGATATTTCTATTTCAATTAAACAGCTTGATGCAGGAGAGGGTTTGCCTCTCAATGAAGTCATGAAAGAGGTTCGTCGTAAATATGAATGAGCGAATAATTATATTTTCGCCACGCGCTCAGACTCGATTGAATGAAATTGCTGATTACCTTTATAGAAAAAACTTATCAAAAAAGTTTGTTAGGGATTATATAAATAGTTTTGAAAAATGGTTAAATTTGGTTTTAGGGCAGTTTCCTGAGTCAGGTTGCTTAATGTCAGAATATGGAGACGGCATACGGCGTATAGCCTATCGAGAATACAGTTTTATCTATAGGGTTAATATTAAAGAGAGAGAAATACTAACGATTTATCGGGAAAACGAACCATAAAATAAGGGCTAAAAATTAGTTCTTTAACAATTCGTAAAAATTTCTCCCCCCACCTTTATTGCATTCAATCAGAGAGGGGGGGGATAAAACCTTAAAAATAACCATTATATTTTCTATTTTCTTAAACTTTATTAAAATCAATGGGTTAATGGCTTGATGTTTTTTACATGGTAAATCATGTAAAAAAGCTATTAGCTTTTGTTTTAAAAGGATTTTTGGTGTAAAATTTGGGTTCACTGCCGAACAGGCAGCTTAGAAAAACAACCATAGAGAGATATAAAAATGTTAAACGTTCACTGCCGAACAGGCAGCTTAGAAATATTTGACGGGCGCACACCAACAGCAGGGGTGGTTCACTGCCGAACAGGCAGCTTAGAAACGCACTTATTCTTTTATGGTCACGGGCATAGTGTTCACTGCCGAACAGGCAGCTTAGAAACGACATTTCCGATACGCGGTCATTCTCTAATTGTTCACTGCCGAACAGGCAGCTTAGAAATGCACGACAATTGCCGGCTTGCTTGCTGTCATGTTCACTGCCGAACAGGCAGCTTAGAAAACATCACATTGGATTTATCTACATACTGGGCAGTTCACTGCCGAACAGGCAGCTTAGAAATTGGCACCCTCGCTAGTTCTCAGGCACTACCTGTTCACTGCCGAACAGGCAGCTTAGAAATAACAGATCAGTAATTAAAAACTTGCAATTGTGTTCACTGCCGAACAGGCAGCTTAGAAAGACCACGTGATAAAAAACGAGCGAAATTAGCGGTTCACTGCCGAACAGGCAGCTTAGAAAATCGTTTTTTGTCCATTGTTCAATTACAACGTGTTCACTGCCGAACAGGCAGCTTAGAAAAGTTTTATGAAACCCACTTGCTGTACTAAACTGTTCACTGCCGAACAGGCAGCTTAGAAAGCTTGTGCTGATTCAGACTCGTTAATCACGGAGTTCACTGCCGAACAGGCAGCTTAGAAATGTGATTGCTACCAACTCTCTAATTTCATTTCGTTCACTGCCGAACAGGCAGCTTAGAAAGCTAAGTCTCTGTTTGAGATAAAGTAATGTTTGTTCACTGCCGAACAGGCAGCTTAGAAATTCATGACCCCGAATGGTGCGCTGATTTTAAGGTTCACTGCCGAACAGGCAGCTTAGAAAAAGAGGGACTGCGACAACTCAATTACTTAATAGTTCACTGCCGAACAGGCAGCTTAGAAAACAGGAGATTTTGAAAGTGTGTTCTGGTGAAAGTTCACTGCCGAACAGGCAGCTTAGAAAAAAACAGGACGATTTTTTATCGCTGTCAGGCGGTTCACTGCCGAACAGGCAGCTTAGAAAGACTGAGCGCGCATCAGCTTTACATTCAAAGAGTTCACTGCCGAACAGGCAGCTTAGAAATTTTCAAGTCTATGCACCAATGCAGTGACGTTGTTCACTGCCGAACAGGCAGCTTAGAAAACTGCTCGGTGTTATCGTACTCATTGACAAGCGTTCACTGCCGAACAGGCAGCTTAGAAAATATTAAAAGTAGATGAAAAAACAGAAGAAGAAGTTCACTGCCGAACAGGCAGCTTAGAAACTCCAACTAAACGAAAGACTTAAGATATAAACGTTCACTGCCGAACAGGCAGCTTAGAAATCTTTCTTCTTTTCATGAAAAAATAGTTGTTAGTTCACTGCCGAACAGGCAGCTTAGAAAAAAATGCTGTTAATATCCCATTCGTACAATCCGTTCACTGCCGAACAGGCAGCTTAGAAAATAAAAAAGGTGATAAAATGACAACTTATGAAGTTCACTGCCGAACAGGCAGCTTAGAAATTAAGTTGCCCGCGTGAATGACTTGTCACTAAGTTCACTGCCGAACAGGCAGCTTAGAAATTGATAGCGAAACTCTTTTTGAATGCACTGTAGTTCACTGCCGAACAGGCAGCTTAGAAAATAAGAGGTGCTTGTCGCCCTTACCCATACTTGTTCACTGCCGAACAGGCAGCTTAGAAAGCGTTCTGCCAGTGCAGTTCGTCTTCTAAATCGTTCACTGCCGAACAGGCAGCTTAGAAAACCGTTATTTTTAGCCGCTTTGCGCCAATTTTGTTCACTGCCGAACAGGCAGCTTAGAAAAAGAGATTTTGAAAGTGTGTTCGGGTGAAACAGTTCACTGCCGAACAGGCAGCTTAGAAAACACGGTGAAGAAAGAATCTATCTCGACAACTGTTCACTGCCGAACAGGCAGCTTAGAAATGATAAGCGATTGTATATATTTGCATGAGATTGTTCACTGCCGAACAGGCAGCTTAGAAAAACTGACGATTTGCGTAAAATTTTGATTGATGGTTCACTGCCGAACAGGCAGCTTAGAAAAACTGACGATTTGCGTAAAATTTTGATTGATGGTTCACTGCCGAACAGGCAGCTTAGAAAAGGTGAAACAGCGCCAAATAGTGATGCCGCTAGTTCACTGCCGAACAGGCAGCTTAGAAAAAACATGTAATAAACCATTCTTCATAGCCAAAGTTCACTGCCGAACAGGCAGCTTAGAAAGTGGACTAAACGTACAGCGTTATGGGGCAAGTGTTCACTGCCGAACAGGCAGCTTAGAAACACTGTGCTGATATTTTTTGATTCCCATTTTTGTTCACTGCCGAACAGGCAGCTTAGAAATATTTGATGGGCGCACACCAACAGCAGGGGTGGTTCACTGCCGAACAGGCAGCTTAGAAATACCACCAATATACGACTCTCTCTTTCCCCCCGTTCACTGCCGAACAGGCAGCTTAGAAATGTTGTTGCTACCCACTCTCTAATTTCATCTCGTTCACTGCCGAACAGGCAGCTTAGAAATTGATTTTAAAATGTCGCTTTTCTTTCTTTTCGTTCACTGCCGAACAGGCAGCTTAGAAATATGCGAGATGATGAAACGGGGCTAAACGAAAGTTCACTGCCGAACAGGCAGCTTAGAAACTGCGAGTGAGGCGTCAGCTATGATGCGGTCTGTTCACTGCCGAACAGGCAGCTTAGAAACCTAGTCTATCCTCCTTACCGTTTATCTTTTCGTTCACTGCCGAACAGGCAGCTTAGAAATAACTTTTTGCATCTTTCGAGAGTTGTTGAAAGTTCACTGCCGAACAGGCAGCTTAGAAAATGTGGCATGTCGTGCGTCATTGCAAACGGATGTTCACTGCCGAACAGGCAGCTTAGAAATGCGTATTCGTA
>Ga0256839_1004878_pt1 | contig 12772 bp, 17 predicted proteins | sample 354166metaG_FD_185968 | JGI IMG/M metagenome (GOLD analysis project Ga0256839, IMG submission 185968) | Hydrothermal vent microbial communities from Mid Atlantic Ridge, Atlantic Ocean - 354-166 | ecosystem: Environmental > Aquatic > Marine > Hydrothermal vents | place: Atlantic Ocean: Mid...
TGGCGGCTTTTCCCTTGCGGCTTTGGCCGGCGGGGCGGCCCATGCGCTGGCAGTTGACAGCTCGGCCCCCGCGCTGGAACTGGCCACAGCCGGTGCGCAGGCCATGGGACAGGCGGCACGGTTTGACACGCGCAAGGGTGATGCCTTTGCGGTGATGGAGGATCTGGCCAAAGAGGGTGCATTGTTTGACGTGGTGATCTGTGACCCCCCCGCCTTTGCACCTGCCAAACCGGCCTTGCATGCGGGTTTGCGCGCCTATGAGCGGGTGGCGCGGCTGGCGGCGCCTTTGGTGGCCGAAGGTGGCTATCTGGGCCTGTGTTCCTGTTCCCACGCGGCGGATTTGAATGCGTTTCGCAATTCCTCGGCCCGCGGGATTGGCCGCGGGGGGCGGCGCGGGATGCAGATTTATTCTGGCGGGGCGGGGGCGGATCACCCCTTGCTGCCGCAACTGGCGCAAAGCGGTTATCTTAAGGCGCTGATTTTCCGGCTGGACTGATGCGGGTATTGATCGACGCCTGTGTGCTCTACCCGACCGTGATGCGCGAGGTGCTGATGGGGGTGGCGCAGCGTGGGTTGTTCACCCCGCTTTGGTCGGCGCGGATACTGGAAGAATGGGCGCGGGCAGCAGCACGGATCGGCGACGGGCAGGAAGATGTTGCACGCGGCGAGATTGCCTTGTTGCGGGCAGCTTGGCCGGAGGCCGAAGTTGTATTTTCGGGAGAGCTGGAGGCCGGATTGCATCTGCCTGATCCAAACGACACCCACGTTCTGGCCGCCGCCATCGCGGGCAAGGCGGATGTTTTGCTGACCATGAACCTGAAAGATTTCCCCACCCGCAGCCTGACCGGCCACGGGGTGATCCGCCGTGATCCGGATGGTTTGTTGCGGGAAATGTTGATTGAAAACCCTGATGTCGTGGGGGATGTGGCCGAAAATGTGCGCCAGACAGCCGAAGGTTTGTCGGGGCAGAATTGGGACATGCGCAAGCTGATGAAAAAGGCGCGGTTGCCGCGGTTGGGCAAGGCGCTGGTGGCATGAGCCTGCTGAATGTGAACAGGTAAGTTTCACTGGAAATTCTTAAGTGAGATAGTCATTGTAAGATATTGTATTGCAACATTAAATTTTGAAGAAAAACATATCCATTAAACCGGTTTAATAGATATGTCATGCAAGTGGTGCCGCTGGGGTAAATCCGAGTTTACCAGGTAAGCCGGAATGTGGAGTTTATAGGTCTACGCCCTAGCGCCCCCAGCGTTTTTCCATCGCTTCGATTGCCTTGATCCGCTCGTCTGTTTTCGGGTGGCTCAGCAACCAGGCCGGCGCGCTACCGCCACGGGATTTTGTCAAATCCTCGAGTTTGCGGAACAGCGATTTCTGCGCCTCGGTGCCGATCCCCGATTTTGTCAGCAGGGCCGAGGCATAGGCATCTGCCTCGTATTCATCCGACCGGGACAGGCGCGCCGCCAGCAGAGTGGTCAGGAAATTGGCGATATAGACACCAAGGCCTGGAATGAAACGGCTGAATACCATGGCCATCGCGGTACGCAGGGCGTTCTGGCCGGAAAAATCGATCATCCGGCGGCGGGAATGGCCAAGTGCAACGTGCCCCAGTTCGTGGGCAATGACGCTGGCCATTTCCGGTCCGGTGACTTCGCCCGCGCGGTATTTGTCGTAAAATCCACGGGTGATAAAGATGCGCCCGTCCGGCGCCGCCAGCCCGTTTACGGGGTCGATTTCATAGATGTGGACGCGGATTCGGGGCAGGTCCAGCGCCTGTGCCATCCTGTCGGTCAGCTGTTTCAGGTTCAGATCGGCCAGTTCGGTGGATTTTGCATCCAGTTCGCGCGACGTGCGCCAGACCGAAAAGCGGTACATGACAAGCGCGTATAGGATGGCGATCAGGATCGGGGTCAGGCGAAGCATATGGAATATATGGCGACGGTAGGGGGCAGTGGCAAGGGCAGAAGCCTGCGGCGCAGGTATTTGGGGCAAGAAGAAGGAGGGATCAGGATTTGCGGGGCTGTTTCATGGCATGGCGCAGCCCGATGCCAAGACCGATGGTAACGACTAATGCAGCAAGGAAACCGCTGGCGTTGCCCAGAATATTGGCGACTTCGGTGATGTGGTCGGCAAACAGATAGCCAAGGCTGACATACAGGATGACCCAGACGGCTTCGCCCAAAGCCCCCCAAAGGGTGAAACCGGCCCAGTTGTATCCTGTCGCGCCGCCGCCGAAATTGACATAGGGTCCGAGTGGGGAAAACAGCCAGCGCGACAAAAACACACCGGGCCCGCCGTAACGTGTGGTCAGGGTGTTGGCCTTGCTCAGCAGAGCCTTGCGTTTGGGCGCGCGGGCCAGCCATGTGCCGGCTTTGCGACCAATCTGGAATCCGGTCTGATCCCCCGCCACAGCCCCCAGATAGGCGGACGAAACGGCGGTGGTCAGGCCAAGGTCGCCGCTGGCGACAAAGCCGCCGCCGGCCAGCATCATCAAGGACGAGGGCATGGGGATGGCAAGGCAGCTAAGGAAGGTGGTGGCAAACAGCATGATTGCGCCGTAATCCGCGACCAGAGACAGCAGCAGGTCACTCATTCGGCGGCCTTGCGGGTTTTGATCGTGTCCAGTCTGGATTGCAGTTCCTGAAGGGTAATTCCCTGATCTTTCAGCAGGTTTTTAAGGTGGATACGGGAAACGCTGGATGGATCAATGCCCAGCACCTGTTCCAGCTCATCCGCTGTCAAATCATAGGAATAGGCCAGATAACGCGGTGTCATCCAGCCCTCGAGCGGCTGGTTTTGGTGGGCGGGATTGCTGAAATAGAGCGTGACAACCACCAGCCGGACGGCAAACATCAGGGTTGCCGCCGCCGCCAGAATAAAAGCCAGCAACAGCAGCTTGTGGTTTTGCCACAGGTTTTTCAGGCCACTTTTCATCGGGGTATCCTTGACGGGTTTGCCGGTCAGGTCAACGCCTTCATACCACGGGTGATGCCTTCAAGCGTCATCGGTACCATCCGGTCCTCGAAAATCTCGCGGATCATCGCGATAGAGTGGGTATATTGCCAATGTTCCTGCGGCAGCGGATTGATCCACAGGTTGTCGGGCCATTGTTCGCGGGCGCGACGCAGCCAGGTCTCGCCGGTTTCCTCGTTCCAGTGCTCGTTCGCCCCGCCGCGATAGGCGATTTCATAGGGCGACATCGAGGCATCGCCAACAAAGATGCATTTATAGTCAGGCCCGTAGGTGCGCAGCACTTCCCATGTCGGGATCTGGTGGTTCCAGCGGCGCGCATTGTCTTTCCACACGCCTTCATAAAGGCAGTTATGGAAGTAATAATATTCCATATGCTTGAATTCGGCACGGGCGGCGGAAAACAGTTCTTCGACGATTTTGATATGCGGGTCCATTGATCCGCCGACATCCAGAAACAGCAGGATTTTCACCGCGTTGCGCCGTTCGGGGCGGGTTTTCACGTCCAGATATCCGTGTTCGGCGGTGGCGCGGATGGTGCCGTCCAGATCCAGTTCCTCGTGCGCGCCGTCACGCGCCCAGTTGCGCAGGCGTTTCAGGGCGACCTTGATGTTGCGGGTGCCCAGTTCCACGCTGTCGTCAAGGTTCCTGAAATCGCGCCGGTCCCAGACCTTGACGGCGCGGCGGTGGCGCGAGCGGTCCTGCCCGATGCGCACGCCTTCGGGGTTGTAGCCATAGGCACCAAAAGGCGAGGTGCCGGCGGTGCCGATCCATTTGCTGCCGCCCTGATGGCGTTTTTCCTGCTCTTTCAGGCGTTCCTTTAGCGTGTCCATCAGCTTGTCAAAGCCGCCAAGGGCTTCGATCTCGGCCATTTCTTCCGCGCTGAGGTGCTTCTCGGCCATTTTCTCCAGCCAGTCGGCAGGAATATCGACCGCGTTCAGAACATCGTCAAAGCTGATATGCTCCAGCCCCTCGAACGTGGCGGCAAAGGCGCGATCGAACCTGTCCAGATGGCGTTCGTCTTTGACCATGGCGGTGCGGGCAAGGTAATAGAAGCCTTCGACATCATAGGTGACAAGGCCGCGTTTCATACCCTCGAGAAAGGCCAGAAATTCGCGCATGCTGACCGGCACATCGGCGCTGCGCAGGTTTTCAAAGAAACGCAGGAACATGGGTGCCTAGGCCCCGCGCGCAGTAAAGATGGAGTAGAACAGGGCGATCATGCCGAAAATCAGCATATAGACCGCCACATATTGCGCGATGTCCTTGACGTTGCCGCCCTTGCGCATGGCGTGATAGGCGCCAAGGCCGGCACCGAACAGGGCAGCGAAATAGATAAGCAGCATGGTGTCCTCGTCTGGTTGCTGTTTTACTTTGGCGTCAGGGCAGAGATGCCCGCAAGCCGGTCAAGCGCGGCCTTTTTGCTGCCAAAGGCATAGCGTGCCCATCCCAGACTGTCGAGCCGCACTTCGCGGGCCTCGGTGGTGTGGTTTTGCAAATCCAGGGCCTCGGCCTTGATCATCAACACCATCGACAGGGTGACGGCATCCTGTGCCTGCAACAGGGCGGGCAGGCTGCTGTTGGCCTGATTGATGGCGATTTGGGCATCGCCATCACTTAGGGAAATGGCGGCCAGTTGCATGGTGATCTGTGCGGCCTGAAGGCGCATTTCCGGGCGACCGCGGAAGATCGTTAATGCCTCGCGAAAGGCGCTGCGGGCAAGGCCGGCATCCCGGGCAAGGGTCAGGCGGCCCAGTTTGTGCAGGCTGAATCCGGTGCGCACGTCTGCCCAGCCGTGATTGCGGGCAATGGTAACGGCGCGCATGGCGGCGGCACGGCGGGCAGTATGGCTTTTGGCGGGGTTGATGGTCTGGCGTATGGCGTTTTCCCAGCTTTCGGGCGTTGCGCTGACCGGGGCATGGCCCGTGGCAAATTCACCGGCCGGATTCAGGCGGGCCAGAATGCGGGGCAGGGCGGCGGCGGCCTGTTGACGGGTTGTGCCGTTGTGCAGCTCGGGCGCGTAATAGGCGCGCAGCACCAGCATGTCGAAACCGGTCAGGATGGAATGGTAATTGTCATCGTTAAAGATGCTGTCGGGCAGGCGGAACAGATCGTTCAGCGGGCCAAGGGCCTGTGCCAGTTCTTCGTGCAGGCAGTCGCGCATTTCCTGCGGGCTGACATTATCGGGGATAAAAATGGCCATGCGGGTGCGTTTGCGCAGGGTTTTCCAGTTGGTGACACTGCTGCGCCGCAACCGGCGAAAATCCCCCCAGCCGGAAACGCCGGGCACGACAAAACAGGCGGCTGTGGGGCGCATATGTTTGAACTGTCTGACCGGCACCGTAATGATCGAGATATTCGCCGTTTTTGCCGCCGGAACCCGCCGGATATCGATGCCCGCCTCGTTGCGAAGCCGGACCAGAAGCGCATCCAGATCTGACGAAAGCGTTGCGGGTGCAGTGCCGTTGATGCGCACACTGATCGGCACCTCGAAACGGGTCATAAAGGGCAGGGGTTGCCCGTTTTCCATTCGAAACGACAGGTCCAGAAAATCCTGTGCGATTTCGCTGTTGCTGCGGGTTGGCGGGCTGACATGGGCCGGCCCGAACCGCTTCATGGGCGGTATTGGCCCCGCGTAGGTACTGTTTTGCTGTGTTGTCCGGTTATGGGAAGCCGGTGTGGGGGCGCATGCCATAAGTGCAAGAAGCGGCAGCAGAAACAATAAACGCATACAGGTTACGGCCTTTGATACTTGATAAACGGGGTCTGGACCGCGATGCGGTCGTATAGTTTGCGGGCTTGGGTGTTGAAATCCTGTGTCAGCCAGTAAACGGCGGGGGCACCGGCGGCATCGGCTGCCGCATAGACGCCTTCGATCAGGGCGCGGCCAATGCCCTTGCCGCGCACATCCGGATCGGCATAGAGGTCTTGCAAATAACAGGTGTTTTCGATTTTCCAGCCGTGGCGGTGGAACAGATAGTGGGTCAACCCCACCAGTTTGCCATCCAGTTCAGCGACCAACCCGTTGAAATCCTGCGGATCATCGCCCAGAAGGCGGGCAAAACTGCTGGCGTAGACATCTTGCGGCAGCGATGTGTCGTAAAACGCCAGATAATCATGCCACAAGCGGCGCCACTGTTGTTCATCAGCAGCTTTTAGCGGGCGGATGATCAGGGGTGGCTCGCCTGTCATTGGATTGTTTTCCTTGGATATTATTTGGTAATTCCCGATTGTAACGGCAGCGGGGGGGCATTGGCAATCGCCATGTTTGTTGCCATTGGGTGACACAGCTTGAACTTGGCCCCGATGCCACATACATTGACCCCATGCGTGGCCCCGTTGGACGCCGGGTTTTGCGCAGCAGACAATTTGGAGAGCAAAATGTTCAAACTACCGGCCATCAGCGCGGCAGTCATTGTACTGGCCGCACAGGGCGCGTCCGCATGTGTTGCCTATGACGGGCCTACAGATACATTCACCAACACCTGTGGCAACGAAGTTTTCGTTCAATACCGCACGGTTGGCGGTGGGTGCTATGCCACTGAGCACGGGTCAGTAACGTTGAAAGATGGCGAATCCAAATCCGATCCGCTGTTGTCCGAGACTTGTGGCTCATCGGGCACGTTCCGCGTGGACTGGGCATGGTGTGATTATCAGGACTGGAAAAGCGGGTCCTGCAAGCCGAAGTTCTAGCGCCGAAATCTTTAAAAGATTTCGGACTGTTTTCTTTCAAAGAAAACAGCCCCTCGACTGCGAATAGAGCCGCCTAACGCTGCCCCCTTGCCATAAACGCCAGCCGTTCAAACAGATGCACATCCTGTTCGTTCTTCAGCAAGGCGCCATGCAGTTTGGGCAGGGCATTGGCCCCGTCGCGTTTCAGGTCTTCGGCTGTCAGATCTTCGGCCAGCAGCAGTTTCAGCCAGTCCAGAACCTCGCTGGTTGACGGTTTTTTCTTCAACCCCGCCGTTTCGCGCAATTCATAGAACTGGGTCAGGGCGGTTGTCAGCAGGGCGTCTTTCAACCCCGGGTGATGCACCTCGACGATCTTTTTCATCGTCTCCATGTCTGGAAAGCGGATGTAGTGAAAGAAACAGCGGCGCAGAAAGGCGTCGGGCAGTTCCTTTTCATTATTCGAGGTGATGATCACGATCGGGCGCACACGCGCACGGATGGTTTCATTGGTTTCGTAGACGTGGAACTCCATCTTGTCCAGTTCCTGCAACAGGTCATTGGGGAATTCGATATCGGCCTTGTCGATCTCGTCAATCAGCAGAACGACTTTGTTTTCAGCCTCGAATGCCTGCCACAGCTTGCCTTTGCGGATGTAGTTTTTCACATCATGCACCCGTTCTTCACCCAGCTGGCTGTCGCGCAGGCGGGATACCGCGTCATATTCATACAACCCCTGTTGCGCGCGGGTGGTGGATTTGATGTGCCATTCGATCATCGGCAGATCCAGCGACTGCGCCACCTGACGGGCCAGCTCGGTTTTGCCGGTGCCGGGTTCCCCTTTGACCAGCAGCGGGCGCTCCAGCGTTACGGCGGCATTGACGGCCACAGTCAGATCGTCGGTGGCAACATAAGTATCGGTCGAGGTAAATTTCATAAGCTTCACAGCGCCTGTATGGTTTGCGGTTTTGCCAATACCTAACTGTTTGGTCACTTTGCTTCAAGCGGGTGAGAATGGGGCGTGACAATAGCGCCGGATTGCACTAGATCAGCGGCAGGAGTGGGTTCCGGAGGTTAGGATGCGAGATTCGACAGCCAAAGGACTGCAAGAGGGAGAAGGTATGAAAGCCGAGATTTTCTTGCCAGATGATTATAGACCAGCCGAAGACGAGCCGTTCATGAACGACCGTCAGCTGGAGTATTTCCGTCGCAAGCTGATTGCGTGGAAAGAAGACATAATGTCCGACGGCAAAGACACCATTGAACATCTTCAGGATGGCACACGCAATATCCCCGATGTTGCCGACCGTGCCTCCGAGGAAACAGACCGCGCGCTGGAATTGCGCACACGCGATCGCCAGCGCAAGCTGGTGGGCAAGATCGACCAGGCATTGCGCCGGATTGACGAAGGCGAATTCGGCTATTGTTCTGTTACAGGCGAGCCGATTTCCCTGAAACGTCTGGACGCGCGCCCGATTGCCACCATGTCGCTGGAAGCACAAGAACAGCACGAGCGGCGCGAAAAAGTGCACCGTGACGACTGATTGTTGGTGTAGATCAACGAAAATGGTTTCTAGATAAAGCATACAGGCACCGGGGCGGCGACGCTCCGGTGTTTTTGATATGGGGTTTGGCAATGGCACTGGATGGACAAAAGATTTGCGTTCTTGGCGCAGGCATTGGCGGGCTGGCGGCGGCAACGGCGCTGGCGCAGCGCGGCGCCGAGGTGACGGTGATGGAGCAATCCGCCGAGATCGCCGAGGTTGGTGCGGGTTTGCAGATTGGCCCCAACGGCTTTGCGGTGATGCGGGCGCTGGGGGCGGGTGATGCCCTGGCCAATTGTTCGGTGCGGGCCGAAGGGGTTTCGCTGCTGGACGGGGTTTCGGAAAAGCCGGTGTTCGGGCTGGATTTCCAGCGGTTTGCCGATGATCAGGAATATTATTTCGTGCATCGCGCCGATCTGGTCGATGTGCTGGCCGAGGCGGCCCGCAAGGCGGGGGTGAAAATCCGGCTGTTGCAACAGGTTGAAACAGTCACGGTGCAGGATGGCCATGCGCATGTGGTGATGAAACAGGGCGGGGGGGCGTCCCCCGATGTGCTGATCGGGGCGGACGGGTTGCATTCACGGGTGCGTATGGCGCTGAATCGCGACAATGATCCGTTTTTCACCCGGCAGGTGGCATGGCGCACGATTGTGCCCGCACAGGGGAACGAGACGGCCGTGGCGCGGGTCTACATGGGCACGGGCAAGCATCTGGTGGTTTACCCGCTGCGGGATGGCAAGATGCTGAATATCGTGGCGGTGCAGGAACGCGATGAATGGGCCGCCGAGGGGTGGAATTTCCGCGATGATCCGGCCAGTCTGCGCGCTGTGTTTGCCGATTTCGGGTCCGGGGTGCAGGGGCTGCTGGAACGGGTCGAGGATGTTTACCTGTGGGGTCTGTTCCGCCATCCGGTGGCGGAAAACTGGCACAAGGGGCGGGTGGCCATTCTGGGCGATGCCGCGCATCCGACCTTGCCGTTTATGGCCCAAGGGGCGGTGATGGCGCTGGAGGATGCCTGGGTGCTTGCCGATGCGCTGGACAAGGCGGATACGGTTGAAACGGGACTGGCCAGCTATCAAACCCGCCGCCGTCCGCGCGCCGCTCGGGTGATTGATGCCGCCAGCAAAAACGCGCGAAATTACCACCTGTCGCCGGGCCCCTTTCGCTTTGCCGCGCATACGGCGTTGCGGTTGGGCAGCACATTTGCACCCTCACTTGCGATGAAGAAATTCGACTGGATCTACAAACACGATGTCACCCGCGCCTAGGAGGGGGTCTGTTTTCTTTCAAAGAAAACAGACCGAAATCTTTCAAAGATTTCGGGGCACCCGCATACCGCACCGATCAATCTGACAAGCCCTTGTTTCTATCAGGGTTTAGCCTACAGTTGCGCCATTGAAAAAAACGCGTGAAAGGCAGGACCATGACGGATTCCGAAGCAGAATACACCCGTGTCGGTCATCATATTTCCGGGGCCGAGCAAAGCCAGATGTTTGGCAAACCCTGCTTCAAAACCGGTGGCAAAGCCTTTGTCGCTTATTTCCAGGACGCAATGGTGTTCAAGCTGACCGGTGACGCCCATACCCGCGCTTTGGTGCTGGAGGGGGCAAAGTTGTTTGATCCGTCCGGCAAGGGGCGCGCCATGAAGGAATGGGTGCAGGTGCCATTTGCGTACAAAGACCTGTGGCCGGAACTGGCCAGCGCCGCCCGTCAATACATTGGCGGCTAGGCCTGCGTCGCCTCGTAACCTTCTTCTTTCAGCGCAGCCAGAATGGCACCCAGATCGGCGCTGCTGTCGATTTCGGCCGTGCGGTTATCCAGATCAACCGCAACCTTGGCGTCCGCATCAACACTTGCAACAGCTTTTTCCACAGCCGCCTTGCAGTGGCCGCAAGTCATATCTGGGATGTTCAGTTTTGTCATGATTTACCTATTTTTATCAAATGGTTATGCGGCCAGATCAACCCAGACTGGCACATGGTCCGACGGTTTTTCCCGCCCGCGGATTTCGGCATCTATCTGGCAATCCAGCAACAGATCCGCACATTGCGGTGTCATCAGGAAATGGTCGATGCGGATTCCGTCGTTCCTGTTCCAGGCGCCGGCCTGATAATCCCAGAAACTGTAGTGGTCCGGCCCCTGATGGATGGCGCGAAAGGCGTCGGTCAGACCCAGATTGATGACCCGCCGCCACGCCGTGCGGCTTTCAAGGCGAAACAGCGCATCTTCGCGCCATTTGTCGGGGTGGGCGGCGTCTTCGGGTTGCGGGATGATGTTGTAATCACCTGCCATCAACGCCGGTTCCTCGGCCGCCAGCAAGTCTTTGGCGCGGTGGTATAACCGTTCCATCCACGCCAGTTTATAGTCGTATTTAGGCCCTGGAACGGGGTTGCCGTTGGGCAGATACAGCCCGCAAACGCGGATTGGTTTTTCGCCAATCACCGTGGCTTCGATCCAGCGGGCGTGATCATCGTCCTCATCACCGGGCAGGCCGCGTTGCACGTCCTCAAGCGGCAGTTTTGACAGGATAGCCACACCGTTGAACGACTTTTGACCGTGCACCTCGACGTTATAGCCCATGTCCTCGAATATTTCGCGTGGAAACCCTTCATCAACGGTCTTGATTTCCTGCAACAAGGCAACATCGGGTTCGCGTTCGCGCAGCCAGTCGGGCAGGGCATTGATCCGCGCCTTGATGCCGTTGATGTTGAATGTGGCTATTTTCATTTCGCACCTCGCTTGCCCGACAGGTTTAGTCGGGAAGCAAGGCAAGCCTCAAGCATAAAATAGTTACTGAAATTTTAATGAAATATTCAAATTTTCATATTATTAACACATTTTACTGGAAAAAGCCGGATTAAGTGTTGTATAGACTGCCTTTCTTTAGGCGGTGGCCTCAGCAAAGACCTAAATAGTGGAAGACGTGTAATACGATGCCAATATATACCGATCAGGCTCTAGGTGGAAATTTCGATCCGGGTGTACCACCGGCTCTGCCCGCGACCGTGAATATCATTTCAATCACAATGAATGATGCTGATGGCGACGGGTTTCTTTCGTCTAACGGATCTGACCAGATAAACGGTAGTAATATAACCGCAGTTTGGGTCGGCGATACGGTTACCATTGACGGCGTCCAGATTACAGGTGTCACATTCTACACGGCTGATGGGTCACGCTATTTTACACCGAATGACGGAACTGTTTTGACGCCCGGAACGGCGTCGGCCACGACCTTTGTTAACACAAGTACGCAGATGCCTGTTGGTGACCTCGGCCCGCCCTGTTTCACGGCTGGCACCCGCATCGCTACGCCAGACGGTTTGGTGGCGGTTGAGGGCCTGAAAACCGGTGATCTGGTGTTGACCAAAGACCACGGCGCACAGCCGATCCGCTGGATTGGGCAGCGCAAAACGGGCGGGCGGGGCAAATTCGCGCCGATCCTGATCAAAGAGGGTGCGCTGGGGAATGATCGTGATTTGCGGGTCTCGCCGCAGCACAGGATGCTGGTGACCGGCTGGAAGGCCGAATTGTTCTTTGGCGAGGACGAGGTGCTATGCGCCGCCGTCAATCTGCTGAACGACAGCACAATTCTGCGCGCACCCTGTGACGAGGTGCAGTATTTCCATCTAATGTTCGATGCCCACGAAGTGATCTTTGCCGAAGGTGCCCCAAGCGAGAGTTTTCTGGTTGGCGAATATCTGTGCGGCGACAACACGGCGTTGCTGAACGAGTTGGAAGACCTGTTTCCCGGGATTGCCGAAAATACGGCTCAGAAAACACCGGCCAGACGCATTGCCCGCGGGTACGAGGCGGCGGCATTGGCCAACTAAGGCTGGCCTTTTTTGCGTCAAGTGGGAAAGACGCGCCTGCGTTCCCCCTACATCGAAAAGGACGTGCCGCAGCCGCAGCTACTGGTTGCGTTCGGGTTGTCGATGACAAAGCGTGCGCCGATCAGTTCATCGGAAAAATCGATTACGGCGTTGGACAAAAATGGCAGGGATACTTCGTCCACCACCACCTTTTGTCCGGCGCCCTCAATGACCAGATCGCCCTCGGCCACCTCGTCCAGTGTGATTTCATACTGGAAACCGGAGCATCCGCCACCTTCGACTGCGACGCGCAGCACTTTGGCGTCGCTACCATCGTTGATCTCGGCCAGCCGCGCAAAGGCGCGGTCGGTGACTTTGGGGGGTAGGGTTAGGTCCATCATGGCAAAATCGTCCCGTTTCATTCCTGTTTGAACTGACATATAAGCATTCCAACCAAGGGCGACAACAGGCAGGGGACATGCTTGAGAAATACGCATCCAATCCGGCCCGCGCACGCGGACGGCTATATCCGGAAGAAGAAAGCGCGTTTCGCTCGTGTTTTCAACGTGATCGCGACCGGATCATCCATGCCTCGGCCTTTCGGCGGCTGAAACACAAAACGCAGGTTTTTGTTGAACACGAGGGCGATTATTTTCGCACCCGTCTGACCCATTCGATCGAGGTGGCGCAAGTGGCGCGCACGATTGCGGGCGCGCTGGGGCTGAATGGCGAATTGACCGAAGCGGTGGCGCTGGCGCATGATCTGGGGCACACACC
>Ga0256839_1004879_pt1 | contig 12771 bp, 13 predicted proteins | sample 354166metaG_FD_185968 | JGI IMG/M metagenome (GOLD analysis project Ga0256839, IMG submission 185968) | Hydrothermal vent microbial communities from Mid Atlantic Ridge, Atlantic Ocean - 354-166 | ecosystem: Environmental > Aquatic > Marine > Hydrothermal vents | place: Atlantic Ocean: Mid...
AGATACTCACCCCACAAAAACCACACTTCCCTCGTAAAAACAGCCATGAAAAGATGGGTATATTATGATACCACTTTAAGCTAGTCTGACAGCTCTGACACTTAGAAGAAGGAAATACAATACTCTCACCATTTGGGATACGGTAGATGACAACATTTAAAAAAGAACCAATGAGTGTACCAAATATAAACACGGCTATGGCTACTTCAATCATAAAATTTTCCTGCATTATAGACCTCCAAATCGTCTGTTTCGTTGCGTAAAGTTTTTAAGTATATTGTCCAGTTCTTCCGAAGTAAAATCAGGCCAAAGTGTTTTTGTAAAATAAAATTCTGCATAAGAGAGCTGCCAAAGTAAAAAGTTACTCACGCGTTCTTCTCCTGAAGTACGAATGAGTATATCTATATCAGTGTAAGGTGTTTGCAGTGATTGAGATATCTCTTCCTCGGTCACTTCACTTTTGCCTTGTTTGATGAGGTCATTGACTGCCATAGTTATCTCGGCACGTCCGCCATAGTTAAGGGCTAGTATTTGGGTGAGGTTTGTGTTGTCTTTTGTGAGTTCTTCAGTTTGCTTAATACGTTGCTGTAAAGGTTTTGAAAAAGCAGATATATCACCAATAGCTTGAAAACGTACGCCATGTTCTTGGTAAGGTGTGAGTTCACTTTTCAAGTACTTATCAAGCAGTTTCATAAGAAACTCAACTTCATATTTGGGACGTTTCCAGTTTTCTGTTGAAAAGGCATAAAAGGTTGCCGTCTCTATGCTCTTATGTGCTGCACAGTATGTGGTGATATCTCGTATACGTTCTGCACCTGCTTCATGTCCTTTTGTACGTTTAAGTCCACGTTCTTTTGCCCAACGTCCATTACCATCCATGATGATAGCTAGATGTCTTAGTGTGTTACTGCTCACTTTTTATTTCCTTGTGTTTGACTGAGTATCTTAGACGATTCAACTATTTTTTGAGAAAGTGTGAGTTTATCACTTCGACCTAAGGCGATTTGCTCATTTTTTGTAATGAAAGTAATCTCATTTTCATTGCCCCCAAAACTTTTGGCGTCTTTGAGCAGGTTATAACACACGGCATCCACAGATTTTTGAGACAGAAGGTTTACTGCGTTATGTAAGCCCTCTTTAGAGTCCATTTCTGCTTTAAATGCTATGGTTTTTACCTTGTCTCTTTTAAGCGTAGAGAGTATATCTGGGTTTTGTGTGAGTTCTATGTTCCATGTCTCACCCACAGAAGATTTTTTTACTTTACCTTTTTGTGTGACTTTAGGTTTGAAGTCAGCTACAGCTGCCACCATGAACAAGTATGGCTCTTTTTTCTCCAAAACGGCAGAGTCTAATGCTCTTTGAGCCAGTTTTAAAAGTTCTTCAGCATCTTCAAAGGGTTCAGTACTGATATTTAGAGGTAAACCCTCTGTTCCCATAGAGGTAAGGTAATGTACTCTTGCTCCTTTGAGGTAAAGAGCCAGACAAAGTGACTTTGCCATTTTCCCTGAGGAGAAGTTGCTTATGTAACGTACTTCGTCTATCTTCTCTCTGCTTCCTCCACCAGTGACTAGCACTGGTCGTTTGTCCCAAAAGGCATCTTTTAGTAAGACCCTTGCCGTCTCAAAAAAGATTTCTTCAGGATCAGCTAATGCTCCAGAGCCTACATCGCCACAGGCAAGTAGTTTTTCTTGGGGGACGACTATGCTGTAGTGTTGTGCAGCCAAGACTTTTAAACTCTCTTTTGTAAAAGTGTTTTCAAGCATGTTTGTGTTTGCTGCTGGGGCAACAACTATAGCCTTGTTAAAAGCAAGTATGGTCTGGGTCAAAATGTTGTCTGCTATGCCTTGGCTTAGTTTGTTAAGTGTGTTAGCTGTCGCAGGGGCTACGATGCAAACATCACATTTTTTGCCTATGTCTATGTGGTTAAGTTCGCTACTCCAAGACTCACTGGACTCGGTTAGTACAGCATTGCGTGTGAGTGCTTCAAAGGTCAGTGAAGAGACAAAACGTTCAGCTGATGCTGTCATCACCACATGCACTGCAGCCCCTGCTTTTACAAAAAGACGTGCCAAGTCACAAGCTTTGTACACAGAGATACTTCCTGTGACTGCTAGGAGTACGGACTTTCCCGTTAAATCTATTTGCATTGTTTATGCCTTTCCAAAAAACTTGTAAAAGAAGTTTTTAATACTTTTTTGAGGGGTACGTGAAAGTACAAGTTCTCCAGAGTGTGCATCTTTAGTGACTGTTGTGCCTGCGGCTATCATCACATCATCTGCTATGCTCACGGGAGCAACAAGTTGTGAGTCAGAACCGACAAAGACATTTTTACCTATGATGGTTTTAAACTTGTTTTTCCCGTCATAGTTACAAGTGATGACACCTGCTCCGATGTTAGAACCTTCATCTATGCTGGCGTCACCTATGTAGGCTAAATGTCCTGCTTTTACACCCGTGAGTGTTGACTTTTTAACCTCTACAAAGTTACCTATGTGGGTGTCAACAAGTTTTGAGTTGGGTCGTACTCTTCCCATGGGTCCCACGTCAGAGTTTTCTATGTGCGAGTCTTCTATGACAGAGTGTGTTTTGATGTGAGAGTTTATGATGACAGAAGCTCCTTGTATACTCACTCCATTTTCCAACAGACACTCACCCTCAAAAGTAGCACGGGAGTCGATGTAGATGCTCTCAGGTAAACGCATACTAACCCCAGCATTCATCCATGCTGTTTTGATGCGTTTTTGGTGTATCTCCTCAGCGTGAGCTAGGTCTAGCTTGGAGTTTACCCCTTTAAACTCTTCCTCTTCTACATAGACAGGGTGTACAGTTTTATGTTCTTCTACTGCCATCTTTATAATGTCTGTGAGGTAGTACTCTTTTTGAGCATTGTAGTTGTTAAGTACAGGGATGTAGCGTTCAAGTATCTCTTTTTTGACACAGTACACACCAGCGTTGACTGTTTGTATCTCTTTTTGTGCAGGGATGCAATCTTTTTCCTCTACTATCTCTTGGACATTACCATTAAAGATGACGACACGTCCATAGCCTGTAGGGTTGTCTAGTGTGATGACAGACATGTTTATGTCTGCATCACCCTTGGTGAGTGCTGTGAGTGCATCCATGGTGACAAGTGGCATGTCACCATTGAGTATGAGTGCTTTTTCATGGGCAACACTCACTCCTTTCATAGCCCCACCTGTGCCTGGAAATTTCTCTACATCTTGCATGTGAAAGTGTATGCCTGTGTAGTTAGCTTCTATCTCTTCTTGTATCCGCTTCGCTTGGTGGTAGAGTACAACGGTGATGTCATCGCTTATCTTTTGAGCTGCATCTATAGCATGAAAGAGCATAGACTTACCAGAAATTTTGTGCAAGACTTTAGGTGTAGCAGACTTCATGCGAGTACCTTTACCCGCAGCTAAAATGACGACAGAGAGTGACATAGTTCAAACCTTTGTACTTGTAAATATATTACTGTGATTATATCTAATTGAATTTAAAGGTGTAGGGTTTAAAAGACTTTATATGCTAAAATCAAACCAATATCATGCAAAACAAAATAAGTAAAAACCTCTCACTCATTATCATAGGACTATTTTTCATAGGCTTTGTCTACCTTACCGCTAAAGCCATAGAGATTTCAAGCAAGACACAAATAGGTGTGAAAGATGGCATATATACCAACAAAGTAAGCTCTTCTGAACAGATAGCCAAAAAGGCATATGAGCTTACCCAAAACTGTGAAGATGAGCTTTGTAAGGTGCAAACTATCTTAGACTATGTCACACACATACCTTACAAAATCAACCACTTTAAAGCCCACTCTCCACAACGTACTATCCAGAACAACTTTGGTGACTGTGATGATAAAAGTAATCTACTCATCTCCATGTTGCATGCCTTAAAAAAAGAAGCCTATTTTGTGTTAGTTCCTAAACATATTTTTGTCATCACGCCCATAGAAGATGCAAGGTTAGGTAATATTAAAGGACTTTGGTTGGATGGTAAGAAGTATTATATTTTAGAGAGTACTGCCAAAGGTTCAGGGATAGGGTATCCTTTACGTTATGAGTTAGATGAAATTGAAGCAATTATTGAACCATTTTCCAATGAGAAAGTTTCGTATAAAACGATAGAGTACAAAATATAACACCTATGAAAGTTATGTTAAAATTACGGCATTAAAATAAATGGGTGAACTATGACATGTAAACATTTTGGAAGCTGTGGCTCTTGTGGTCTGCATGCACTAAGCTATGAGGCACAACTAAAAGAGAAAGAGGAAAGAGTGAGTGGCTTGTTAGCTCCCTTTTATAGTAAAAAACTAGAAGTCTTTGACTCTCCTTCTTCACACTACAGAGCGAGGTCGGAGTTTTGCATTTGGCATGAGGGCGACAGGTGTGACTATGCCATGGGCAATGCTACAAAAAATGGAGCTATAAACATAGAAGAGTGTCCTAAAGTCATAGAACCCATAGAAAAGCGTATGTGGGCATTACTCGATGCAATAAATGCATCCAAAGAGGTACTCAAAAAGAAACTCTTTGCCGTAGAGTTTTTGGCTACAACTACCGATGAATGTCTCATTACCATGCTGTACCATAGAAAGTTAGATGATGTGTGGAGTGCAGAAGCCAAACGTTTGGAGTCTGAACTTAACTGTAAAGTCATGGGACGTAGTCGCAAACAAAAGGTGATACTCTCTGATGAATTTGTGACAGAAAAACTAGACATAGATGCTAAGACTGTAACTTATGTGCAGTACGAATCTGGCTTTACCCAGCCTAATCCCGCGGTAAATGTAAAGATGATAGAGTGGGCGATAGCACAGGCTAGAAAAGTAGGGCATGGTGACTTTTTGGAGTCTTACTGTGGCTTAGGGAACTTTACTTTACCCCTTTCACATTACTTTGATAAAGTACTTGCAACAGAGATAAGCAAAGGGTCTATAAAAGCGGCACTTGAAAACTGTGCCTTAAATGGCATAGAAAACATCACGTTTGCAAGGCTCTCTTCAGAAGAAATGACCCAAGCCTTAAATGGGGTACGTGTATTTAACAGACTCCAACACATAGACCTTGATGCGTACCATTTTTCTACAGTGTTAGTAGACCCTCCACGTGCAGGACTTGACGAAGGGACGATAGAACTCATATCTAATATAGAACATATTATCTACATCTCATGTAACCCCCAAACGCTTGCACGAGACTTGGAAACACTCACAAAAACACACAAGGTGGTGGAGGCTGCGATGTTTGACCAGTTTCCTCACACGACCCATGTGGAGTCTGGGGTGTTTTTGGTAAAAATTAGTTAAATAATGCTTTATGTTCTACCATAGCACAGTAGTTTTGCACTACGTTAATGCCGGCATCTTTTACACGCTTGGCTGCATCGTTGTTTATGAGTTCTAGTTGTGTCCAGTAGGTTTTCACATCCCCTCTTGCTATGACGGCGTCAGCTATGGCATCAAGGGCTGCTGGTTTTCTAAAGACTACTACCATGTCTACAGGTACGTCAATGTCTGCTAGACTTTTGTAAACCTTTTGTCCTAAAATTTCATCACCTTTTGGATAGACAGGTATCATGTTGTAGCCCACATCTTTTAGGTACGCTGCAACATGATTGCTTGCTTTGCTACTATCTGGAGAAGCACCAATGACTGCAATGGTTTTTGCTTCTTCAAAATACTTTTTCATCTCTTCAGAGTTTGAATTTACACGTGGAAGTTCACATTCCATATCTTGTCCTTAATTTTGATATAATTGCACCACTATAATATCTAGGAAAGATAATGTTGGACTTAAACACAATAAAACAAGCATACCAAAGAGTCTCAGGTGTGGTGCATCGTACACCTTTTACGCATGCTCCTATTTTAAGTAAACTCTCTGGTTATGAAGTCTACCTAAAAAAAGAAAACCTTCAGCGTACGGGAGCCTTTAAACTTCGTGGTGCATTTAACAAAATAGCTGTATTGGTAGAAAAGGGTCAAAAAGGTGGTGTAGTAGCTGCAAGTGCAGGGAATCATGCACAAGGTGTAGCGTATGCTGCAAACTATTTTTCTATTGAAGCTACCATTGTCATGCCAGAGTCAACGCCACTTACCAAAGTACTAGGCGTAAAAGAGTTTGGTGCCAATGTCATACTACATGGGTCCAACTATGATGAAGCCTATGCATACGCAGTAACCTTTGGAAAAGAAAATAACTATACCTTTGTTCACCCGTTTACTGACGATGAAGTCATGGCAGGACAAGCTACCGTCGCCTTAGAGATGTTCGAAGAAGTAGAAGACTTAGATGCACTAGTTGTCCCTGTAGGTGGAGGTGGTCTCATCTCTGGTATGGCAGTAGCAAGTAAGGCACTTCATCCTGCTTGTAAAATCATAGGTGTTTCTTCTGCAGGGGCTCCCGCTCTTAAACAGTCTTATGATGCTAAAAACCCCATAGATACTTTGTCTGTAAGAACCATAGCAGATGGTATAGCTGTACGTGACACTTCGCCTATTACCTTGGCATATATATTGGAAAATGTTGAGACTTTTGAGAGCGTTTGTGAAGATGAGATAGCCTCAGCCATACTTTTTTTACTGGAAAAACAAAAAGTTTTAGTCGAAGGTGCAGGAGCTGTAGGCGTGGCTGCATTACTTCATAACAAAATAGACTTACCCAAAGGTTCAAAAGTAGGCATAGTTTTAAGCGGTGGTAATATTGATGTAACGATGCTCTCGCTCATCATAGAAAAAGGACTCATGAAGTCAGCACGTAAAATGAAGCTTCAAGTACTTTTGGTCGATAAGCCAGGTGCCTTGCATGCCTTTACTAAAATTCTTACAGATATTGGAGCAAATATTGTTCATATAGGTTACGACAGAACATCCATAGATTTAGAGTTTGGTGATGCACATGTCTCTGTGTCTTTGGAGACAAAAGGAGAAGAACATCAGGCACTCATACGTCAAAAGCTAAAAGAGAGTGGTTTCTCTTTTTCTGAAGGGCATTAATGATAGCCATAGATTTAGGTTCAAACACCGTGCGTGTACTCGCGTATGATTGTAAGAGTCAAAAGAAACTGTACAGTTTTGAAAAAGTAGTAAAAACAGCAGATGGATTAGCAGAATTTGGCATTATTAATGACACAGCAGTACAAAGGGTGATAGCTGCACTGAAAGAGGCACAGTCACAGCTAGATTTTTTGGGACAGAACATAAGAGCCGTGGCAACAGAAGCAGTTCGTCGTGCATCTAACTCAGATGAAGTACTCAGACAGATAAAACAAGCCACAGGCATAGACTTTGAAATCATCACAGGTGAGGAAGAAGCGAGGTTAACACTTCTTGCAGTACAAAATAGACTCAAAAAGTTACACTATGCTTCAGATACCTTTGTCTTAGTAGATATAGGTGGTGGCTCAACTGAGATTATCTTTCACTATGGCAAGGAGAGTGTGAGTAAAAGTTTTCAAGTGGGTATAGTGACCATTGCTCAAAGTTATGAAAACTTAGAAAATATCGAAAAAGCTCTACCCCGTGAAATGTTAGATATGCAACGTTTTTGTACAGAAATACTGGCTACCAAAGGGAAGCCTAGCTCTTTTGTAGCTACAGCAGGCACACCCACAACTGTTGCCGCGATGAAGTTAGGGTTTAACTATGAAACGTATGATGCAGATAAAATAAATGGTACGACCTTACGTAAAGAAGAGCTTGATTTTTATTTAAAAAAACTGCTTGATATGCCTTTTGAAGAGCGTGAAATAGCTGTAGGTACTGGACGTTCTGACCTGATAGCTGCAGGTATTCTCATTTATAAACAGCTCTATACCCTGTTGGAATGTAATGAATGTGTAGTAGTAGATGACGGACTGCGTGAAGGTGTGGCATTGGAGATGTGTCTTGCATCTCAAAATGGGTGAAAGTCTGCTTTTTGATAAAATCTAATTTAATTTCGCTATAATCAACAAAAATATAACAATGGAGTGTGTAATGGGACAAATGTCTGGCGCACAAATGGTATGTGAAGCCATTATCGCAGAGGGTGTAAAGACCGTATTTGGTTACCCTGGTGGGGCTATCATGCACGTTTATGATGAAATATATAAGCAAGAGGGGTTCGAGCATATTTTGAACCGTCACGAACAAGCATCTGTTCATGCAGCAGATGGTTACGCAAGAGCTACAGGTGAAGTAGGAGTGGCTATGGTCACATCAGGACCGGGGTTTACTAATGCAGTCACTGGACTAGCAACAGCATATATGGACTCTATTCCTCTAGTGGTTATTTCTGGACAGGTACCTACCTCGTTAATAGGAACAGATGGTTTTCAAGAGATTGACGCTGTAGGTATCTCACGTCCTTGTACCAAACATAACTTCTTGGTACGTTCTTTAGAAGAACTACCTCGTGTACTTAAAGAAGCTTTTTATATCGCTCGTTCTGGTCGTCCGGGTCCCGTGCTTGTAGACATTCCTAAAGACATTACTGTGGACATCGGGGAGTTTGAATATCCTGATTCTGTAGATATACCTACGTATAAGCCTACCTACAAAGGCAATGTCAAACAGATAGAAAAAGCTGTTGAAGCAATCAAAAAGGCAAAAAAACCTTTGTTGTATATCGGTGGGGGTGTAGTACTTTCAAATGCCTATGAACTTGTACGTGAACTAGCAAAAAAAACACAAATACCAGTAGTAGAAACACTTATGGCAAGAGGTGTAATGGGTGCTAAAAATCCACTGCTTCTTGGTATGCTGGGAATGCATGGTAACTATGCTTCAAATATGGCAATGTCTGAGACTGACCTGGTTATATCACTTGGTGCTAGGTTTGATGACAGGGTTACAGGTAAACTCTCAGAGTTTGCAAAGTATGCCGACATTATTCATGTAGACATAGATGCCGCAAATATTGGTAAGTTGGTAGATGTAGATTACCCTATTGTAGGTGATGTAAAACAAGTACTTGAGGAAATGTTACCAAGATTAGATGGTGTCAATACAGACCGTTATGAAGCGTGGAGAAAGATACTCAAACGCTATGATGAACTGCATCCACAGTCTTATGTAGATTCAGATGAAGTCATAAAACCACAATGGGCAATAGAACGTATAGGTGAGCTTGTGGGTGAAGATGCCATCATCACTTCTGATGTTGGGCAGCACCAAATGTGGGCAGCACAACATTATCCATTTGACAGACCACGCCAATGGATAAACTCTGGGGGGCTTGGTACAATGGGCTTTGGTTTCCCTGCAGCTTTAGGTGTAAAAAAAGCTTTCCCAGAAAAGACGGTTATCAACGTCACAGGAGATGGATCAATCCTTATGAACATGCAAGAATTGGTTACGGCAGCTGAGTACAAAATACCAGTGATTAACCTCATACTAAACAACCACTTTTTGGGTATGGTTAGACAGTGGCAGACGTTCTTTTATGAAAAACGTTACTCTGAGACTGACTTAACATTTCAACCAAATTGGAAGGCATTAGCAGAAGCGTGTGGAGGCATCGGTTATGATGTGACCACTAAAGAAGAGTTTGATGCAGCAATTAAAGATGCTATCAAACAAGACAAGGTGTGTTTTATGAACGTAGCAGTAAACCGTTTTGAAGATGTACTTCCTATGGTACCTTCTGGAGGAGCATTGTTTAACATGATGTTGCCACAAACAACGAAATCAGATGGGGAGGCATAACATGACAAATGTTTTAAATGAAAGACGTGTTATCTCTGTGATTGTTATGAATGAAAGTTCTGTACTTGCACGAGTGACAGCACTTTTTGCAGGGCGTGGTTACAATATTGAGTCACTCACTGTCGCACCCATTCCCAATTCGGATATGTCACATATGACGATTGAAACAAATGGTTCAGCCAAAGTCATGGAGCAGATAACCAAACAACTGCATAAGCTTATCCCTGTCTATAAAGTTATAGAGCATGAAGAGATGATAGAAAAAGAGATGGTTTTGGCCAAATTCCCAATTGTGGAAAACTTATCAGATATTTCTGTACTTGCGTCAGCCTATAATGGTGGTGTGGCTAATGTAGGAAAAGATATGATTATTGTTATGGTAACAGATGAACCAAAGCGAGTTAAACACTTCATTGATGCGGCACAGCGTTATAATCCTTGTGAGATTATACGAGGTGGTGTTGTGGCAATAGAAAGATAACTAAGCGTTACACTTGTTCCCACTCTCCTGAGTGGGAATGTTTACTTTATAGGAAATACTATGACCTACAAACTCTCTGAAATCACAAAAAAACTCAATATTAATTTTGATGGTAATGATATTGACATAGATGGCATTCACACACTTACAGAATCTACCTCAACACAACTTAGTTTTTTTACAGATAAAAAGTATGTTTCACAACTACCAAAAACAAAAGCAGCAGCAGTATTTATAGATGAAAAACATGCAAAGTTTTTGCCTCCAACAACTGTAGCACTTGTCACGGATGAAGCGTATCTAAAATTAGCACTTGCCTCAAAATTTTTTAAACCAATGATAGCCACACAATCATCTAAACCCATCCGTGGTACAGGATGTGATGTAGATCCAAAAGTGCATTTTGGTAAAAATGTTACCTTGGGAGATAATGTCATACTCATGTCAGGTGTCTATGTAGGCGATAATGTCACAATAGGGTCTGACACACTGATTTACCCTAATGTCACACTTTATCATGATACATGTATAGGAGAATCGTGCATAATTCATGCAGGTACAGTCATTGGTTGTGATGGGTATGGTTTTGCACATACGAAGCAAGGCGAACATGTGAAAATCTATCAAAATGGTAATGTTATTATAGAAGATGAGGTAGAAATAGGTGCAAACTGTACTGTAGACAGGGCTGTTTTTGGTACGACGTACATTAGAAAAGGTACAAAACTAGACAATCTTATACAAATTGCACATAACTGTGACATTGGTGAGCATTCGCTTATGGCAGCACAAGTTGGGCTTGCAGGTTCTACTACCTTGCAGAGAAATGTTATCATGGGTGGTCAAAGTGCCACAGCGGGACACCTTGAAGTAGGTGCTTTTGCCACCGTAGCAGGAAAAGGTGGTGTAACAAAATCACTTGAAGGCGGTAAAACCTATGCAGGGTTTCCTGCTATTGAGATAAGAGCATGGCGTAAAATGCAAGCGGTGCTTATGCGTTTGGTTAAAAATCGTTAACCTTTTGTGCTATAATCAAATTCAAATAATTTTTAAAGGATATAAAATGAGTGGAACAGTAACTAAAATAGATGAGATGACATTAAATGGTACAAAAGACGGGAAAATAACAATTACTACAGTTGAACAACCCTATGGTCCAAATAGTGAGAGTGTAGCAAGTATTGGTATTTCACTTCAAGCAGGGGCAGAGGAGCCAGATTGGAAAGTGCATATTCCAAAAGCTAATATCGATGCGGTAATCGAAGCACTTAAAAAGGCAAAAGAGAGTTTATAAACGTTTACTCGTTTAGCTTTAGTGCTTTGTATTGCGCTAAAGCTCTTTGCAGTAAATCAGGATCGGGAATTTTCCTTCCTGCAATGTATCCTACAATCTCACCCTTTTTGTCTAATTTTGGTTTTATCCATACAAGCACATGATAATATTTACCTTCAGAAGTTAAGTTTTTAACAAATCCTTCCCAATAACTTCCTCCTTTAATCGTCTTCCATAAGTCTTTAAATGCAGCTTTAGGCATATCAGGATGTCTGTTTATATTGTGAGGTGAACCTATAAGTTCTTCCTTACTGTAACCTGTGAGTTCTCTAAATTTTCTATTGGCATAGGTAATGATACCTGCTTTGTCTGTTTCGGTTATCATGACACCACCATCAAAAGGTACCTCTTGATCTATTGGTTGAGGTTTTGTAATATGTTTTCCTGTAAGGGTATTTTTTATAACTTGAGGCATTGTTGTTCCTTTTCATAATTACATTACAGCACCATTACTGGATACTAAAATAAGCTTAGGTATGATTTGATATTTAAAATCAATACTCTATGGTAATACTGTTATCTATTGATGTATTGGAAAATTATATATAAAGAGGTATTCTATATATTGGTAGCCGGGCTAACTGCTTGAGTCCCTCATAGCTTTCTGTCCTTATCTCGCGATAAGTTTAGCTTTTTCAATAACATGTACAATATAATAATATCAATCTTATACTTAATGAAGGATAAATCAGAATATTTCATAGCAACTTTGGTACAATACGATACTTAGAAGTTAAGGGGTATTTTTGTCCATAAGAGAAACAATACAGGCACTCATACAAGAGCGTATTTTAGTTATAGATGGGGCTATGGGTACGCAGATACAAGATTTAGAAGTACCTTCTGAAGCATGGATTTGTGATAAGGGAAAAGACCAAGAGGGGTGTAATGAGCTTCTTATAGACACAGCACCTGAATTACTTAAACGGATACATATGCGTTACGCTATGGCAGGAGCTGACCTCATAAAGACCAACACTTTTGGTACAATGCCCTGGGTACTAGATGAGTACCAAATGGGGGAGCGTGCTTATGAACTTTCTAAAAAAGGTGCAGCTCTTGTAAAAGAGATATGTGAAGAGTACTCTACACCAGAACAGCCACGTTTTGTGCTAGGTTCTATTGGACCAGGAACAAAACTTCCATCATTGGGGCATATACATTATGATGAGATGTATGAAGGGTACAAAATAGTAGCTGAAGGTCTCATAGACGGGGGTTGTGATATATTTTTACTTGAGACCTGTCAGGATCCTT
>Ga0256839_1004880_pt1 | contig 12768 bp, 9 predicted proteins | sample 354166metaG_FD_185968 | JGI IMG/M metagenome (GOLD analysis project Ga0256839, IMG submission 185968) | Hydrothermal vent microbial communities from Mid Atlantic Ridge, Atlantic Ocean - 354-166 | ecosystem: Environmental > Aquatic > Marine > Hydrothermal vents | place: Atlantic Ocean: Mid...
TTGGTGAATATCTTGCCGCGCTTGGCGTCCTGCGCACTCTTGCGATGGCGAATGTTCGCCCACTTGCTGTGTCCTGCCATAGGATCCTGTCGTCGTTGATGGAAAATCGGAGGGTGCGGGAATACCCCGAACCGTTCGTCCTATTATAGAGTCACCCTCATAGACGATACAGGGCCGCCGCGGTTCATCGGGCACCCAGCAGGAGAAACAACAGCCGCTGCAGCAGGCGCCGCAGCCAGCCGCCGGGAACGGCCAAAGGGGCCTCACCGAGCTCCGTGCCGGCAGAGTGCCTGTCGAGCGGCGCCCTCAACCCGGGATCCAAGGCGGTGACGGGCAGCCGTCCGTCCCGCAACGCCCGGGCGGCGTCCAGGCCGGGCGCCTCCGGCAACGCCGGGATGGCCCGGTCGCTCTCGTCCTCCCGCTCTGGGTGACGGCCGGTGCTTGCCACGGCCACCGCTTCCCGCCCCACCCCTTCGTGACCGTCACGCCGGTCCGGTTCTACGAATTCCGATCGCGCCTGCCGCCGGGGCGTTTCCTCGCGGAAACGCGCCTCCATTTCCTCGACTTCGGCTCGATACCGCCGGCGTATTTCCAGCAGTCTTTTCCGGTGCCGCCCCTCGGCGATCTCCCGCTCGCATTCCGCTTCCCGGCGAAGCCGGGCCAGTTCGGCCTCGTGCCGCTCCCGCTCCTGCTGACGGCGTCTGCGCTCCTGGAAACGCCGCTGCCGCAATGCCCGGCGGCGCTCCTCGATGGCGTGGTAAATCTCTTCCCGAAACAGCAGGATCTCCGTGTCTTCGGGTTCGGCAAACGCCGGTTCGAGATCACACAAGGTCCGGCAGCGGAGGTGATGGCGTGCCAGCAGCCGATTGACCGCCTCCTCGATCTCCCGGCACGCCCCGGTCAGGCCGGTGTCGATCCAGTTCCCGGACTCCAGACGATGGAGCCGATGATCCAGCAGATCCATGACCAACGGCTCGAGGGCGGTGCGGACGTGGGCGTCCGGATCGGACAACGCTTCGGGATGCCGCTCCACGTAGGCCAGGGTCACCTGATAGCGGATCTTGGCCCGGAGCCGAAGCCGGCACAGGCCCTGGAACAGGGTTTTGCCGTATTCCAGTCGCCACAGGCGCACCGGCAAGGGATGAAGGCGATGGTAAAACCGGGGGCGGAATCCGGGCGGACGCAGATAGAAGCGCCGCAACGGACCGAGCCTGCTTTCGACCAGACACTGGCCGGCCTGGAAAGCCGGCTCCCACTCGCGCGCCGGCTCAGTCTCGTCCAGAAGCCGTTCGAGCCATTCATCCATCTTTCGATCCGCGCTCCGGCCGGGAATCACCGCCCTGTCCGGCCCGGGCTTCGAGACGCGCGCTCAACTCCTCGACGATCAAGGAATAGAGCCCCGGGGCGAATTCCACCCGTCGGGGGCCGACCCGGCGCAGCAATCCCCGCTTCAGCAGCAATCCCACCGCGAACAGACGGGGCGCGTCGTCATAACCCCTGGCTTCCTCCCAGGGCGTCCGTTCGATGGACAGCTCCAGCTCGTCATAGCGATTGATGCGGTAGTCCCGGAACTGGGTCAGCAGCCGGAGCGCCAGGCGTTTCTCGTCCTCGCTCAGGGGCGCCGGCGAACTCAGCTCCAGACGGTAGGACAGCAATACGGTGAACAGATCCACCATCAGAGCGCAGGCGAAGGCGAACGGCGAAAATCCGCGCCACATGGCGAACGACGGCTGCAGCGGTTCCGTCACCGTCACATAGGAGGCCAGATGCGGCTCCGAAACCGCCGCCCCACCGAATTCGGCGGCGACGGCGCTGTAACCCCGCTGCACCCGATGGACGTCCTCCAGTACGTTTTCGTAACGCCGACGCTCGATCGCCCGGCCGTTGCCCAGACGATCGAGATCGGTCCTGAGTCGGGCGATCACCTGGCGAAGGCGTTCCAATGCCTGCCGCAGCGCCTCCAGACGGACGCGCTCCCGCTCGGCCACCTTGCGGAACTGACGCGAAAAAGGGCCGTCTCCCACCAGGCCCCGATATTTGGGGGGAATCACCGGGTGGATGCCGAAATAGGCCTGACGATACGCCGCTTCGGCCTCCGCCACCCTGGCCTGCCGGCTCTTCAGCAATTGCGCCCCGGCCGCCTCCACCCGGGACAGATAGGTGACGATGCGCCGGCGCACTTCGTCGAGACGCTCGTGCTGAATCCGCTGCCGATGGGCGATCTCGTAGAACTTGAAATAGGAGAAGGAAATCGAGGCCGCCAGGCCGATCAGCAGAGTTATAAAGACGCTGAGAAAGCGCAGGCGGTTGGCACGCCAGCGTACCGAAGCCAGCTCCAGGGAAGCGATGACGATGATGGACTGGATCGCCACGGTGATGATCAGGGCGATCCAGGGGGTGATGAAATGGGACAGTCCGTAGTAGGTGGTGAACCCGGAGGCCACACTCAGCAGCAGGACGATGGGGATCGTCCACAGGCGCAACAGGGCGACGAACAGGGTCTGGATCCGGTCGATCTTGTGGGCCAGCCGGCCGGTCATCGTTTCAGCCCCGGGATGATTTCCAAATGGCGCCGGCACCCCCTACCGGCAGGGTGACGACCCTGGTATCGTAAACCGAGAACCTTCGATTCACCAGTCCAGCGGAGAATGTCCATGCGAATCGCCATCGGTCTCGTTTTCCTGCTCCTGTCCTGGTCCGGCTTCGGCGAAGCGGCGGATCTGACCCGCGCCCAGGTCGTCGAACTGCTGGCCCGGGCCACCCCCGAACGGCCGGCCGACCTGCGCCGCAAGGACCTCAAGAACGTCGATCTGTCCGGCCTCGATCTGCGCCACGCCGATCTGTGGGGGGCCGATCTGCGCTATGCCGACCTGTCCCACACCAACTTGGCCGGGCAGAATCTGGATCTGACCGTCATGCGGGGCACCAAACTGGTGGGGGCCAATCTGGAAGGCGCCAGCATCTTCGGCGTCATCATGATCGACGCCGATCTGAGCGGGGCCAACCTGAAACGCACCCGCATCGTCGCCACCCTCGACCGCGCCAAGCTGGTGGGGGCCGACATCGAGGACGCCTACTGGGGTGCCGACATGAAGAACCAGAGCATGGGACTGATGCGCGCCAGCTGCAACAAGGCCGACTTCACCGGCGCCAACCTCAAGGGTTCCGACTTCAACCGGGTGCTGCTCCGGTTCGCCAGACTCGACGGCGCCGATCTGGAGAACGTCAACCTGTACCGGGCCGATCTCGCCGGCGCCAGTCTAAAGCACGCCAATCTCGAGGGCGTTGACCTGCGCGAGGCTCATCTGGAAAACGCCGACTTCACCGGCGCCCGGACCGAGGGCATCCGGCTCGACGGCGCCCTGGGGCTGGACAGCGCCATCGGCCTGAAGAAGCCTTTTCCCAGAATCGTGATCCGTAGATGACGCGGTTGAAAACTGGCCAGAACCCCTTCCGGCCCGAACGTCGAACTCAAGGAACCATCCCGGCGTTCTCCACCAGCGCGCGCACGACGGTCAAATGCCTGACCGTTTCTTCCAATACACACTGCTGGACATCCACCGCCCCGCCGGAACCACTTCGGGGATGGTGGAAGAAAGCGCACTGCCTGTCCCGATATAAGCGCCACAGTCGCTGAGTTTCCTGCCAGCGGGTGGCGCTCTCGGGATCGAGGGTGCGTAGAAAGCGGCGGGACCAACGGTCCAATTCGGCTTCTTGACGCCGGATTTCCGCCGCCATGCAGTCCAGGATCACGGCCGTCGCCCCACCGCTGTCGGCGATGCAGGCGGCATAGACAGCGGACGTCTCGGCGGATGCTGCCGTCAACGTAGCGGTAGCGACGAGCGAAAGCGCGACGACGACCCGCCTCACCCTCACTTCACTCCCCCTGCCGGTCCGCCAGAATCCGTTCCTGGGCCGAAAACGCCCGGCCGCGGCGCTGCACCCGGCGGTATTCGCCGTCGGATTGAAGCTCCCAGGCGCCGACGTTGTCACGCAGATAATAGCGCAGGGTTTCGCGGATCACCTGACGCTTGAGGGCACGGGACTGGATCGGGAAGGCCACCTCGACCCGGCGGTGGAGATTGCGGATCAGCCAGTCGGCGCTGGCGCCGTAGACCAGGGGATCGCCGTCGTTGCCGAAACAGAACACCCGGCTGTGCTCCAGGAAGCGCCCGAGCACCGAGCGCACCCGGATGTTCTCGGACAGCCCCGCCACCCCGGGACGCAGGCAACAGATGCCGCGGACGACGAGGTCGATCTTCACCCCCGCCTGGGAAGCGTCGTAAAGAGCCTCGATGATCTCCGGGTCCTCGAGCCCGTTCATACGGGCGACGATGCGTCCCTTGCGCCCGGCGCGCGCCAGCTCCGCCTCGTGGCGAATCCGCTCCAGCAGGAAACGGTGGAGGCCGAAGGGCGCCTGGACCAGTTTCTGCAGCTCCACCGCATGCCCCAGACCGGTGAGCTGGAGGAACACCCGCTGCACGTCCTCGGCCAGGACGGGGTCGGCGCTGAGCAGGCCGACGTCGGTGTAGAATCGGGCGGTGATCTCGTGATAATTGCCGGTGCCCAGATGGACGTAACGGCGCACCTCATCCCCTTCCCGGCGCACGATCAGCAACATCTTGGCGTGGGTCTTGTAACCGACGACACCGTAAACCACGTGTACCCCGGCCTGATAGAGACGCTCGGCGAGACGGATATTGTCGGCCTCGTCGAAGCGGGCGCGCAGCTCGATCACCGCGGTCACTTCCTTGCCGTTGCGGGCGGCGCGCACCAGGGCATCGGCGATGGCCGAACGCGAGGCGGTGCGGTACAGGGTCTGGCGAATGGCGAGGACGTCGGGATCGTCGGCCGCCTGACGCAGCAGCGCTACCACCGGGGTGAAGGCGTCGTAGGGATGATGCAACAGCACCTCGCCGCGGCGCAGCACGGCGAAATAATCCTCCGCCTCCGCCAGCCGCGGCGGTAATGCCGGTGTGAATGGGGGAAACTTGAGATCCGGGCGGGCCACCTCGTCGTAGACCGATTCCAGCCGGTGCAGGTTGACCGGGCCGTTGCAGCGGTAGAGGTCCTCGCTGTCCACTCCCAGCTGAATGCACAGGTAGCGGGCCACCTCGTCGGGACAGTTGTCGGCCACCTCCAACCGTACCGCCCGGCCGAAACGGCGCTGCTGTTCCAACCGTCCCTGGAGCTCGCGCTTGAGGTCCTCCATTTCCTCCTCGTCTATGTAAAGCTCGGTGTCGCGGGTCACCCGGAACTGATAGCAGCCTTCCACCGTCAGTCCCGGAAACAGTTCACCGACGAAAGCGTGGATCACCGAGGACAGGAACACGAAGGCGATGCCCTCCCCGGCCAATTCCTCGGGCAGGCGCACCAGCCTCGGCAGGGTGCGGGGAATGGGGATCAGGGCGTAGCGGTGGGCGCGGCCGAAGGCATCCTTGCCGTGGAGGCTGACGATGAAATGCAGGTTCTTGTTGGCGATGCGGGGAAATGGATGGGCCGGGTCGATGCTCAACGGCGTCACCACCGGCAGTACCCAGCGGCGCATGTAATCGGCGAGCCAGGCCCGTTGGGCGTCGTTCCAGTGATCGCGGCGGAGAAAGCGGATGCCTTCGGTGGCCAGGGCGGGAATCAGCGCCTCGTTGAGCAGGCGGTACTGGTCGTCGATCATCGCTCGCACTCGCCGGCGCAGGGTCTGCAGCAACTGGCGCGGATCGGACCCATCGACGCCGGTTTCCCGCACCTTGAGGGCGATCTTCTGCTTCACCACCGCTACCCTGACCTCGAAGAACTCGTCCAGATTGGAACTGGAGATGCACAAAAACCGCAACCGCTCCAGCAGGGGCAGGGATTCGTCTTCCGCCATGGCCAGGACACGGCGATGGAAAGAAAGCAAACTCAGTTCCCGATTGAGATAGCGGTTCGAAAGGCGCATTCCACTTTTCGACAGCAAGCCCTGCGGGGAATCTAATCATACGGGAGCCGGTGTCCGTCCAGACGTGGACGCCGCCGTTCACAGAGCGATCCAGTCACGCAGCGTTCGAGTATCGGGCAGTCCGCAAGTTTCGATAATTCTTCCACGTGGACAGCGCCACCAAGAAACGGCCCTGTGGAACCAAAACAGTCGTTTGTCCGTATATCCATCGGCCAGCACCAATCCATTCGGATCTCGAACGCCTCTTACCAGATCCCTGGCCAGAATCTCGATGGCCTCATACCAAGCGTTTTCGCAATGGAATAGGCGACTCCCGCGTAATTTGCCTTTGAAAAGGCGACACAAGGTCAGCGGGAAACGTCGTCCCACCCGGTCCAGACTCGGCACCATCACCCCGATCCAGGCCGCGGAACCACAAACACCCGGATTCAGAGCAAAATGCACTGAAGTATGCGTGAAAATCCTCTCGAACCGTTCTATGTCCAGATATGCCTGGAGAAATACCAAGCTCCGCTGCAACCATCGATCCCAGGGGACGATGAAATCCATGGGCAGACCACGGGAAACAAAATCTCCACAATCGGGGACTTTACCGTAATACCCGGTCAAAGGTGGGAAAGACATTGAAACCCGCGCATAACTCTGGAACCAAAGGGATTGAAGGCGCTGCTCGCCCGCATCTTGAGTTTCAGATACCGGCCGCCGACCTGGAAAGTCACCAGAAACTGCTCCGGCAAGGCGGTACGGGTCACTTCGCTCGCATCCAACAACCGCAACCACGCCCAGGGGCCGCTTTTTTGCAAGCCCGAAGGTCGTCCGGCCACCGGCGGCAGGAAATGTAATCGTACCACGTTGCCGGCGTCCCGCCCCGGCCAGCGGAACCACTGGGGCCGAATGGGACCGTGTTCGTAAACCAGGCGCTGACCGTCAATGTCCACTTCACCCTTGACCGCGTCCATACTCATGGAGATCGGTTCCAGGGAAAATCGCAACAAAGGTTGAGCCGAGGCGCCGAAAAACATATTGCGAATCTCTTCGGCGATTTCGAACTGGCGCAACGCCCGTCGCGACACCACCGCCCCCTCATGGGGATTCCAGCGCCAGGGGGAGCGACTGCGGTCCACCGACTGGGCCAAATACTGGTCGAAGAATGTAGCCATCAATCCGTTGGGGCCAAAAAAGCGGGCGAAATCGGCCAAGGTGATGTCACTGGTACCACCGGCGACGATGGGATAGCGACCGGCGATCGCGCGGCGGCAGAAAGGCAGCACCTCAGATTTCCACATGGCATTGAGATACTGGCGCCGTCCCCCGGCGGTCATCAGCTTGACACTGTGTATCACCTTGCCAAGCGGTTGTGCCGTCGTCACCGGTTGGCGTCCAAGTGCCAATTCCAAATTTTTCATCGTACCGTCGATCCGCCGCTGCTGTTGGGCGATCAATTCTGCGTTGCCGCTCTTGAGCGCCTCGTCGAACGCGTCCAGTTGCACGTACACTTCATTGAGCTGACCCAGTAAGGCATCGATCGGGGGCGCACTCCCCTCGGCCACCGGCGTCACCTGGCGATGGAGCGCCTCGAAACGCTCGGTGATCCCGGCGATGGGACGGGGCAGCGGGGTGGCGGGCAAGTCGCCGTCCGGATTCGGATCAGGCTGCAAGCGGGTTTCCCTGGCCACGGCCGTAAGCCAGCGCCTGAGAGGGGAATTCTCCCCCGACAGGATCTTCAGCATCTCCTTGGCATGGTCGAGGTTACGGGGGGACTGCAACGTGACGTCGGCCAGCAACGCCTGCCACCGATGCACGTAATCCTTGGCGTACAGGCTCAACACCTCCTGGCGCAACGACTGCAGACGCTCGGGGGAGACCGCGAACCGTTCCCCCATGACCCAACTTTCATCCTGCAATATTTTCAACACTCGAGCACTGGCGGCGGCGACATAGTCATGATAGCCGGCTCGGGTGTACAGGCCGGACAATCCCTGGGACAGGGGTTCGCCGCTCAGGCGCTGGAACACCAACATACCGTCCGGACCCAATACGCGGCTGGGAATGAAATCGGCGATCTTACCTTCGGGAAAAGCCGACCTGAGGCTATCGTAGACCTGTTCCGCCACGGGGCGGTTGGCTAGGGCGACCCGGGCATCCTGGATCAGCGCCGCATCCAGTGCCCGGGGCAAGGGAGCCGGCCGCTGCGCCAGCAGCGCGTCCAGATGCATCGAAAGCATCCGGCGCCGTTCGGCCGTCAGGTAAGAAAACACGGTTTCCCGCCAGTACTCACTCAACCACCCTCGCACCGTGTCTGCATCGTAATGTTCGGGGGTATCCAGCATCAAATAAGCCCGCAGCGCCCCATAGAGCAGACGCGGATCGCCCATGGCGTCGTGGATGCCCTGTTCCATCGCCACCATCACTCGGGGCAACAGCGTGTGGCGCAACAACTGCTGATAGACGTGCTTGGCCCCTTCCGCCAGTTTGTTCTCCTGGGACAGACCGAAATCCCGCTGCCACGAAGTGGCCTTCGTCATGTCCACCAGGCGTCGGGCACGATCCAACACAGGCAGCCAAGCGGCGAGCTCGGCCTTTCCACCGAGCGTCGTCATTTCCTGGTGCAGCCGTTTCGCTTCCTCTGACACCTCATGAGAATAACTCCGATTCCGATACGCGCTGATCCCCCACAAACCGGCGATACCCAACGCCGTCACCCCGACCAGACCGAGGGCCGCCAACCGCAACCGATGCAGGCGCTTTTCCTGACGCCGATCGCTTCCCGCCAGGCCGGCTTCGGGGAAGATCACCCGACGCAACAGATCGTTGATGAAGAAGGCCCGCCCTTTGCCGCTGAAACGGGGCAACTCTTCACGGGGCAGCTGAAAGGTCTGCGCCAACGAGGACATGATCCGGTCGATGGGGGAACCTTCCTGGGTCGCGCTGGTGAAGTACACGCCCCGCAGAAGCACGGGCTCCTCGAAACGACTGGGACGGAATATTTCTTCGAGGAATTCCCTCAGCACCGACCTGACAGCGCCGAACTGATGCGGAAACAAATAGATCCGCTCGCGCCGATCCAGACTGGCTTCCCGAGCCAACTTGCCGTTGATCTGGCCGTGAAGCCGCGTTTCCAGCTGCTTGAATTCGTCCTCGAAACCCCGAATCCCCGTCTCGTCGTCCTTTCCTTCGTCCAAAGGGAGAGTCGTCCCCCAGACCTGATCGCGCTCTTCGGGGGTCAGATCGTCGAAATATTCATCGAAACCGGCCAAAAGATCGCTTTTGTTAAGCACGCAGTAGACCGGCAATCTCACACCAAGGCGCTGATAAAGTTCCTGGATTCGTTGGCGGATCGCTTTGGCGTGGGCGTGACGCTCAGTTTCGTCCTGAGTCAGGAGCTCGGCCAGATTCACCACCACGATCACGCCGTTGAGCGGACGCCGGGGGCGGTGCCGTTTCAACAGATCGAGAAAGGCCAGCCAAGCGGCATGGTCCACCGCCTGTCGGCTTTCCTGAGTGGTATAGCGACCGGCGGTATCGAGCAGCACGGCGTCCTCTGCAAACCACCAATCGCAGTTGCGCGTCCCCCCCACGCCACGCAAGGCTTCGCGGCCGAACCGATCCGCCAGCGGGAAACGGAGATTGGAATTGACCAGCAATGTGGTCTTACCCACACCCGGCGGGCCGATCAGAACATACCAGGGCAACTGATAGAGTCGTCCTTTGAGGCGGGAACGCTGCAAAACGCTAACGGCTTCCTGAAAACGCTCAGCCAGGATCGCTTCTTCCTCGGCAACGGCCCGCTGGGTATCGTCCTGCGCCACCATTCCGGCGGCAAGCTCTCTGCTGTGACGGCGTACCTGCCACCAGCGCCACCCCCACCACGCCAGCCAGATTCCCGCTAGCATGGCGATGACGGCAAGGCGAAGGACGACACTGGCTAAAGGTTCCCATAACGGCCCCAAGAACCAGGCCAGCAGCCCCAGGGCGACGACCCCCAAAAGCGAGAACAACCAACGATGACGCAACAATGCCGGGACTTTCATCGGATCAACAAGATTTCCACGCGGCGGTTCTTGGCCCGCCCCTCCGGGGTGTCGTTGGAGGCCACCGGTTCCGTCTCGCCCCGTCCCTCGACGAGGATCCGTTTCGGATCACTCAGGAAACGCTCGATCACCGCCGCCACCGACTGGGCCCGGGCTTTGGACAAATGCCAGTTGGAAGGAAACCGGACGCTGCGAATGGGACGGTCGTCCGTATGGCCGGTGATGACGATGTGACCGGGCACTTGCTCCAAAGCCTCCCCGATGCGTTCCAGTACCGGGATCGCCCGAGGCGCCACCGTGGCGCGGCCGGAAGGGAACAGGGCACCGCTGGCGAGGGTCACCCGGGCTTCCCGCGCGGTCTCTACCACCCATACCTGCCCCTTTTCGATTTCCGGGGCCAGGAGATCAGACAGCGTCAGGGAAACCGCTGGCGGCGGCTTCGGAGAAGCAGGCTGGGGGATTTCCAACGCCGGCAATTTCATGGCATACAACGCCTCCAACACCGGATCGGAAACCCGGTTCAGCCAGAACAACAACGCGGCATAGACCAAGCCCAACAGCGTGGCAACCACTGCGACGACGGACCATAAGGGCCATTGATGGGTGAACGTATCGCTGGCCTCCACCCCCCGCCAATGGGGCGAGAGGGCACGATCTCCGCCGCCCCGGTGCCGGTCGATGAGACGGTAGAGGTCGTCACGGACACGCGCCAAGCGCTCGTGCCCTCCCGGTTCGATGCGATAGCTGCCTTCGAATCCGAGGGCCAGACTGACATACATCAATTCGAGCAGATCCAGGTTTTTCTCGGGGTGACGAATCAGGACACGGAGCATCTCGAAAAAGCGTTTGCCCCCCGAGACCTCCTTGTGAAAACTGCTGAGCAAACTGCGCTGGGCCCAACCAGAGGCATGCCCCCAGGGGGTGTTGAGAACGGCTTCGTCCACCACGGTACAGAGGACGTAACTGGCCCGACGCACCGTCTCCGCATCCACGCCGGCCCGCTCGGCCCGACGCTCGAACTCGCGAATTTCGTTCGCCAGGTTCCGATGCAGCGTTGGAATGTCCGGCGCTTTGACCGTACTGTTGAGTTGGGTGGACAGAAGCAACAGAGTGGATGCCGACCGCATGAGCGGGTTGATGCCCGCCTCCGCTGCGCTTGCGAACGACACCAAAGGCGGAGGCGGCTCCCGCCGTGGCGGCGACGATCGGGGCAGCGGCCGGATGATGGTGCGCTCGTCGTCGAAAGGTTGCCCGGTCATGCGCGGATCGCCCATAGCTCCAACTCCAGCTCCGGATATTCACCGGCGATGTGCATGGCCAGAGCCTTGGCCTTGGCCAGCTCCTGCCACAGAGCGCTATGGCGATCCAGCTCGAAGTAGCTGAACCCCGCATGGAACGGTATCTGTCGCGGGGCCACCGGCAACGGCATCAGTGAAATCCCCGGCGTGTGGGTCATCACCAGATCACGCAGCTTGTCCGGGGCAGCCACGGTGGTCTGGCGTGGCAACAGGGCGCGCAGCTTCTCCGCCGGCACCCGGGCGCTGGCGGCGAGCACGAACACCGCCTGGGTGAACAACGAAGAATCCCCGACCACGGCCACATGCACACCGTACTTGTGCTTCTTGAGGGGAATCGGCACCGCCCGCCCTTCGGGCACCCAATTGAGCGCCTCGCGGATGACGCCGCCAACCTCATGGAAAGCCGGCTGAGGATCGGTGTGGACGTAAGGGGGAAATTCCCCGGGTTTGCGCCGCTCGCCGGTGAGGGTCGTCAACTCCCCTGCCAATTGCAGCACGATACGGTACAGCGCTTCCGGATGGAGAGATTCGGTGCGGGAAAGGTGAGCGAACAACGGCAGATGCCGATTGACGATCTGCAGAAACAGAAAATCCGCCACCTCGGCCACACCCCCAGCGCCGGGCGAAGCAAGACGCTCGGCGAGTTCGTCGCTTCGTTGCCGCAACAAACCTTCAATCTCACGCACGAGCCCGGTCAGATAGCGGGAAACGCCATAGGCGAGCACCGCGGGAATGAAATCCCGGTCCAGGACGACCCGCCCTTCCTGACGCCGCTCGCTGACCCGGGCCACCGGCAAATCGGCGAACGCACCGCTGTCACCGCCATCCAGCAGCGCCAGACGCAGGTTCAGACGGCCGGTCGTAACCGTGACCTCATCGTCACGGCCGGGCGTCTCCAAATCCCGGCACAGGGTTTCGGCGGGCAGATAACGCGCCAGGGTCGTATCGCCATCGTAGGCACAAGCGGGGTGGTTGAGCCGCGGCAGGGGTATCCTCAAAACGACGACGACGTTCTTGGCATCTTCGGGAATCACCAAGGGGGAAGGCAAAGGGTCACGGTCCGGGGCGGAAAACGGCGTGCCGTCGGGAAGAACGCCGCTGCATCGGTTAACGGCGAACTTGCCGTTGTCCAGCAGCGCCTCGTCCACTTCCAGTTCCAGCAACCCCCAGGCGTAAGGCGCCAGACCACGGCACCGGCCCTCCACCCAGCTTTGCCAGTGGCGCTCCATTTGTTGAAAGTGCTGGGGCTTCAGAAACATCCCCTCGGTCCAAAGCACTTTGCCGTGTTCGTTCATGGCAATCACCGATGTTGGATCAAATCAAGCCGGACCGCCAACGGCTCCAGTTCGACTTTGACCAAAGAAGTCTGATGCCGGGGGATGGCGATCGTCTGCCGCCACAGGGCGTGATCGAGATCGCGAAAGGCGGCGGCGACGCCGATCCAGCCGGCCGCGTCGACTTCCTGGATGAAGGCTTGCCGCATGCCGGGCAACAGGCGCATTTC
>Ga0256839_1004881_pt1 | contig 12765 bp, 16 predicted proteins | sample 354166metaG_FD_185968 | JGI IMG/M metagenome (GOLD analysis project Ga0256839, IMG submission 185968) | Hydrothermal vent microbial communities from Mid Atlantic Ridge, Atlantic Ocean - 354-166 | ecosystem: Environmental > Aquatic > Marine > Hydrothermal vents | place: Atlantic Ocean: Mid...
TCCCCTCGGGATTCGCCTGCGTCCACCTCCCTTCGAGGGTGCGACCGGCTACCCCATCGACCCCGATCTCACCCACGGCCTGCCCGAAGTCCTCGCCCGTGCCGGTGGCGCCCTGGGGCCAGACGATACCTTGATCTGCCAAAGCTGCCATCAGATCCACGGTGGGGTGAGCGATGATCTGCTGCTGCTCGACGACGAGCGGGGGGAGCTGTGCCGCCAGTGCCACCGGCGCCAGTTCAGCCGCAGCAGGGAAGAAGCCCGCCGTAAGGGGGTGCATCCGGTCAACGTCGAGCCGGAGGAAAAAATCGTCATCGACGGCAGGCGACTGCGCTGGGTGACCTGCACCACTTGTCATCCGGTGCACGACGGCCGGCTGGCGACGCCGATGCTGAAAAAGCCGGCACCACAGCTATGTCAGGATTGTCATTCCCGCCAGCACGCCGAGGACCGTGACGACGCCCGCCGCAAGGGTGTACATCCGGTCAACGTCGATCTGGACGAGCCGGTCACCCTGGCCGGCCGCCGGATCGAACGGCTCAACTGCCTCACCTGCCACGCCGTGCATCGGGGTAAGCCGAATACCCCGGCGCTGATGGCCGATCACCGCGACGGCGTTCTGTGCAGTCCCTGCCACCAGGACAACCTGCCGGTGGTGGGCAGCGATCACGATCTTCGGGTTACCGCCGCCGACAGCCGCAACCGTTTCGACGAGACCCCGCGCCAAAGCGGGGTGTGCGGCGCCTGCCACACCCTGCACCGGGGCAAGGGGAAATGGCCGTTCCTCTACGCCGCCCGCATCGTCGGCCATCCAGGCAAGCCGGCGGAGGAAGGGGACGAGACGGCGTTGAAGCGGGATCGGTTGTGTCTGAACTGCCATCAGGACCATCCCCGAGCTGTCGCCAAAGAAAAAGTGGTGGCCTGGTTCAGCCATCCGGCCAAGGACATCGTCCTGCGCTCGGACAAGGCCCACATGCCGCTCTTGGACGACAAGGAAGAAGACGCCGATTTCGGCGCGATCGGTTGTGCCACCTGCCACGATCCCCACGTCTGGACCCCGGATCATCGGAATGCCGCCGCACCGCCCCTGGCCGGCAACCGCGACAACCTCGAAGGCGATCCCCATTCCAGCTTCCTGCGCGAGCTCAAGCCGGAAAAGACTTTCTGTCTCGGTTGCCACGACCTGGAAACCCGGGAAAAATACAAATATTTCCACGACCGCATCGTGCGCGGCGTGGTCGATTATTTGCGTTAGAGGTGATGGTCGATGCACGGGATGATCGGGTTTTTCTTGCTGGTTCTGGTCTGGCTGCCGGCGGCCCAGGCGACGGCGGTGCGGGCGGTGAGTCTGCAGGAGGCGCTGCGGCACAGCGAGCTGGTGTTGCAGGGGTGGGTGGCGATGCGGAAAGTGATCGACGACGAGGGCCCGCGTCCCTTCACCCGCATCGTTTTCGCGGTCGAGGAAGTGATCAAGGGCGACTATGCGGCGCCGACGCTGACCCTGGATTTCGCCGGCGCCCCCGAGAGAGGGCTGGTGGTGAGCGACATGGACTATCCCGAGCCGGGCGAGAGAGGGATCTATTTCGTCGAGTCGTTGCGGCGGCGTCAGGCCAATCCCCTCTACGGTTGGTCCCAGGGCCATTTCCGCATCGTGGTTCGTGACGACCGCCCGGTGGTGGTCGCCGCCGACGGCAGCCCGGTGGTGGTCCTGAAGCCGGTGGCGGCCGAGCCCGGGCGTTTGAGCCACGGGGTGGCCAAGGGGGTGGAGACCCGGCGTCAGGGCTGGGACCGGGGACTGTCGCCGGCAGCTTTCAAGGCCGTTCTCAGGCGCTGGCTCGAAGGGGAAGGGCGATGAACCGCCTTGGGTTGGCGGCCCTGCTGCTGGGATATGCCGTTGCCACGCCGGCCTATCAATTGTCGGGGGAGTATTGGCTGCGGCCGGAAACCACCTTCCGATTCGATCTCGTCGATCTGGCCGGCCGACGCCAGGCCCCCAGCGGCATTTCCTGGAACGCCGGTTTCTTCGAGGCGATGCGGCGCTGGAACGAGGCTACGGTGTTCACCTTCCACGGTCGGGACGGCGAGCCCCACGATCCCTGCCGGAACGATGGTCGCAACGGCGTCGGCTTCCGCGCCGACGATTGCGGTTTCGCCTTCGGGCGCACCACCCTCGCCATCACCTACAGCCAGTTCGCCTGGAGCGGAACTTTGTTGGAGACCGACATCGTCTTCAACGGCAATCTGGATTGGGACATCTATTCCGGGCCCTTGCGGCGGGAGGAGGAATTCGTCCGGGTGGCGACCCACGAGTTGGGGCATGCCCTCGGCCTCGGCCACGAGGACGGCGGCGTCCCCACCATCATGACCTCGCTGGTGGGTGACCTGGAATTCCCCCAGAAGGACGACATCGCCGCCGTCAGTGCGATCTACGGTGGTTCCCCGCCTCCGCCGCCCGCTGCCTGTGAAGACATGGCGGAGATCCCCCTGAATCGGGTGGTCGAAGGCCGGTTCGAGGCCGGTGACTGCCAGCGCCGCTTTCTGCCCGGCCCCACCTTCGACAGCGACGACAGTTACCTGGACCTCTACCGTTTCCGGTTGCCGATGGCGGCGCTGGTGGTGGTCGAGATGGCATCGGAAAGCATTGATCCCTATCTGGAACTCTACGACCTGAACGGTGAAACCCTGCTCGCCTGGGACGACGACAGCGGCCGGGATCGGAACGCCCTGCTGTACGCCTACCTGCAACCGGGTTCCTATCGTCTCGTCGCCAACACCGCCATGATGTACTCGGCGACCGGCGCTTACCGGCTGCAGGTCGTCGTCAATCTGGACGGCCCAGCGGCGGCGGAGCTGCTCGACGACTGGCGTCTGCAGATCCATACCGTGGCGGTGAACGGCGCCTTTTTCACAGCCGTGTTGTCGCCCTATGCCAATCCCCTGGATCCGGACGGGTTGTATTGGCGATTGGCGGAAATCGCGCCGGGGGGCGATCCTGCCTTGCGGGGCGTCACCTTCGTGCCTGGTTCCAAGATGCTGCTGTTCAATCCGGTGACGGCTTTGGGCAGACGTTACGATGCGGTGCTGCAGCGCTACGCCAACCCCCTCGAGCCGGAAGGGTGGTTCTGGAAGCTGGAATCGGCCTGGCCGCGTCCCTAACTCAGGCCGATGCGGATGGCGGCGGCGATGGCCAGCGGCGCCAGGGTGACGGCCAGAACCAGCAGGGCGGCGAGAAAGTACAGTTGTCCTTCGATCGGCAGTCCGGCGCCGGCGGCGCTCACGGCCCCGGTAGCGAAGATCAATACCGGAATGTAGAGCGGCAGTACCAGCAGAGTGAGCAGGACGCCGCCGCGGCGCAGACCCACCGTCAGGGCGGTGCCGACGGCGCCGATGAGGCTGAGCAGCGGCGTGCCGAGGGCCAGCGTGGCCACCAAGGCCGTCGTGGCCGCCGGGGTCAGGGATAGCAGTACGGCCAGCAGGGGGGCCAACAGCACCATCGGTAGACCGCTGACCAGCCAGTGGGCCAGCACCTTGGCGCCGATCAGCAGAGGGAGGGGATGGGGGCTCAGGGCCAGTTGTTCCAGGGTGCCGTCGGCGAAATCGGCCTTGAACAAGTTTTCCAGGGAGAACAGGGCTGCCAGCAGGGCGGCGATCCAGATGATCCCGGGGGCGATGGTGCGCAGAATCTCCGTCTCCGGGCTGATGCCCAAAGGATAGAGACTGACGGTCATCAGGAAGAACAGAGGGGGATTGAGCAGTTCACCCCGGTGACGGAAGGCCAGGAGCAGATCCCGTTGCAGTACGGTCCAGAAGGCGGCGAGTAGTGATTTCCCCATACCGTCGGCTCATGAAAAAGCCGCCTTGAAGGCGGCTTCGCTGAATGGCTGGGGGACCAGGATTCGAACCTGGGTTAACGGAGTCAGAGTCCGCTGTCCTGCCGCTAGACGATCCCCCAACGAGAAACCTTTAACGCTTGGAGTATTGCGGCCGTTTGCGGGCCTTGTGCAGGCCGACCTTTTTGCGTTCCACCTTGCGAGCGTCGCGGGTGACGTAACCGGCCTTGCGCAATGGCGGACGCAGGGATTCGTCGTAATCGATCAGCGCCCGGGTGATGCCGTGGCGGATCGCCCCCGCCTGACCGGTTGGGCCGCCGCCCTTCACCGTCACCATGATATCAAATTTGTCGGTCATCTCAACGCATTCCAACGGCTGGCGCACGATCATGCAGTCGGTCTTGCGCCCGAAGTAGACGTCCAGCGGTTTCCGGTTGACGATGATCTGACCGGACCCCGGTTTCAGGAAGACCCGGGCGACGGAACTCTTGCGACGGCCGGTGCCGTAGTTGTATTGGGTTTGTGCCATGATTCGCTTGCCTTACAGTTCCAGAGCTTTGGGTTGTTGGGCGTGATGGTTGTGATCGGGGCCGGCGTAGACCTTGAGCTTGCGGAACATCGCCCGACCCAGGGGATTCTTGGGCAGCATGCCGCGCACGGCGTTCTCGATGATCCGTTCCGGATGGGCGGCCCGCTGTTTTCCCAGGGAAACGGCCTTGATGCCACCGGGATAACCGCTGTGGCGGTAGTAGATCTTGTTCTCTTCCTTGCGGCCGGTCACCTTCACCTTTTCCGCGTTGATGACGATGATGTAATCGCCGGTGTCCACGTGGGGGGTGTATTCGGCTTTGTGCTTGCCACGCAGTCTCCGGGCGATCTCGCTCGCTAAACGCCCCAGCGTCTTCCCTTCGGCGTCGATGACGTACCAGTCGCGTTTCACTTCGTGGGGTTTGGCGCTAAAGGTTTTCATGATTCTCCTTGCGAACTTCTTTCGGGGCCGATCTGAAACGTGAAATTCTAGAGCATGAAAAAAGATCCTGCAAGGGGCGTTTCTGGATCGGACGAGTTCAGTCTTCGGCGGCGGCGCGGATCCATTCCGGGGCCGACAGGGCCTGTCGGAGGCGTGTCGGCAGGGTGCGCAACCGATGCCATCGGCGGATCAGCCAGGCGGCCCCGCCGAGGGCGACCGCGTCCACCAGGCAGTACCAAGCCGCCACCCCGCTCGGCGGATTGCCCTGGGGCAGGGACAGTACCGGATCGATGGGCACCCAGGTCCAGGTCTGTAGAGCGGTGCCGATCAGTTCCAGGTGGGTCGTGACGAAGAAGGCGGCCAGGTAGACCAAGGGCGCCCGCCCCCACAGTACGCAGGGGACGTAGACCAGAAACAGCAGCATGCCGACCCAGTCGCCCCGCTCGGCCAGGGTGACCCCGTAAAGCGACCACAGCCCCATGGTCAGCAGCACGATCCAGGTGATGGGACGGCGCCACGCCTGGAACACGGGGGAACGGGCCAGGGCGACGGCGGTGAGATAGACTAGGCCGTGACCGGGGGGGATGTAGGCGGGGATGTTGTGGAAGTAGTAGATGTAGCCGTGCATCAGGCCGGAGGCGAAATGCTCGCCGGCGGTGGCGAAGGCGACGGCGATCAACACCTGAAGCCGTACCAGGTTGCTTTCCCAATACAGCAGACCGATGAGGACGACCCAGGCGCATCGGCCGAGGGCGTTCTGCAGGTCGAGATCGTGGAGGGAGTCCAGGTACAGGCAACCGGCGATACCGATGAAGGTGATCGCCGCGATGATCAGGTCGTGGGTGCTCGCCTTCAAAGCCTTCCAGGTCATCGGAAAATCGCTGGCCTTTGCCGAAAGGCTAAACTACACCGATCCGGCATCCGGCTCAAGCCCGCTGGTCAAGGTTTACGCCAAGCGGTATGCTTCTCGTCCCCGGGGGAAAGAACTCGCCGGTCCGGCCGGCGTCTAAACGAAAATCCGAAATCCGGAGTGTCAACCATGCTCGAGAAATTGGCGCGCAACAAATATTCCTTGCTATTGTTGGCGGTGTATATCGTCGCCTTGTATGTCCTTCTCAACAAAGCCATCGTGCCGCTCGTGGTCGATGTCCTCGATTCCGAGATGTTCACCGGCGATCCCTCCCAGTCGGGGAAGGTGACGGAGGTCCATGACGACAGGACGGCGATGGCGTTGCTGCAGTGTAACCGTTTCGTCCGGGAAAAGTTCGACGAGGGCGTCGATCTGCGCTTCGCCACCGCCGGCTATCAGTCCTGGGACATCGGCTTCGGCCGGTTTCTGGTCAAGTCGTTCGTGGATGTGACCGAATCCGACGAGCCGACGGTGCGCAAGAACTATGTCTGCGAAATCCGGCACACCGGCGGAGATTTGAGCGACCAGGCCAACTGGGAGCTCAAGGGGTTGGCCTTGAACGACGTCGAGGTGGCCGCCGGTCCTTGAGAGGCGGGATTCATGGGACTTGACGAAAAGGCGCCCTCAGGGCGCCTTTTCGCATCACGCTTCGATCTGTTGGATTCCGTCCAGCAGCCAGACGGCGTTCGGTCGCCGGCCGGTGCGGACGAAGTGCCAGATTTCCTGGATTTCCGCAGGCGGATCCTCGCCTTCCTGGAGTTCGGCCGTGAACAGGACGGACGCTTCCTCCCCTCCTTCCGTGCGGCGGTAGTCCAGCAGCCGGGCATCCAGGGCCAGCACCCGGGTCGGGGGACCGCTGCCCTCGGTTTGCCACTGCTCTTTGATCTCCACGAACACTTCGTCGGTGGTCACGCCCCGGATTTCGGCGATTTCGCCGCGGTTCCAGGCTTCCTGCAGTCGCCGGAAGGTGTCTTTGGCCTGTTCCAGAAAACCGTCCAGGTCGAAATCGTCGGGAAGATCGACGAGATCGGCCGTCCGGCCCCGTTTCCCGAACAGGAGATCGGTGTCGAAGGGGCGTCCGGCGTCGAAGCCGGTTTCCTCTGGCGGTGGTGAGTAAGGGGAGGCGGTGGCGGGCTGTGGCCTCCGGCTCAGCAGCTTGAAGGCCGCGAACGCCAAGGCTCCGAAGACGAGAAAGTCGGCCAGGTTCAGATGTTCGAAAGCGCCGCCGAAGAGCAGCGAACCCAGCAGACCGCCGATCAACAGGGGGGCGAGCCATCCTAGCGGTCCGCCCCGCTGGCGCCAGGACTGGCGGGCTTTTTGATTTTGTTCGGTCGCCCGGGCTTTCCGTTGCAGGGCCTGCTGCCGCGTCGAACCGGGGCGCAGGGGTAACTGGGAGCGCTTGTAGGGGGTGCTGTAGATCGACCTCCCCCCGAAGGAACGCCCCCCGCCGAAGCGTTTGGCCTCGGCATCGGACCAGGAAACCAGGGCGACTGCCGTGGTCAATATCAGGGTGAGGAGGGTCAGGTTTCGTTTCGACATACGGGTTCCTTGGTTGGTGGACACAAACACGCAGATGTTCGGTATTCTCCTTGGACCGTCGCGGCGCAAGGGGGTTCTTCTATTCGCGCCGCCAGTGGCCGCTACGTCCGCCGCTTTTTTCCACCAGGCGGATGTGCCGCAGGGTCATGCCCCGGTCTATGCTTTTGCACATGTCGTAGATGGTCAGGAGGGCGATTTGGACCGCGGTCAGGGCTTCCATTTCCACCCCGGTCGGCGCCGTGGTCTCCACGACGGCCCGGCACTGGATGCGGCCGGCCTCCGGTTCGGCTTCGAAATCCACCGTGACCCGGGTGATGGGAATGGGATGGCACAGAGGGATCAGGTCGGCGGTACGTTTGCTCGCCATGATGCCGGCGATACGGGCGACACCGAGGACGTCGCCTTTCCGATGACCGCCCTCGAGGATCTGTTCCAGCGTCGCCCTCTGCATCTCGATGCAACCTTCGGCCACCGCCCGGCGCCGTGTGGCCGGTTTGTCGCCCACGTCGACCATGTGAGCCTGGCCCCGGGCATCGAAATGGGTGAATTTGGACATCTTCGCTCCCGATGTTTTAATGACTATCAGTGTATCGCAGTCGTGTAGACGAGGGGAAAGCCATGTCGATCCGTGTCCGTATGTTCGCCAGTCTGCGGGAACGCTGGCAGATCGACCAGGTGGAGCTGAAGCCGGACGGCATCGCTACCGTGGCGGACGTTTGGGAGACGCTCACCGGACAAGCCATGTCCGAGCGAATTCTGGCGGCGGTCAACATGGAGTACGCCCGCCCCGACACGCCGGTCCGGGAAGGCGACGAGGTGGCTTTTTTTCCGCCGGTGACGGGAGGGTGAGGCCATGGCGGTGAAATTGGTCGAGGGTTCCTTCGATCCCTGGCGCTGGTTGCTGGACCATCAGGAAACCCGGCTGTCCCCGGGCAGTTATGGTGCGACGGCCAGTTTCGTCGGCACCATGCGGGATTTCAACGATGGGGATCGGGTCGAGGAATTGTTCCTGGAGCATTATCCAGGCATGACCGAGCGGGAGCTGGAGAAGATCGTCGCCGAGGCCCGGGACCGATGGCGCTTTCTCGATGCCCTGGTGGTCCACCGGGTCGGGGAAATCCGGCCCGGTGATCCCATCGTCCTGGTGGCGGTGTGGTCGGCGCACCGCGGACCGGCCTTCGACGCCTGCCGCTGGATCATGGAGGCCCTGAAGCATCGGGCCCCTTTCTGGAAGAAGGAACGTTGCGCCGGCGGAAGCCGCTGGGTGGCGCGCAACACCGACGGTTACTAGAAATTGGGTTTCTCCTTGGCCTGCTCGTAGCGCCGCAGACTGTCCAGGATCTCTTGTTTGGCTTCTTCCGGGCCGAGCCAGCCTTCCACCTTGACCCACTTCCCCGGTTCCAGATCCTTGTAGTGTTCGAAGAAATGGGCGATCTGGGACAACTGGGCTTCCGGGATGTCGCGGAAGGAAGCGACGGCGCGATAGAGGGGCGTCAGTTTGTCGATCGGTACGGCCAGGACTTTGGCGTCCACCCCCGATTCGTCGGTCATCTGCAGCATGCCGATGGGGCGGCAGCGTACCACCGACCCGGAAATCAGCCGCCAGGGGGAAATGACCAGGACGTCCACCGGATCGCCGTCTTCGGACAGGGTGTGGGGAACGTAGCCGTAATTGCAGGGATACTGCATCGCCGTGCCCATGAAACGATCCACGAACAGGGCGCCGGTTTCCTTGTCGATTTCGTATTTGACCGGATCGCTGTAGGCTGGAATTTCGATGATCACGTTGATATCGTGGGGCACGTTGACCCCGGAGGACACTTGCATCAAAGCCACTTCCCGTCTCCTTCAAATCCATACCAAAACCGATCATTATGAATTATCGTGGCGACTTGCGCAAAATGCAGGCGGTATTGCAGCCGGACGGCAAGGTCAGCTACCGCCTGCCCTTGGGTGACGGGACCTCGGTGCCGCTCGATGGGTTGCTGGGGCGCAGCTTGACCCTCGCCTGGCAGGGGGAGATCCATTGCATCCATTGCGGGCGTAAGACCTCGAAGAGTTTCAATCAGGGCTATTGTTTTCCCTGCGTGCGCCGCTTGGCGCGCTGCGATACCTGTATCGTCAAGCCGGAATTGTGCCATTTTCATCAAGGCACCTGCCGCGAACCGGACTGGGCCCGGCGTCACTGTTTTCAGCCGCACGTCGTCTATCTGGCCAACGCTTCGGGCGTCAAGGTAGGGATCACCCGCCGCTCCCAGATCCCAACGCGCTGGCTCGATCAGGGTGCCACCCAGGCGCTGGCGATCCTCCAGGTGCCCGACCGCAGGCTGGCCGGTCTGGTGGAGGCGATTCTCAGGCAGTCGGTCAGCGACCGGACCCAGTGGCAGAGGATGCTCAGGGGGGAGGCGGAGCCGGTGGACCTGACGGCGTGGCGGGAGCGGCTCCTGGACGAGAAGCGTTCCCAGATCGAGGCGTTGGCGGAGGGCGAGGCGATTCGGCCGCTGGCGGCCGAACCGGTGACCATCCGCTATCCGGTGTTGCGCTATCCCGAGAAGGTCAAGGCCTGGAATTTCGACAAGACCGCCACCGTGACCGGGGTGCTGCAGGGGATCAAGGGCCAGTATCTGATTCTGGATACGGGGGTGCTCAACGTGCGCAAGTTCGCCGGCTACCGGGTGGCGCTGACGGTGTGACCGGGGGCCGGTTGCCGGTCGAGGCGACGGTAGCCGATGGCTTCGCTCAGGTGTTTCGGGCCGATGGCGTCGCTGTCGTCGAGGTCCGCGATGGTGCGGGCCACCTTGAGGATCCGATGCAGCGCCCGGTGGGACAGGCCCAGGCGATCGACGGCGCGGGCCAGCAGGGCCTCGCTCTGCCGGTCGAGGCCGCAATGACGTTCGATGTCCCGAACCCCCAGTCGGGCGTTGAGCCGGCCGCCGCGCCCCAGGGCCCGCTTGCGCGCCGCCGCCACCCGCTCACGCATTTGGGCGCTGGAGGCGGTCGGTGCCTGGGAAGTCAGCAGTTCGCCGGTGTGGCAGTTGACTTCGATGTGGATGTCGATGCGGTCGAGCAACGGTCCGGAGATACGACTCCGGTAGCGTTGGATCTGCGGGGGGGAGCAGCGGCACCGGCCGGCGGGGTCGCCGAGGTAGCCGCAGGGACAGGGGTTCATGGCGGCGATCAGTTGGAAACGGGCGGGAAACTCGGCCTTGCGCGCCGCCCGCGAGAGGACGATGCGGCCGGTTTCCAAAGGCTCCCGCAGGACTTCGAGCACCTTGCGGTTGAATTCCGGCAGTTCGTCGAGAAACAGGACGCCGTGATGGGCCAGGGAAATTTCCCCGGGCCGCAGATGAGCGCCGCCACCGCCCACCATGGCGGGCGCGGAGGCAGTGTGATGGGGGGCGCGGAACGGGGGAAGGCGCCAGCGGGAAGGGTCGAAGGGCTGACCGCCGACCGAGGCGATGGCGGCCGTTTCCAGCGCCTCGTCTTCGTCGAGGAGCGGTAGGATGGTCGGCAGGCGTTCGGCCAGCATGGACTTGCCCGAGCCCGGCGGCCCGATCATCAACAGGTTGTGGCCGCCCGCCGCCGCCACTTCCAGGGCGCGTTTGGCCTGATAGTGGCCGCGGACTTCGGCATAGTCGCGGTCGTCGGTGCCGGGGGCGGTCGTGTCCGGCGCCTGGGGCGTGGGCAGGGGTTTGCTGCCTTCCAGATGGGCGCAGACCGCCAGCAGGTGGTCGGCTCCCAGGACGGTCAGCCCTTTCACCAGCGCGGCTTCGGCGGCGTTGCCGCCGGGAAGAATCAAACGACGGGCGTTGCGGTGACATCCCAGAGCGGCGGGCAGGGCGCCGCGAACCGGTCGTAACTCGCCGCCCAGGGAGAGTTCGCCCAGGAATTCATACGCCGCCAGCGGTTCGTTCGGGATCTGCCCGGAAGCGGCCAGGATTCCGAGGGCGATCGCCAGATCGAAACGCCCGCCTTCCTTGGGCAGATCCGCCGGCGCCAGATTGACGGTGATGCGGCGGGTCGGGTATTCGAAACCACAGTTGGCCAGGGCGGCGCGGACCCGGTCCTTGCTTTCCCGGACCGCCGTTTCCGGGAGACCGACGATGGTGAGGGAGGGCAGGCCGTTGGCCAGGTGGACCTCGACGCAGACTTCGGGGGCGTCGATGCCGTCCTGTCCCCGGCTGTAGACCCGGGCCAGACCGCTAGTCATGCCCTTGCAGTCGCCGCTCCAGTTCCTCGATCTGGGCCTCGAGTCTCTCCAGTTTTTCCCGGGTGCGCCGGAGGAGGGCGGCCTGGACGTCGAATTCCTCCCGGCTGACCAGGTTCATCTGGGAGAAGGCGCTTTGGAGAATGGCGCGAAAATTCTTTTCCATGTCCTGGCGTAGGTGGTGAAGGGCCGGTGGTAGAGCATTGCCGAGCCGCTGCACCAGATCGTCGAGCTGTTTCGGGTCGAACATCGGTTTGCCTGTCGGATTGAATCGTACTTCAAGCATAGCGAATCCGGGCGGGGCGGCCAAATTGTCTTTTGCCCCGTTTTGGGGCATAGTTGTCTTTTTTTGGGGCGTTCGAGTCTCACAGAACCGCTATCGCGAAGGAGCCAGTCCGATGAAACTGATCACCGCAATCATCAAGCCGTTCAAGCTGGACGATGTCCGGGAAGCTCTGTCCGACCTCGGCATCGCCGGTATGACGGTGACGGAAGTGAAGGGTTACGGCCGCCAGAAGGGACATACCGAACTGTATCGCGGCGCGGAATACGTGGTCGACTTTCTTCCCAAGGCCAAGGTCGAAGTGGCGGTCGCCGATGACATGGTGGATCGGGTCGTCGAGGCCGTCGCCGATGCGGCTCGCACGGGCAAGATCGGCGACGGCAAGATCTTCGTCACCACTTTGGAGCAGGTGGTTCGCATCCGCACCGGGGAAACCGGTCCCGAAGCGCTTTGAGGATGTGGCGATGACAAAGAATAACAAGCTATTGTTGGGGGGAACGGTCGCTTTGCCGGTGACGGCATGGGCCGGCGACTTCAACGGTGCCGACACGGCCTGGGTTCTGACGGCGACGGCATTGGTGCTCTTCATGACCCTGCCGGGGTTGGCGCTGTTTTACGGGGGGTTGGTGCGGACCAAGAACGTGCTGTCGATTCTGGCCCAGTGTTTCGCCATCGCCGCCCTGGTGTCGCTGTTGTGGTTCGTCGCCGGCTACAGCCTCGCCTTCAGCGACGGAGGGCGGTTGAACCCCTTCATCGGCGGCCTTTCCAAGGCTTTCGCCCGCGGCATCGAGCCGGCGTCCCTGTCCGGCACCGTTCCCGAGATCGTCTTCCTGGCCTTCCAGATGACCTTCGCCATCATCACACCGGCGCTCATCGTGGGCGGTTTTGCCGAACGGATGCGCTTTGCGGCGGTGCTCTGGTTCAGTGCCTTGTGGCTGCTGCTGGTCTATGTGCCGGTCTGTCATTGGGTCTGGGGCGGCGGCTGGCTAGCGGACCTGGGCGTCATGGATTTCGCCGGCGGCATCGTTG
>Ga0256839_1004882_pt1 | contig 12763 bp, 6 predicted proteins | sample 354166metaG_FD_185968 | JGI IMG/M metagenome (GOLD analysis project Ga0256839, IMG submission 185968) | Hydrothermal vent microbial communities from Mid Atlantic Ridge, Atlantic Ocean - 354-166 | ecosystem: Environmental > Aquatic > Marine > Hydrothermal vents | place: Atlantic Ocean: Mid...
GTTGAACCTGTGTTACGGATTTCCGTGCTTGCCCCTCCTAATGGGAAGTTCCATGTCGAAGTCATTGAAAAGAAAGAACTTGCGTCGTGCAACTCGTTCTCTTCGTTCCGAGGTGCTCGAACCGCGGATGCTGCTGGCATCGAACCTGTTCGGAGAGCTCGATTACAATCCGTACCACAACGGGATTCGGCCGGCCGACGTCAACTGGGACGGGTACGTGACGCCGCGTGACGCGATGATCGTCATCAACACCCTGATCGAGCAGGGGCCGATGACGGTGGAGCAGTTGGCTCGTGCTGAAAGCTCGGGAGGCAAGTCGCTCGGAGCTAGAGACATCAATGCCGATGGTTTGGTCTCTCCGTTGGATGCCCTGGCGGTGATCGAGGCACTTGATGACGCTGAAGCTCAGTCCGATCCGCTGATCGAGTTTTCGTATGTGTTGACGGACGTATTCGGGAATCCGATTCCCGATTCACGCGTGAAGGTTGGTGAGGATTTCCGGCTCAACATGTTCGCTCGGGACCTGCGTCCGCGGAGTACTCGACAGGGCGTGCATTCCGGATTCTACGACATCGTGTATGACAATTCCGATGCGTTTTCGTTGGCGTACGGCGAGATTCAGAAATTCGAGTTGATCAACGCGCTGGACACGGGTTCGTACCGGCTGATTTTTCAAGGGGAGACCACGGCCCCGATCGCGGGCGACTTGAGTCGGACGCAGATGGCAGAGGCGATCAAGACCGCCTTGGAGGGCCTGCCATCGGTGAAGCCCGGGGACATCGAGGTTACCGATCGAGGGGTGACCGAATGGTGGATTCGTTTTGTAGGCCAGTATCAGAAGACGGACGTTCCGCTGTTGCAGGTGGACGTTTCCAACCTGACGCCGGAGAACCCGAACAATCCGGTGGAAGGGCGAGTCACGGAGTTGTATCCGGCTGATCCTACCAACAACGAGACCTTCAATTATTCGTTCCCGCCGGGCCCCGGATTCGGGTTGACGCGGATCGGATCTCAAGGTGTCGGTAAGTTCGATGACATCGGTTCGTTCTATTTGGACACGAAGGCACCGGCGGACCCGAGGCCGCCGGTGCTGTTGAATTACGTGTTGCTTCGCGCCGAGAAGGCGGGTGAAGTCAAATTCACCTTCGGTCGTCCCGACAATCAGCAGGCCGACGTGTTGCTGTTCGGGTTGAAGGATAATCAGGGCAATGTGATCGACTTGCTGGATGAAGATCCGTCGCTGATCGACTATACGACCAGTTTCGTCACGGTGATCATCGAGCAGCCGGTCAATGCCATCGATGATGCGTACCCGGCGCAGGGCGATCCGGATATTTTGGAGGATCCGGCGGCTCCGATCGTGCTGGACGTGTTGGCCAACGACTTCCTGGAGGAGGGATCGACGGGCACGCTGGCGCTCGATCCGAACGGGCTGGGGACTCCGGACCAGGGCGGGACGGTCAGTGTATCCAACGGCAAGATCTTGTACTCGCCGGCTCAGGACTTTTTCGGCACGGAAACGTTCACTTACACGGCGGTCGACGGTCTGGGTAATTCGGACGAGGCGACGGTGACGGTTCAAGTGACGCCGGTCAATGACCCGCCGGTGGCGTTCGACGACACGGCGACGGTCCTAGAGGATTCCACGGCGAACCTGCTGGATCCGTTGGCCAACGACGACGTGGGCCCGGCCAACGAGAACGAAACGCTGACGATTCAATCGGTGTCACCGGTATCGCATCCTCAGGACTTTGCTGCCCGTGTTCGTATCGTGAACAACGGCACGCGGGTCGAATATGATCCCATCCCCGACTTTTTCGGACAAGAGGTTTTCGAATACGTCATCAGTGACGGCAATGGCGGTACCGACACAGCGCAAGTCACGGTGACGGTCGAGGACGTCAACGACGATCCGACGGCCAACGATGACAACCCGACCGTTCTGGAGAACAGCAGCAACAATCTTCTCGGTGTGCTGGCCAACGACAGCATTGCTCCCGATCAGAACGAGACGCTGACCATTGTGGCTCCGCTGACTCCGGTCGACGTGCAGGCCGACTTCGCGACTCGCGTCGTGATCGCTCCCGATGGCAGCGACGTCGACTACACGCCACCGGCTGATTTCGTGGGGACCGAAACCTTCGAATACAAGATTTCGGACGGCCGTGGCGGCGAATCGACGGCGACGGTCGTGGTGACGGTGGAGAACGTGAACGACCCGCCGACGGCTGTCGATGATCTCTCGTTGGTGGCGTTCGAGGCGCTCCCGGATCCGCAGGTGCTGGACGTGCTGGCCAACGACAATGCGGGGCCCAACGATGTTGACGACGTGTTGACGATCGTGAGTGTGACTCCGAAGGACGGCGCATTCGACCCGGATAGTACGATCACGGTGGCTCCCGACGGAAAGTCGCTGCTTTACATCCCGGATCCTGCCGAGCCTGCGGTATTCTTCGAAGAGTTCAGCTACACGATTTCGGACGGAGTGTTCACGGTCTCGGCCGACGGTAAGATCGAGGTTCTTCCGCTCAATCGCCCGAAGGCTCGAGACGACGCCTACACGGTGGCCGAGGACAGCACGGACAACGTGCTTGACGTGACCACCAACGCGGCGGGGCGCGACTTCTTCAATGAAACGGCGACGGAGCGCACGTTGGTGATCGTCACGCCGCCGACCAACGGGACGGCGACGGTCAACGGTTTGGACATCCTCTACACGCCGAATCCCGATTTCTTCGGCCAGGACACGTTGGTCTACGAGATCGATGACAACTTTGTGGACGACGAGGGCAATCCCAGCGACCCGGACCAGGCCACCGTCACGATCACGGTGGAGAATGTGAATGACGATCCGGTCGCTCGCGACGACAACGCGACGGTGGACGAAGATTCGGTCGGCAACCGTATCGAAGTGCTGGCCAACGACGACGACGGAGTGGACGAGGGCGAGACACTGACGGTCGACAGCGTCATCGTGCCGCCGGGCTTCCAGGGGAGTGCCACCGTATCTGCCGATCGCCGGGCCGTGATCTACACGCCGGCGGCAGACTTCTTCGGCAACGAGACGTTCGAGTACCGGATTTCCGATGGCAATGGCGGCTTCGCGACGGCTCAAGTCGACGTGACGGTGAACAACGTCAACGATGATCCGACAGCCGAGAACGATTCTCCCACGGTGAATGAGGACGAGACGTCCGACATCGACGTGTTGGCCAACGACACGATCGCTCCCGACGTGGGCGAGACGTTGACCATCACCGACGTGGGCTTCGGTGGAGTCTCGGGCGTGACGGAACAAGGAGGAACCTTGCAGGTGGTCGGCGGCATGGTGCGGTATCAACCGCCGCAAGATTTCTTCGGGATCGACCGTTTCCGCTATGCGATCAGTGACGGCAACGGTGGCAGCGACACGGCCGACGTGACGATTACCGTCAATGACGTCAACGATCCTCCGATCGCCACGCCCGATCCGACGCCGGGTTCGCCCGACCGGCTGCTCGCACTGAAGGACTTCACCGATCAGAGTTTGGATGTGCTGGCCAACGACCTGCCGGGCCCCGGTGGGGAGACGGGAGAGTTGACGATCGTCAACCTGGGGACGCCGGACCAGGGAGGTACGGTTCAGATCGCAAACGGCGGTAAGATCATTTCGTACACTCCGGCTGCTGGTTTCACCGGTTTCGAATCGTTCAGCTACACGGTTTCCGACGGCGACCTGACGAGCACCACCACGGTCACGGTGGAAGTGGTGGACGCCATTCCCAGTGACGTCTCCGGCTTCCTCTATATCGATGCCGACAACGATGGCGTCTTCGACGAGGCCGAGCCGTTCAATGATCTCAACGGCAATGGACGGTGGGAGTACGGCGAGCCGTTCCAGGATCTGAACGGGAACGGATTCCGCAACGCGGCCGAACTGAGGCTCGCGGGCGTCGACGTCACCATCAGCGGTGTCACCATCAAGGGCGACACGTACACGCACACGCTCACCACTGGTGCCGACGGCACGTTCGTCTTCGAAGGCGTGCTTCCCAGCTCGCTCGATCCCAACGATTCCGGTTACACCATCACGGCGGCTCAAGGCGCTTTCCTGATGGACGGCAAGGACTCGGTGGGGGATCAGGGCGGCGATGCCGACAGCGACCAAGACCGGATCAGCGGCATCAAGCTCGACATCTTCGGCACGGACAACGCCACCAACAACCGGTTTGGCGAGCGAGGCATCGATGCACGCTACTTCAATCTCTCGAATCTCTACTCCAGCAGCTCACCCTTCGGGGCCATGGTGGCGACCAACACCAGCGGCCAGCAATACTGGTTCGCGTTGATGGAGGGCTGGGAGAACGTGAGCCGCGTGACGGTCACCGACATCCATTTGAAGGACGCTGCCAATGCCAAGTCGGTCGACAGTGTGCGGGTGACGGTCCAGTTCGCCGACGGCTCTTCGCGGCAGAACGTCATTTCCAAGGGCATGGACGAGTGGCGGCACGTCCGGCTGTCGGCACTCGACGGTGCCGGCGGCTACGTGTTCCGACTCGACGGCACGCTGGCCGATCTGGGATTTGCCGGCGGTGGCGGCGAAGGGGAGTACAGTTCCGCCGTCGACCTCTGTTTCGCCGAGTTGGGCGAGGCCGAGTAGGCCGGTGGCGGACTCTCGTTCGACGCGCCGGGCAGCCGGTGCTACCAGCGAACGGTGGCACCGACCGATAGGGAGTGGATGTAGTACTCCGCGTCGCGGAACTGGAACGAGGGTTGGGGCGTCAGTTGAGTGATGTCGATGTTGACGTCGATTGCGTCCGTGGAGAGGGCCACCGAGCTCCACCATGTGAACCGGTATCCCACGTTGATCGCCAAGTACTCGTTGACATTGTAGGCCAAGTTGACCCCGAGTTCGGGAATATAGACCAGCTTGTTGCGGCTGTAGGTTCCGATGTTGGACGGCTGGGTCAGAAAGCCGTTGTTGGTGACGGCCGGACCGCCGCCCGTGTCGACGACCGTCTGACCGGCGATGGTGACTCGCTGATTCATGTTCCCCACGCCCAACTTGGCCAGCAACGTCACCGTGAATGAGCGATAGTGAAAATCGCTGATGATCCCCACCACACCGCCGTGGAATTCGTTGCGAGCGTCGAAGCTGTCGAATACGTCGATCGTGGTGCCGACGGGATAGATTCCTCCTCCTAGGACGGTGCTGGAGGATTCGATCCGCAGATCGTCGTCGACTCGCATGAACTCGTAGCCACCGATCACGTCGACGGAGAAGCCCCGGCCGATCCACACGTTGGTTCGCAGGTAGGCGTCGGTTCCCAGGATGTCGTTGGTGGCTCGAGCCGTCAGGCTACCGCTGGCGTTTCCCGGATAAGCCACCAGGAAGGCGTTTTGAGCGGACGTCGTCACGTCGTAGAAAGGCCGGGCGATGATCGTGGAGCCGTCGGACGAGTTGGCGTAGCCGACGCGGTCGCCCGCAAACCCCCACACGGTCGCTCCCACACCGATACTCTCGTAGTCGTCGAACCACATTCCGAAGTCGAGCCGGGCACCACCTTGAAACCCGTCCCCGATATCCTCGTTGCCGAACAGAATGGTGGTGGTCGGCTGGCCCAACACGCCGGCGACCGCCTGCGGCGTTCCCGGAGGGCTGGTCGTCACCAATGCCGGGACGGCCCGGCCCCTTCCCCAACCCATCAGAAAATCGGCCGAAACCCAGGTGACCCACCGGCGGCACGCCGGACACGCACACCCCGAGTAGTAATGGCCGCACGCCTTGCTCTGACAGCAGGCACCCAATCCAGCATACTCGTTGCCGGTCCAGGCGGACGATGCCGCCATGGTGACGGGTGTCCACATCGCCGACGCTCCGTTCTCGGCTACCGCCCAGGACAGAGGCAACATCAAGATGATTGCAGCAAGCCGGGTTGACGCTAGAAGGGTTTTCATCGGCGGAACTCGCATAAGAAGAGTGGAGTCGTTATTCCTAGTGGTCAGATCGACCGTTTCACTTAAAACCGACAAACAATTCGGCATAGGCGGAAAAGTCTCTCTAGACTGCCACCCTTTGCCCGCTTGCCGGCTCTGTGTCGTCACTTTGCCATCGGTTTCGACGCAACTCGTGTCAAACCGCAGATCTTGCGGTACAATTCCAGGAAGGTTCCTGTACCGGGCACCGACTTCGCCGTCAAGCGTGAATCCCGCAGATTCGGAAGGCCACCATGACATCGGTAACTTCGGAAGAACAAAACAGCCGTGCCGTGGAGACGGCCCGTCAGGATGCTCCTCCCGATCGGGGACCGCCGTCCGCTGCGCGGACCGCACCGGTGGCCCGTTGGTTGATCCCTCGAATGGTGCGTTGGCGAAAGCTGCTCCCGGTGATCGAGCGTTTCGAGAAGCGCTATCTGCAGTGGGACGATCATGCATTGCGAAAGGAAAGCCTCTCACTGCGGTTTCGTGCCAAGAGCGGCGAGAGTCTCCAGTCACTGGTTCCCGAGGCGTTCGCTCTGGTCCGCGTGGCCGCCCAGCGGACCATCGGGCTGCGGCACTACGACGTCCAGTTGATCGGCGGCATGGCCCTGTTCGAAGGCGTGATCGCCGAAATGGATACCGGTGAAGGGAAGACGCTGACGGCGACCTGCCCCCTCTACCTGAGAGCTCTCGTCGGCAAGGGTGTCCATCTGGCGACCGTCAACGACTACTTGGCGGCTCGAGACGCCGAGGAAATGGGGCCGATCTACGAGTTTCTCGGTCTGACCGTCGGATGCGTGCAGTCTCAAGACAGCCAGGAGCAGCGGCGAGCCGCCTACGCCAGTGACATTACTTACGGCACGGCCAAAGAATTCGGCTTCGATTTCCTCCGGGACCGGCTGTTACTGCGGAGATTGGGCCGCAAAGCCGGCGACTTTCTCGGACTCGGCAGCAGCCAGCGGTGGGACGATTCGGGAGACAAGCCGGTGCAGCGAGGCGCTTATTTCGCGCTGGTGGACGAGGCCGATAGCGTGCTGATCGACGAAGCCCGCACGCCGCTGATTATCGGCTCGCTGGGAGACAGCGTGCGGGACACCATCGTCGCCACCTACCAATGGGCCGCCGAAGTGGCTCCGCAATTCGTGGAAGACGAGCATTTCGAAGCGGACGACGACACCAAGAAAATCGAATTGAAGGCTCCCGGGCGCCAACTGGTGCGGCGGCTGCCCAAGCCCGACCTGGTACGGACGGTCGGGTTGATCGACTTGTACGAGTACACCGAGCGGGCCATCAAGGTGTTGCGGGATTTTCATCGCGACCAGCAGTATGTCGTGCGAGACGGCGAGATCGTGATCGTCGACGAGTACACCGGCCGTCTGGGCGAAGGGCGAAAGTGGAGAGACGGGATCCATCAGGCGATCGAGGCCAAGGAAAAAGTCGAAGTCACGGTGCCGACCGGGCAGGCGGCTCGCATCACCGTCCAAGACCTCTTCTTGCGATATCCTCACCGCGCCGGAATGACCGGGACCGCCATGTCGGCTGCCCGCGAATTCCGCAAGATCTACAAGATGCCGGTGGTCCGTATTCCCACCAACCGGCCGATCCGCCGGCGGGCCTTGCCAACGCGAGTATTCGGTTCCAGCGACAACAAGTGGGCCGCCATTGTCGAGGATGTTCGGGAGCGGCATCGCGAAGGCCGCCCCGTCCTGATCGGAACCCGCTCCATCGACAAGTCGGTTCACCTTTCGCGGCTGCTGGATGAGGCCGGGATTCCCCATCGCGTCCTCAACGCCCATGAAGTCGCCAAGGAGGCGGAGATCGTGGCCGAGGCGGGACAGGCGGGACGAGTCACCGTGGCGACCAACATGGCGGGGCGCGGGACCGACATCAAGCTCGGACCGGGCGTGGCGGAGAAGGGCGGCCTGCACGTCATTTGTACCGAAATGCATGACGCTTTCCGCATCGACCGGCAGTTGTACGGTCGCTGCGGTCGCCAGGGCGATCCGGGAACCTACCAACAGTATCTTTCGCTCGACGACGAGATCCTCCGCAATGCCTACGGGCCCCAATACGCCGTGAAAATGGAGAAACTGGGGCGGCAGCGCGAAGGAGAGAACCGCAGCTACCGAAACCTGTTCCGCCGTGCCCAGCGCAAGGTCGAGCGCAAGCACTTTCGGGACCGCAACGTACTGCTGTATCACGAGCGGGAGCGGAAGAAGATGCAGCGCGAGATGGGACAGGACCCCTACTTGGACACGGCAGAATAGACGCCGAACGCGGGTCGTGCCCCGAGTGCCGGCGGTGAGGCGGTTTTTTTTCGAGCCTGCAATCCAACCCGCCGCGCCGTTTCCCGGTTTCGGGCGTGTTGCTTGCGGCCTGGAGTTTGGGGACGGCCTCTGGATCTTCTTTTCATTTTTTTCGGTAATTCATTTTTTTCGGTAAATTGTCGCCACCTCTCCCGTATCTCATGAATGGAAAGACTGAGCCGGCCGTTGCGGCTCGGGAGGAACGGATGAGTGGCCAGGTTCCCCAGAGTGTCCGCAATCGTGAAGTCGCTTCGGCAGACGCCGACGTCTCTTCCACGCTGGCGGAGTTGTTGCGGGAGCATGGCGGGAAGGTGGCCGGCTATTTGGGTCGACGCTTTCCCACGCTCAGCCAGGACGAGCGATACGACGTGCTGGTCGACGCCTTGTTGGCGTTCATGCGAACGTACGATTCCAGTCGTGGGCCGGCCGGGCCGTGGCTGTTGTTGTTGGCTCATCACCGTGCCATCGACTTCCTCCGCTCGGAGCCTCGTCGGCGTCCGGCGTTGTCGTGGTCGATGCCCGAGCAACTCGAGTCGCGGGAGATGTCGCCGGCGCTATTGTTGGAGCAGCGGGAGCGAGTGGACGAGATTCGCGCGGCGATTGCCCGCCTTTCGCCGACCGAGCGGTTGGTGATGGAAGCGGACTTGGACGTCGGCGGAACGGCCAACGCTCGGCGGTTGGCTCGCAAGCTGGAGACGACCGAACGAGCCGTCTTTGCGGCTCGAGCTCGCGCACGCGAGAAACTGGCCAAGTGGCTGGGAGCCGTGCGAGGCGGCCGGACCGTGGAGACGACAGAAAGAGAATAGGCGATGAGTGACGGGATCTGGGACGCCGTCGTGCGGCGATTGAGACAGGAGTTGGGGCGCGGACCACTGACGGTCGCCCAGGCGGAGGAACTCTATCGCGATGCTCCCGAGGAGCCGTTGGAAGAATCGCGAATCGACTACCTGGTGGCGGCAACCATCCGGCGGGCTCGCCAGCTCACATCGGAGTCTCCTCACTGGCATCTGTGGATCGGCATGTCGGGCGGTGGAGGAGAACGCTGCATCACGTTCCATATCGCCGGCATTGTGGGAGACAACGCCTCGGTATCCCAGGTTTGCAAGACCATTCGAACGCCCGATTGGACCGTGGTCTCGGTCAGTTCTCTGGATGTGGGGTCGGTCGAGCCGGTGGCGGCGCCCGAGGATGAGGCTCATGCGGTTTGTGCCGATACCGCGCCGATCGGCGGTCGTATCGATGGTGTCGATTGGAACGAGGTCTATTGGGAAGTGACCACTCCCATGCCGCCTCAAGAGCACGCCTCGACCTGTATTGCCGGTTTGCCGAATTCGGAAAAAAACGATCGGGCTTCTGAATAAAGGGTTCTGGCAATGTATGTTGTTACAGCCGTTAGATTGCAAAAGACTGGCCGGCAATCGCGGCCTTTTGCGGTGCCGCGAGCGACTCGTGGATTGAAGCGATAAGGTCGGCAAATACTCTGGACTTCGAACCTCCTCGAGTGGCACGGTAATCGTCGCACTCCACACTGGACATTTCACACTGGACATCGGGTGATTCGCCATGTCGTCGGAACAATCATCGGTGAATGCGGAAACGGTCGAAAAGACGAAACAGCAGATCCGCGGACTGGTCAATGAAATCGCCACGCTATCGAAGAGCGATCTGGCGCCCGAACAGTTCTACGAGGCGTTTTTGCAACGCGTGGTGACCGCGCTGGCGGCCGCCGGCGGTGCCATCTGGGTGGTGGGCGAGGACCGGCGACTCGATTTGATGTACCAGATCAACTTGAGCGAGACGCTGTTGGACGAAGAGTCGGCCGACACGCGCCGCCACATGCAATTGCTCCACCGCGTCGTCCGCTCCGGAGAACCTCAGCTCGTTCCTCCCCTTGCCGGAGCCGGCGAAGAAGAGGCGGGCGGCAACCCCACTCGGTTCCTGCTGGTGGTGGCTCCTTTGGTCGGCGACGGCAAGATCGAAGGGCTGGTCGAGGTTTTCCAACGCCCCAACGCTCAGCCGGCCACTCAGCGAGGCTATCTGAGATTCGTCTTGCAGATGTGCGAGCTGGCCGCCGAATGGATCAAATCGCACAAACTGCGCCAGTTCAGCACGCGGCATTCCCTGTGGGCGCAGGCCGACGAGTTCGCCCGAATCGTCCATGAATCGCTCGACCTGCGCGACACCTGCTTCACCGCCGTCAACGAAGCCCGGCGGCTGATCGGCTGCGACCGCGTCGCTGTCGCCATCAGGCGGGGGCCGAGTTGCAAAGTGGAAGCCATCAGCGGTCAGGATACGTTGGAGAATCGGGCCAATATCGTGGCCACGCTGAACAAACTGGCCACGCGGGTGGTTGCCACCGGTGAACCGTTGTGGTTCGAAGGAGACACCGAGGACCTGCCGCCTCAAGTCGAACACGCACTCGAAGAATACGTCGAGGAATCGTATGCCAAGTCGATCATCGTCATCCCTCTGAGGAAACCCGATCGGCCTCACGAGCTGGCGCGGGACGCCAAGCATGGTGAACTCGAGCGGGAACATCAGGGCCAGCGTGAAGTGTTCGGTGCTCTGATGATCGAACAAATCGAAACCGAATTGCCGCGGGAAGTGATTCAGCCTCGCGTCGATCTGGTGTATGAACACACGACGCGAGCACTGGCCAACGCACTCGACCATCAACAGATCTTCCTGATGCCGCTGTGGCGGGCCATCGGCAAGTCGCGGTGGCTGGTGGAAGCCAGGAATCTGCCCAAGACGGTGATCGCCACCGTGGTGGTGCTGGCCATCCTGATCGGCCTGTTCGTGGTGCGGACCGACTTCAACATCAAAGCTCGAGGTTCCTTGCAGCCGATCCGCAGGCATGACGTCTTCTTCGGCGCGGACGGAACCGTCAGCAAGATCCTGGTGAAAGACGGGGACAAAGTGACGAAGGATCAGGTGCTGATCGAACTCACCAACCCCGAGCTCGAACGGCGGTGGCATCAGATCAGTGGCGAGCTGGATGAGACCAAAAAGCGGCTCGACAGTGTCTATGAACAACTCCAGCAAGGGAGGCGGCACGGTTGGGAGAACCCGGCCGAAGAGGCTCAGGTTTCCGGACAGTTGCAGCAATTGCGGGTCCGCGAACGATCGCTGGTGGAGCAACTGAAGTGGCTGGCGCAGGAACGGGATCGACTGTCGATCAAGAGTCCGATCGCAGGAACCGTCATGCTCCCTTGGGACGCCGAACAGATGCTGTTGCACCGGCCCGTCACCGCCACGCAAAAGGCGATGACGATCGCCGACCCGAGCGGCGGATGGGAGCTCGAACTGCGCGTGGTGGAGCGGCGGATCGGTCACGTGCTGCAAGCCGCCGAACAGAGCGAGAGTCCGCTGACAGTATCGTACGTGCTGGCCACCGATCCGGCCACCAAACGGCAGGGAATCTTACGAAAGATCCACGAAATCGCGCAGGTGACCGGAGACGAAGGTCCCACCGTCAAAGTGCTGGTGGGACTGAAGCAGCCGCTGCCCAAGGACCCGCGAGCCGGCGCCACGGTGATCGCTCGCATCAAGTGCGGACGCAGTAGCGTGTTTTACGCCTGGTTCCACGAGGCGGTCGAGTGGATGCAGAAAAACGTTCTGTTCTAACTACCTCACCGGAAGTTCCCCACGGGCTTCCGTTTGCGGATTCACCGGACCAACACAACGTAACATCAAACTCCAATTCGCGCGACCCCCGACGGAGGACGCAATGAACTCGATCTCAGCGACACGACGCAGCCGACTGACGATGGCCGGGCCGGTATGGAAGTGCGGGCTGCCCTTGCGTGCATCTCGTTTCCCGCAGCTTGGTCTGCTTCTGCTCTCTTTGGGGTTCGCCGGGTCGGCCGCCACATTGCCGGCTCAGACCCCGCCGCCCAGCAGTGGAGGCGGTCTTGGATCGCTGCCCGACACGCACATTCTGATCGTCCCCATCGACGAAATCGACTTGCCGGCTCAGGAGGCCGGAGTGATCGTCGAGCTGGACGTGAAAATGGGAACGCGGGTGAAGAAGGGCCAATTGATCGGGCGCGTCAACGACAAGGACGCTCGAGCACGACTCAAGGCGGCGATGGCCGAACTGGAGATGGCGCGCGTCCAGGCCGAAAGCGACGCCTCCGTGCAGGAAGCCTTGGCCATGGTGGAGATCGCCGACGCGGAATACAGCAACTCCAAGCAGATCAACAGCGAAAATGCGGGGGCGGTCAGTCTGTTCGAATTGCGGAGACTGGAAGCGACCGCCAAGCGGGCGCACTTCCGTGCCGAGATCGCTCAAGTCGACCAGCAGGTCGCCAAACTGACGGTGCAGGGCAGGGCGGCTCAAGTCGAGCGGTTGCAGGCCGAGCTGGAGCGGCGTCAGATCGTCGCGCCGATTTCCGGCGTCGTCGTTCGCCGTTTCCGCGATGCGGGCGAGTGGGTCAGCGCCGGCGATCCCGTCGTCCGCCTGTTGCGGATGGATCGGTTGCGAGCCGAGGCGATGG
>Ga0256839_1004883_pt1 | contig 12760 bp, 12 predicted proteins | sample 354166metaG_FD_185968 | JGI IMG/M metagenome (GOLD analysis project Ga0256839, IMG submission 185968) | Hydrothermal vent microbial communities from Mid Atlantic Ridge, Atlantic Ocean - 354-166 | ecosystem: Environmental > Aquatic > Marine > Hydrothermal vents | place: Atlantic Ocean: Mid...
TTTTTGCTATTGGCATCTGGATGAGCTTTGCCGCCCCGGAAGATTATCAACAGGGCCGAACAGTGCGCATCATGTTCATTCATGTGCCGGCCGTATGGGTCGCGATGTTTGCCTATATGGTGATGGTTTCAAGCGCCCTTGGCGTGTTGGTCTGGCGGCATCCGCTGGCCGATGTGGCAGCGCGTGCCGCCGCCCCACTTGGTGCGGCATTCACCTTTATCGGGCTGATCACCGGTTCCATCTGGGGCAAACCAATGTGGGGCACCTGGTGGGTGTGGGATGCGCGGCTGACCTCATTTCTGGTGCTGTTCATCATCTATCTCGGCCTGATAGCCCTTTGGCGCGCCATTGAAGAACCGGCATCTGCTGCCCGGCCCGCAGCCGTGTTCATATTAATCGGGGCGATCAATGTGCCGATCATCAAATTTTCTGTCGACTGGTGGAATACATTGCACCAACCGGCCAGTGTTTTTAAAATGGGTGGTCCTGCCCTTTCTCCAGAATTTTTGTGGCCGCTGCTGGTTATGGCCGTCGCCTGTTCGATGTTTTTTTTAACCTTGCACTTAATGGCCATGCGCAACGAAATTTTGCGCCGCCGCATTCGCTCGCTACAAATTAACACCGCACGCCGGGCCGAGCGCGGGCAGTAAGGGTATTCCAATGAGCATGTTTGACGAAAAATATTTCACCTTTGTCGCCTCATCCTGGGGCATCAGTCTTTTGGTATTTGCCGGCCTCATTTTTTGGATAATGTTCCAGCACCGGGCCTATAATGCAAAACTCGACGCACTAGAAAAACAGGGTATCACAAGACGGTCTGGCAAATCAGCGAAAGCATAGATATGAGCGAAGAAATCAAAGAAGAGCTACCGGGTAACAGAAATACGCGTGTTATTCTGGCATTGATTCCGCTGATATTATTTGCGGGCCTCGCCTTTATTTTCCTCAAGCAATTAAAGAGCGATACAAATCCATCTGATTTGCCTTCGCCTTTATTGGGCAAAGCAGCACCGGAATTTTCCATGCCGGCGCTCGAAGGTCTCAAGCGCGATGGCAACCAGATACCCGGCCTTAAAACCGCAGATTTCAACGGCAAAGTGACCTTGGTAAATGTCTGGGCCTCATGGTGCGTTCCCTGCCGGGTTGAGCATCCAATAATTATGGAATTGGGCAAGGACGACCGCTTCCGCCTTGTTGGCATCAATTACAAAGACAAGCCAGGAAATGCCTTGCGCTTTTTGGGCCAATTGGGCAATCCGTTTGATGCGGTCGGCGTAGACCAAAAGGGCCGCGCGGCGATTGACTGGGGTGTTTACGGAATTCCAGAAACTTTTGTCATCGGCCGCGACGCAACAATTCGCTACAAACATGTCGGCCCGCTTAATCCAATCTCACTGAAAAAGCTCAAAGCCGAAATTGATAAGGCGATCAAGAATTAGTTGAATGTTTTGGAAAGGTTTATCGCAATAATAAACACTCATAAGGAATTAAAATGCACTCGGTTAAATCAGCGATAATACCAGAAAATGGACTGATCCAAACCTATGCAAGTCAAAAAGATTGTTACGTGGACTGCTATTATACAGATGTGCCAAAACATGTGCGGCTTGAGGAATTTATAGTAGCATTTTTTACCACTCCGGTATTCCGTCTTGAACGGAAACTATTGGGCATTTTTGCTTCGCGCCCATCTACAGATACCGATGTCAAAAACCTTGCCCAAGGATCGAGCGATGTTCTGGCATTCTGGAAAATTGAATTACGCGAAGATAATCAACTGCTATTAGCTGTTGTGAACAGCCCAATACGTTCCTGGTTGATGATCGCACCTTTGGCAGATGATGCAAACCAAACACGCTTATATTTTGGATCGGTGGTTTTGCCCAAAATAAACAAAGATACCGGTGAAGCAAAAATGGGCTTACTGTTTAATTCTCTACTCGGATTTCACAAAGTTTATTCTAAAATTTTGTTAAGCCTGGCAAAAAGACGTTTATTGGCCAACAGGTAATAAATACCTTAAGGCATTCGTCTTCAATGTCGCTATTTTGAACCCTCAATGCCTGAAGTGTCGATGACCGGTAAACACCATAGCAATTCCGGCCTCATCGGCCGCCGCGATTACCTCATCATCGCGCATTGAGCCACCGGGTTGAATAACCGCGGTTGCACCGGCCTCAATGGCGGATAATAATCCATCTGCGAATGGGAAGAAGGCATCTGATGCCACAACAGAACCCACGGTCATGGGTGTGTCCTGTTCGGCCAGTTCGGCCGCATCGACAGCTTTTCTGGCAGCTATTCTGGATGAATCCACCCGGCTCATCTGGCCTGCACCAACGCCCACGGTTGCCCCATCGCGCACATAGATGATGGCGTTGGATTTCACATATTTGGCAACCTTGAAGGCAATTTTCAAATCAACCAGCTCTTTTTCAGTTGGCGCGCGTTTGGTCACCGTTTTCAATTCCATGTCGTCGACAACCGCATTATCGCGCCCTTGCACCAAAATACCTCCCGATACGGTTTTGGCGTACAGGCCACTATCGCGAGGGTTGGGCATACCGTTGGTTACCAAAAGGCGCATATTTTTGCGAGAGGCGATCATTCTATTGGCAATCGGGTCAACATCCGGCGCAATTATAACCTCGGTAAATACCTTAAGTATCTCGCTCGCGGTTTCCTCATCCAATGGCTTGTTAAGCGCAATAATGCCGCCAAAAGCAGAGACCGGGTCGCAGGCCAAGGCTCGCAAATAAGCTTCTTTTTGGGATTCTGCCACAGCCACACCGCACGGGTTTCCATGTTTAATAATGGCAACGGCGGCTTGTTTTTCAGCGTCAAATTCTGCCACCATTTCAAAGGCTGCATCCGTATCATTGATATTGTTGTAGGAGAGCTTTTTGCCCTGTAGCTGCTGGGCGGTTGCCACCCCTTTGCGCCCATCGCCGGTTTTATAAAACGCCGCCGTTTGATGCGGATTTTCGCCATAGCGCATGATTTCGGCCAATTTGCCGCCAATGGTTCGATATTCCGGCGCACCGATACCAAGGCTTTCGGCAAACCAGTTGGAAATTGCCGCATCATAGGCGGCGGTTCTGGCATATGCGGTTTGGGCAAGCTTCTGGCGCAATGAGTAGGGCAGCGAACCCTCATTTTCATCCAGCGCATCGCCAATATCATTATAATCCACCGGATTGGTGATGATGGCCACATAGGCATGGTTTTTCGCCGAGGCACGAATGAGCGTCGGGCCGCCAATATCGACATTTTCCACGCAATTGGCGTAGTCCGCGCCAGAGGCAACGGTTTTTTCAAACGGATAGAGATTGGAAACCACCAGATCAATGGGCTGAATGTTATGCTCGCCCATAGCGTCGATATGTTCAGCCTCGTCGCGAATGGCCAAAATACCGCCATGCACTTTCGGGTGCAGGGTTTTCACCCGACCATCCATAATTTCAGGAAAGTTGGTCAACTCACTAATATCGCGAACCGCCAATCCCGCATCGCTGAGTTCCTTATAGGTGCCGCCGGTGGAAATCAGCTCCACATCATATTCTGCCAGTTTGCGGGCAAATTTTACCAGCCCGGTTTTATCAGCAACCGACAACAGCGCACGCCGCACCCGAACCAGATCAGGAACAGGGGTATTACGGGATTTCACAGACATAGAAAAATTCCTTGGATAGCAGCAGAATTGAGGAGCCTATTGGGCCATGCATATAGCGAATGCAGCAAGTATAGAAGCGCGAGCGCAGGTTTTTAACTGTTTTGAACGATATGCATCTTTTCGGCGTATCATTCGTCGCAGGCAAGTCCTACCATGTGGCGAATATCATCCGGCGTTCTACCTGAATTGCGCAAGGAACGAAGCGAAGTGTCATCGGCACTTTTGGAAAGCTTGCGCCCGTCATCGGATAAAATCAAATCATGGTGGTGATAGATCGGCGCGCGCAGGCCCAGCAACTCCTGTAAAAGCCGATGCACAAATGTTGCATAAAACAAATCGCGCCCCCGCACGATATGGGTGATGTTTTGCAAGGCATCATCCAGAACCACAGAGAGATGATAACTGGTCGGCAGCTCTTTTCGCCCCAGGATTACATCGCCCCAAAGTGATGGGTCACAGACCACTTTGCCCACCTCACCTTGCGGGCCGCCCCCCAATTCTTCGAATGCAAGCCTCTTGCCAATGGCCTTAAGTGCCGCTTTCATATCCAGCCGAAGGGCGTAAGGCCTGCCAGATGCGATGAGCCCCAACCGCTCAGGCTTGTCGCGACCACGATCAATATCAGGATAAAGCGGCGCGCCGTCCGGGTCCTTCGGCCAGAGAGTGTTCGGATCAGAATTTTCCGCAATATAGCGTTTGATTTCTCCCCGGCTCATAAAGGCCGGATAAAGCAGATCTCGTTCCTCCAATTGGTCAAGTGCCTTTTGATATTCACCAAAATGCTCAGATTGTCGTCGCGGTGCGTCTTCCCATTCAATCCCCAGCCAGTGGAGCTCATCCAGCATTTGCTCTTCCAGCGATGGCGTACAACGGGTGGTATCAATATCTTCAATTCGCAACAACAGTTGTCCGCCCGCACGCCTTGCCATATCAAAATTCAGCAAGGCAGAATAGGCATGGCCCAAATGCAATTGACCATTGGGGCTTGGGGCAAAACGAAAGACGGGTTGTGAATTATCATCGACCATGTTTTCAATCTATCCAATAGCGAGAGAACTGAATAGGTTAAGCCGGTGAAAAGAATTACCAACATTGAGGACGTCAATAAAGGGCTGGAAGCACTATTGCTGCTTGACCCGAGCCTGCGCCCAATTGCAGAACATGCAGGCCCGCTGCCCCTGCGGCTGCGCGCACCGGGCTTTCACGGTCTGGCGGAAATCATTGTCTCGCAGCAGGTTTCCAAAACCAGTGCCGCCGCGATGTTCGGCAGGCTTGAAAAACTGGTTAGTCCGCTGTCAGCCGAAAATATTCGGCGCCTTGGCGCACCCCCGATGATTGAAGCCGGGCTTTCGCGGGCCAAGCAATCAACGCTTACACTGGTTGCAAAAGCAATTGAGCATGACGGGCTTGATCTTGAAGCGCTTTGTCAAATTCCGGCCCTTGAGGCACAGGAAAATCTCACCTCGATTAAAGGCATCGGCCCGTGGACCGCAGAGGTGTTTTTGCTGTTTTGTGCGGGCCACGCTGATATTTTTCCCGCCGGGGACGTGGCCCTTCAACATGCAGTCGGCGAAGCGCTCGGCCTGCCGTCGCGGCCAAAAGACAATGAGGTTCGCAAAATTGCCGAAATCTGGTCGCCCTATCGCGGTATCGCTGCCCGGCTATTCTGGTCCTACTATGCCTATTTAAAACAGGGGCGTGATGTAATTCCTGTATAAAATCAGTCATTAGAGCTTCACATACAGATTTTAGTGTTCTTAGATAGTAGATGTAATTCCGTGACAGAGAAGTTTGAAACCGGGAGAATAATTTGACAATCGCCCTATCACCTGACGCCCACCCGGCACTGGTGCTCAATGCTGACTATCGACCGCTCAACTATTTTCCCCTGTCTCTATGGTCGTGGCAGGATGCAGTAAAAGCTGTATTTCTTGACCGTGTGGATATTGTTGCCGAGTATGACAGTGAGGTTCATTCACCATCATTTTCGATGAAACTGCCAAGCGTCATTTCGCTAAAAACCTATGTGAAAGCCACCAGAAAGCCGGCCTTTACGCGGTTTAATCTCTTCCTGCGCGATGATTTTCAATGCCAATATTGCGGTTCGCCCGAAGAACTGACCTTCGATCATCTTGTGCCGCGGTCCTTGGGCGGCAGAACAACCTGGGAAAACATCATCACCGCCTGCTCCAGCTGCAATCTGCGCAAAGGTGGAAAATTAACCAGTAAGGCCCGCATGTGGCCCAAACATCATCCCTTTGCACCAAGTGTACACGATCTGCAAAATAACGGACGAAAGTTTCCACCCAACTATCTGCATGAAAGCTGGATGGATTACCTCTATTGGGATACGCCCCTGGAGCCATAAATCTCTTACGGTTTTTGATAATTTGATAGCGAATTCTCAGTCCAAAATTACCACAGTCACCCCTATAGCGAGCACCCGTGTCTTGCCTTCGGCAAGCCCAAGCACAGGCTCCAAGCGAGCCGGGCAAACAGCCCGCGCCGTCGCAGGCTTGGTGCACAGCACCAAATCGCCGTGAAACAAATAGAGTTATTCATCGCCCCCGAATGCGCCGTGCCAGGCCATTGATGCCATGATTAAGGACACAATCACATTCCACCCGGCAAATGATATGCCCAAAAACCGGCCAGCCGCCTCATTGCAGGAGGGTGGTTTTGTGGAGGCAAGGCTTGAAAGTAGATCTCCGGCCGTACCAGTAATCCCGTCAACGGCGGCTCCACAGCTTATCGGCCCCGGCCAAAAACCCCATTCAACACCGGAATGATAAGCACCTATTCCAGCCGTCGTTAATAATCCCAATAATGTGATCAGCAACAGCAATCGAACCAGAAATGCCGGGCGCCCAAACATCGCCAAACCAAGCGCTAAAAAACCCGCCGGCATGGCAACAAAGTAATAGGGCTGCCGCTGCAAATAGCACAATTCGCAGGGTATATACCCACCGATGTGCTGAAACCCCAGAACGGCACCGATAGCGGCAGTCATGCCCAATGATACCAGCATTGCCATTCTGATTTGATTTGTGCCAATAGGCGCATTTAAAGCCATTTTGAATTATCCAATATATTTAACCATAACAAAGCCGCCGATAAGCATCACGACACCAACAACAAAGAGCAAGTTGAGACGTTTTTCAATAAAGGTCTGAATCGGTTCGCCATATTTGAACAGCAACCATGAAACCAAAAAAAACCGAAAGCCTCGGCCAACTATGCTGACCAGCGTAAACATCAAAATATTCAATCCGGCAAAGCCTGAAGATATGGTCAAAACCTTATAGGGAAACGGAGTAATCGCCGCAAAGAGCAAACCCCAGCCGCCCCATTTTTCAAACCATTGCTGCATGGTGACAAACAGGTCTTCCTTGCCATAAAATGCCAATATCGGCTTGCCAATGAACTCATAGCCAAGCGCGCCAATCGCATAGCCAAGATACGCCCCCAAAATGGATGAAATCGTGCATATCAACGCATATTTAAACCATTTTGCCCGGTTTGCCAGCACCATGGGAATAAGCAGTACATCCGGTGGAATTGGAAAAAACGAGCTTTCCGCAAATGAAAATCCAGCCAACGCTTTGGTTGCCTGCGGGCTTTTTGCCAGATTAAACATCCAGTCATAGAGTTTGCGGATCATCGGATACTTCTCAACAGAAATTAATTTCCGTCTAGATAGGCTACTGAGAAAGAATTTGCGATCAAATTATTGCCATTTACTCATTTGCCGACAAAATTACTGAAAAATATCCTAAATTTTAAACTCGATCACCTAGGCAGTTGACCAACCCCGTTGCAATACTATATTGCCCACATTCCAGTTCGAATATCGCACTGCCCTTTGGGCCCCTCTGGCGGAACTGGTAGACGCGCAGGATTCAAAATCCTGTTCCTTTATTGGAGTGCCGGTTCGATTCCGGCGGGGGGCACCAATTTATCCATTCCCTATGAGGAGTTTTCACCAAGCACAATTTTATCACCGTTCGCCGGAATTATTGATTTCCAGTGAAAGCGATTGTTAATTTCGCTTTCCAGTGCCGAAGATGCTTTTGGCTCACCATGAGTAATGAATACCTGTTTAGGCGGCGCTTCAAATCCGCCAAGCCAATTTAAAATAGCTTTTCGATCTGCATGGGCGGAAAATCCACCAATGGTAACAATGTTGGCTCGAATCGGAATTTCATCACCAAAAATTTTTACACTTTCAGCCCCATCCACAAGCCGCCTGCCCAGGGTGCCATAGGCCTGATAACCGGCAATCAATATGGTATTTCCACGATTGCCCAGCCCGTGGCGCAGGTGATGTAAAATACGCCCGGCATTGCACATACCACTTGCAGAAATGATGATTGCGCCAGCGCGAATAGTATTAATGGCAATAGACTCCTGCACCGTTTCGGTGAATTTCAAGGCCAACTCGCTGCCATGTTTTTCATACCAGTCGGCCAGTTCTTTAGCCTCTTTGTCAAACAAATCAATATGGCGACGGGTCAGTTTGGTGACGCTTTGGGCCATGGGAGAATCGAGAAAAACATTCAGGTTTTGAACCCTCTTCTTCTTGGTCAAACTATAGAGATAATAGATAAGCTCCTGGGTTCGTCCCACCGCAAAGGCCGGAATAATAATATTCCCCTTACCGGTGACAATCGTATTGTCGATGGCCTCAACAAGCTCATCAAGCGATGGTCCAAGCTCCTTATGCTCGCGGTCGCCATAGGTGGATTCAACAACCAGATAATCAGCATTCTGGATATAGCACGGGTCGCGTAATATCGGCCTGCCGGGTTGGCCAAGGTCGCCTGAGAATACAATTTTATGTGTATGCCCCTGATTGGTAATCAAGATTTCCAAAATAGCCGAGCCAAGAATATGCCCTGCCTCCCGCATTCTGACTTTAATGCCCTCATGCGGACTAAAGCTCTCATCATATTTTTGCGGAACAAGCTGATCGAGTGATTTTTTCGCATCCACCAGCGTATAGAGCGGGGTGATTTGATTGTTACGGTTCTTGCGTTTTCTATTTTCACGCTCGGCACCGGATTCATGAATATGCGCACTATCGCGCAACATAATTGAAAGCAGCTCAGCGGTTGCATCTGTTGTATATATTGGCCCACGAAAACCATCCCTGCACAGTTTTGGAATAAGGCCGCTATGGTCGATATGCCCATGGGTTAGAACCAGAAAATCAATTTGTTCCGGTTTAAAGGGAAAATCTTTTCGATTCTTCGCATCCGCCTGTCGGCCACCTTGAAACATGCCACAATCAACCAGAAACCGAACAAAAGGTGCTTCCACCAGATAGCAGGAACCTGTAACTTCACCGGCAGCACCGAGGAATGAAATATTCACTGCTGAATTATCGCTCATTTGTCTGCTCCGTGATTGAATTTGCTATCGTTGTTTAAGTTTGGTTATTCCGGAGGAACACCGTGGTAAAAATCATTAATGAATTGCACCGCTTCATCGGCGGTATCGGTGATTTTAAACAATGATAAATCCGCATCACCGATAAAGCCTTCTTCCGCCAGAAATTCGAAATTTACTGCCTTTGACCAATAATCTTTGCCCATTAAAACAATCGGCAAGGGAGTTATTTTTTTGGTCTGGACAAGGGTTAAAACCTCAAACAATTCGTCAAAAGTGCCGAACCCGCCGGGAAAGGCCAAAAGTGCTTTTGCCCGCATCAAAAAATGCAGCTTGCGCAGGGCGAAATAACGAAACTGAAAGCACAATTCTGGCGAAATAAACGGATTGGGTTGCTGCTCTTTTGGCAGGTCAATATTCAGCCCGATTGAGCGGGCATTCACATCATCGGCACCGCGATTTGCAGCTTCCATTATTCCCGGCCCACCGCCGGTGATCACCACAAAATCGCAGCGGTGCTCATCTTGAAATCGCTTGGAAACAATCGCTGAAAACCTGCGCGCCTCGTCATAATATTTGACGTATTTTCGTCGTGTCTTGAGTATTTTTTGTCTGGCGATCAGGTCTTCATCTTCAGGCAAAAGGGCGAGTTGCTCATTTAGTTCGCTAAACTGTGCTTCCAGCTGCTCGGCTGAAAGCAGCCGGGCGCTGCCAAAAACGATGATTGTCGATCCAATCCCCTGCTGGCGCATCGAAAGTTCAGGTTTGATATATTCCAGCTGCAGACGAACCGCTCTTAAATCGTCGGTTTCCATGAATTCTGGATCATCCGTTGCCGGACGATAGGCCGGGCTTTCAACAAGCGTTTTTACGCGACTGGCAAGAGTATCAGCATCGGTAGAAGCTGATCGAAGTTGAGTAGCATTCATAACTTACTCCTTCATCCATTAATTATGACGTATTGGAGATTTCGAGAGTCTCAACCCTGGACCCGGGAACACTTGATACAATGTTCCGAGGTCTGTTGTTTGAAAAAAGGTCTTGGGAGGAGGACCGTTTTTCAAATTGGTTTAAAAAAGCTACTGCCCAACGGATAAAACAACGCCTTCAGAATTCCGGTAATTGTTTGCCTTTACATGTTCAAAAGTTAAACAGGTTTCACCGCGTTTGGGGCCACTTTTCATGTTCATACAAATTTGGTCGCCGTTAAATTTCCAAGTACCGTTGCCAGACATAAAGGGCATTTTCATCGTTACGTTTCCATCGTTACTGTAAAATATCTTGACCTTCATTCCCATACGTTTGGCTGTCAGGGTCTTTCCAATAATCTGAGTTGACAGTTGTTCTTTAGTTAATTGCGCAGCAAATGCAGGCGATGAAAACATAGCCATTGCACCAAAAGCCACTAATAAAAGCACAGTCTTAGTTTTTGCTGCATTATTGCTAAAAGTTGAGTTTTCTTGCCCGTTTATAATCGGCGCAAAATCAAAGATTGGTAATTTCATTCTCATTCGTATTATCCAGTAAAATTGACATCTTGTTAGTGACTGATAGCTAACTTATATAGAAGTCAGGCAATTTCAAGATAGGTCGTTGCTTTCATATTATTCAATATCCAAATAGTGGACCAAAATGCTAACATCTATCCAAAGTGGGTCGAGTATCTGGATTTGGAACCATACCCATCAACCGATCAAGCCCGGCTGATAGGCACAGAAAAGTTGAAAAGGAATGCCTGTTATGCGTTGGAAAACCGGATTATTTTTACTCATTGCAATTGCCATCGGCGCTGGTGGGTATTTTGCATGGCAAAAATTCAAACCGGAAGGATTGCCACCGGGCATTGCAAGTTCAAACGGTCGACTGGAAGCAGAACGCACCGATATTGCCACCAAATTTCCTGCTCGTATTAAAGAAGTTCTGGTCAAAGAAGGTGACAGCGTTGAGGCAGGTCAAATTTTGGTGCGGCTGGATGCGGCTGAAATTAATGCCCAGCTTTTGGAAGCAAAGGCAGCAACAGAAGAAGCCGAACAGCAACTTGATCAGGCAGTTGCTTTTTTATCCCAGCGTAAAAGCGAATTGATACTTGCTGAACAGGAATATGAGCGTACGCGGATATTGGCGAAAAAAGGCTTTGCCACACTTGAAAAAGTTGGTCAGAGAAAAGCCACGCAATTGGCTGCCCAGTCAGCTGTAATATCAGCAGAGGCCGGCATTAAACGGGCCAAGGCCGGTATTACAGCGACTATTGCCAGGGCACTTCGACTGGAGGAAAACCTCAAGGACTATGTTCTTAGAACGCCCGTAAGCGGTCGGGTGCAATATCGCCTTGCCCAGCCGGGTGAAGTTGTCGGTGCCGGAGGCAAGATTGTGACAATCCTTGATCTAACCGATGTTTATATGACCATATTTTTGCCTACCGCCGATGCGGGTAAGCTGGAAATTGGCGCCGAAGCCCGCATCGTTCCTGATGCCGCGCCTCAATATGTGATACCGGCAAAGGTAACATTTGTGGCATCCGATGCTCAATTTACACCCAAATATGTGGAAACCAAAAACGAGCGTGAAAAGCTGATGTTCAAGGTCAAGCTACGCCTTCCTGTGGAGGTTTTGAAAAAATATGCAAAACGGGTAAAAGCGGGCATTACTGGAATTGGTTATGTTAAACTTTCAACCAATGTTAGCTGGCCGGAGAACCTGAAGGTCAACCTGCCCGTTGTTTCAGGCTCCAACGATGGCTGATGCCCCAAATTTTGTTGCCGCGCTAAAGTCGGTCAATCATCTTTATGGTGATACATTGGCTCTTGATGATATTTCAATTTCCGTTCCTCGCGGAGAAATGGTTGGTCTGATTGGCCCGGACGGTGTTGGAAAGTCCACACTTTTAGGCCTGATCGCCGGGGTACGTAAGATCCAACAGGGCGGTGTAACCGTGCTTGAAGGCGATATGGCAACCCGTAAGCACCGGGAAAATGTTTATGCACAAATCGCCTATATGCCTCAAGGCCTTGGCCACAATCTCTATCCAACCTTGTCGGTTTTTGAAAACGTGGATTTCTTTGGTCGACTATTTGGGCAATCTGCCAAAGAGAGAGCCTGGCGCATCAAGGATCTTTTGGAATCGACCGGACTTGCCCCTTTTGCCAAAAGGCCGGCGGGCAAATTATCTGGTGGTATGAAGCAAAAGCTCTCGCTTTGTTGCGCGCTTATTCACGATCCCGACCTGCTTATTTTAGATGAACCGACAACCGGCGTTGACCCACTTTCACGACGTCAATTCTGGGAGCTTATTGATCGTATTCGTAAACATCGCCCGGAAATGAGCGTTATTACCGCGACCGCCTATATGGAAGAGGCCGAACGGTTTGACCATCTGATCGCTATGGATGATGGCCGGGTTTTGGCGGTTGGTACTTCAAACGAGATTAAAGAAAAAACCGGGGCAAAAACTCTCGAAGAGGGCTTTATTGCGCTGTTACCGGAAGAAAAGCGCGCTGGCCATAAAGTTGTTACCCTGCCACCAAGGATTGAAAGTGACGGGGTTTTGGCCATCGAAGCCAAGGACCTGACCATGCGGTTTGGTGATTTTACCGCAGTTGACCATGTGAGTGTGAAAATTCAGCGTGGCGAAATCTTTGGCTTCTTGGGTTCCAATGGTTGCGGCAAAACCACGACCATGAAAATGCTGACCGGCTTGCT
>Ga0256839_1004884_pt1 | contig 12760 bp, 7 predicted proteins | sample 354166metaG_FD_185968 | JGI IMG/M metagenome (GOLD analysis project Ga0256839, IMG submission 185968) | Hydrothermal vent microbial communities from Mid Atlantic Ridge, Atlantic Ocean - 354-166 | ecosystem: Environmental > Aquatic > Marine > Hydrothermal vents | place: Atlantic Ocean: Mid...
GACAGGGAAACACGCACCATGGGGGTTGCCATGCCGCGATGCAGGGGCTTCCTGTGCCTCGTATCCTTCCTTCTTCCTCTGTGCCTGGGGCCTGTTGCGGCCGGTGGCGATTTGAACCTGGATCGAACCGTCAATCTGCCCCCGGGCGACTCCGTTGTAGTGGAGGTGCCCCGTGCCCTTCTCGAGGGAGAAGAGTCCGCATCGGTGGCGATTAGCGCCAGTGTGGCGCCGCGGACCTCGCGCGAACAGGTGCTGGTCCGGATCGTCGGCACACAACCGGCGCCGATCGCCCGCAAGCAGCTTCACCCGGCGGATACCGAGTTCTTCGTCCTCCTCCAGCCGCGATCGGTCCGTGCCGTGGAACTCCAGAACACCGGCGAGGTGGCCTGCGAAGTGGACGTGCATGTCCGTCGCGTGGGGCCATGGGCAGACAGCTCCCGCTATCGCGCCGAGCAGGAGCCGAACAATTCGCCCGACACGGCGAACGCGTATTCCCCCGGGATGACGCTCGTCGGGGGCGCCGCTTCGGAACCCTACCGGCCCGCTCAGGATCTGCGCAGTCATGCCTGGGACGCGTCGGATATCGACCAAGACTGGTTTCGCTTCGAATGGAACCGGGAGCGGGCGGCGTTGGCCTACTTCTGGATCGATATCCTCGATCGCGAGGTGCCAGTGGACGTCACGCTATACGAGCTCCGCGGGGAAGAACTGAAACCGGTCGACCCGAAGTTCGAGAAGTTCCAGCCCGAACGCTCCACCGAGTACGTCGGCCTGTTCAAATTCGTGGCACGCAAGCTCTTACCCGGCCGCACCTACCTCCTCCGCATTCGGGCCAGACATCCGTTCTATATTCTGCGCAGCCAGGTGTACGAACTGCCCCCTTACCTCCGAACCGACGGCCCGGTCGACGACGAGATCGTACGCGAAGCAGCACGGCGGGCCGTTCGCGTGGCACAGGACTACGTGTTGCTGAAGGGGGAGGCCTGGCATGCCAATACCCCACGGACCGGAGCCGTGGCAAACCGCTGGCAGAACGTCCACGCCGAAACGGCCCAGTGTATCGCATGCCATCCCACCCAGTTCAGCACGCGCGGGGCGCTTTTCTCCATCGCCAACGGCTACCCGGTGGAACGCCGCCTGCAACTCGATTTCCTTGCCGACCGGATGTACAACAACCCCCGTCCCTTCTACGGATTCCCCGAGGCGGCCTGGACTCGTGTCATCAGCGCCGCAGCCAACAGTGTCAGCCGTCCCTCGGTGCTGCTTCGCTTGTACGAGGACCATGTCTCTGGACGCAGCATTCCTGCCTTCCACCAGGCTGCGGCACACTACCTGCGGCTCTACTACGACGGCCGCGACAGGCTACCCCGGGACGAATCGAACGGAAACCGCCCCCTCGTCTCTGCATTTGAAGTGGCCCTGCACAGTTGGCAGGTATTCCAGCGACTGGCAGACGAAACCGGCGATAAGCGGTGGCAGCGGCTGGCGGATCAGGTCGAACAACTCATCGTGCAGGCTCCAGATGATGCGGTCGAAGACATGCTCGACCTCTGCTACCAGACTCTCGCCTTCTGCCGCATCGACCGGAACCGCTATCGTGACCGTATCGAAGCTAACGTGGCGCGAATCCTCTCACTTCAGCGAGAGGACGGCCGATGGGGGATGAAATTCCGAGAACAGGATCCGCCATGTGAGTTCCAGACGGCCCACTGTGTGTACGTGCTTGCCGTCGCCGGGCTTCCCGCCACACACCCGGCCATCCGAAAAGCGGTCGTCTACCTCCTTCGACACCAGGAACCCTTTGGTGCGTGGTACGACGACGAAGACCCCAGCCATCCCCATCCCTACGAGAACTTCCAAACGCCTTTCCGTGAGACCCAGTTCGCACTGATGGCCCTTTCCGAACTGTACCCGGGTCCAGCCAAGGGGGGCCGTGTGTCAACCGGTGCGGTCGGGAACGACTGGACCGGCAAGGTGGCGGTGCTTACCACCGCGTCGCAGCACAGGGAGGAGACCTGCCGTTTGGTTCGGGACGCTGCACGGTCCCCAGACCCGATCATCCGTAGCCTGGCCGCGATTGCTATCGGCCGCGATCTGCACTGCGGGACTGAGCTGCTGCCGGCCCTTTTGCGTGATCCCGAATGGATCGTGCGCCGGGCTGCAGCCTGGTCGCTCCGTCGGGTTGTCAACTACGGGCTGGCTGCACCGGAGCTGGGGGAGTTTCTGGACGCACCAGACTCGCGGCTCCGTCGCGATGCTTTGCAGGTCCTCCAGTACCACTTCCGCTTCTGGGTTACCAACGAGCGGCTCTTGCGCCGGCTGGTTGCTATCGTGCGCGAAGATCCCGACCCGATCTGTCGCGTGCTCGCGTCCAGGTCGCTTTGGCAGTGGTGGTACTGGACGCCGGACGAGGGGAGCAAGTCCCTGATCGAGGATGCACTGCTTGCTGCGTTGATGAGCGAGCGGGAGCCGGCGGTTGTACGCAACCTGCAGGAAGCGGTTTACAACGTCTGCGACGAGAACGTGCGTTATCTGTACAACAACTGGATTCCTCGCCTGGCGCAGCCCCAGTGGCGGGCCAAAGCGACGGCGGCCCAGCGACAGACGGCTGCCCGGCAGGCGAAGAAGCTTGCCGCTCGACTGGAGGAGGCGTCTCCGGAGCAGGCACAGCGGCTGCTGGCTGCGGTCGGCTGGTTCCACCTGCGGGGGCCGGTCGAAGGCCGTGGCCGCGAGCGGCGAATCGGCAACGATGTGGAAACCGTCCGCTTCTACCCGCCTGCGGCTGAGCTGTTTGCCCGCCAGGTGAAGAGGTTCCTTGCTTCGCCGGACCCGAAGGTCCGTGTGAGTGCTCTTCTGGGCGCCCTGGCGGTGCGCGACACTTCTGCGCGTACTCTGGTTGCGCCCGCCGTCTTGCGGCTCGTCGCCGACTCGGATCGGCGCGTGCGAGCTCTGGCCGTACGGCATGCCGAACGTTTTGTGCCGGGCATCGGGCAAGCGAATTCGTTGGAGGCTGCCGAGACGGTCCAGGTGTTGCTGACGGTGGACGATCCCGAGGCGAATCGGCTCGCGCTGAAATTCGCCGGTGAGCTCGATCTGGAGGGCGACGCTCGAAGCCGGATCGCGATGGCAGTCCGATCCCGGCTCCGGAAGAGCGGGCAACCGAGCGCCGAGCTGCTCGGCGTGCTCCGCTCGCTCCCGGAAATGCTCGAAGATCGGGAGGTGCTTCGGGCGGTTCGGCGGGCCTTTCGGGCGCGCAGCCGCGCGGTGCGGGTGGAAGCAACGCGCGTGGTGCTCAGCTCCGTGGCCCTTGCCAACAGCGAGTTGTTCCGTCGCCCGCTGGAGCAGACCCTGGCGGATGCACGGAGCGACCCCGAACTGGCGAAGGCCTTACTGCGAGCATTAGCGGTGGAGAAGGAGGCCAGGAGGGGAGCTTTCCTGGCGGTCTTGACTGCCGAGTCCTTGCAGGCTCAGGACAGCACGGTTCGCGCCGCCGCTCTGGATGTCCTTCGGAAGGTTCCCGGGCTCCGGCAGAATGCCGCCGTCCGGCGTGCCCTGGAGCGGCTTGCCCGTTCCGATGCCGGATTGGCCGCTCAAGTAGCCGAGGCTCTCTACCGAGGCCAGGACGTGGCGGCGTTGGTCAACAGACGAAACCGATCGGTGGAAGAGCTGCTCGATTTCGAGTTTTTCCGGCGGCGTGTTCAGCCGATCTTTTATCGGAAGGGACGCGATGGCCAGGCGTGTGCCGACTGCCACCTGAATCATGGCCTGCTTAACCTGGTGGCGCCCGGCGAGGGTGTTTCGGAGCTGGAGGCGGCTCGCCACAACTACGAAAGTGCCCTGCGCGTGATCGACCTGGAGCGCCCGGAGACGAGCTTGCTGCTGCAGAAGCCGTTGAGTGATGCCAGCGAGGAGGGCGTCATTGGCGGTAAGCTCCCGCATGGTGGCGGTGTGCGCTGGCCGGAGGGAGAGGCCTCGGCGGAGTACCGTATCATCCTGGAATGGCTGAACGGCGCACGCTACGAAGAGCCGGCGGCGGGGAATTGACCGGCACAGGGCGAGGGAGCGGATGGTTTATGGCGGTTTTCTAGGGTATCATTTGCCGAAGGATCAGAGCATAGGGTACTGGAGCGGAGGAGCAGTCATCGAGAGGCAACATCGAATCAACGAGCAGATTCGAATTTCACCCCTTCGGGTGATCGACCAGCACGGGAAGCAGCTCGGGGTTCTTTCGCGCGACGAGGCTCTTGCGCTGGCGCGGCGCGAAGGCCTGGACCTGGTCGAAGTGAATCCGAACGCGCGGCCCCCCGTGTGCCGCCTGATGGACTACGGGAAGTTCAAGTACCAGCAAAAGAAGAAGCACAAGAAGGAACATCAGGTCCAGGTCAAGGAGATCCGGTTTCGGGCAAGCACGACGGATCACGATCTGGAGACCAAGCTCCGGCACGCCCGCGAAATCCTCGAAGGGAAGGACAAGGTGCAGCTCACGATGCAACTGCTCTCCCGTGCTCGTCAGCTGCTGAACGTGGAAGAGGCGCGGGCGCGGATGGAAGCCGCTGTGCAGCAACTCTCCGACGTCGGACGAGTCGAACGGCCGATCCAACTGGAGGGAAATCGGTTAACCGTTCTCTTGGCCCCCGCCAGCTCTTCCAAGTAGACGCCACGGGTTTTGAGCTCCATGCTGTGGTTGACGCGCCGACCTCGGATCGGCCAAGGGCGTGCTCCCGAAAGGGACTTCTAGGAACCTCTGGCTCCTGTGTGCACGGACGCGGCCACGTGCGTGTCGGGCGTGCGAGGAGGCCGGGCGTTCGCAGTCACCGGGGGAGATCGGCCGGCTTTCATGGACCGCGGTCGCGCGTGAGGGCGGTTCCCTCTTAAGGTAGCTGGCCCAGGGGGGCTTCGTGCGGACGATCGGCGAACGCAATTGACTCAAGCGGCGGGTGCCGCCATAATTAGCGTCCTGTCGGCTCTTTGCCCGATACCCTTTGAGATGGTGCCGCAATGCCTAAGGTGAAGACGCACAAGGGACTGAAAAAGCGATTCAAGATCACCGGCCGCGGTAAGGTGAAGCACAAGCGCGCCGGGGCTAGCCATCTGATGAGCCATAAGCCCGGCAAGAGGGTTCGGCATCTACGCCGCCCCGCCCTGTTGAACCGCACCCAGGCGAAGCTGGTCAAGACGTTGCTGCCGTACGGGTAGTGCCGGCACAGGGCAAGACGCTGAGAAGAGGAGGAAGAGATGACACGGGCGAGGTCTGGTCCGGTCACGCGCCGCCGTCACAAAAGGATCCTGAAGCGTGCGAAAGGTTTCGTTGGGGGGCGACGCCGTCTGTTCAAGGCGGCTCGGGAGACGTTGCTTCGCGCGGGCAACTACGCCTATCGCGATCGCCGCAACCGCAAGCGCGATATGCGCCGGCTCTGGATCATTCGGATCAATGCAGCCTGCCGGATGCACGGCATTTCCTACAGCCGGTTTACCAATGGGCTGAAACGGGCCAACATCGCGTTGAACCGAAAGACGCTGTCGGAGCTAGCCATTCGCGACCCCGAGGCGTTTGGCCAGGTCGTGGAGCTGGTGCGTGCGCAGTTGCAGTAGGGATGGGCTGTTGAATGAGCGACGCCGCCCAACTCCTTGCGGACTTGGAGGTGTTCGAACGCGAGGCGATTGCGGCGTTCGAGCGTGCGCGTACCGCAGAAGAACTGGAAGCGGCACGGGTCGAGTTCGTCGGCCAGCGGCGCGGGAAGTTTCGGCAGCTTGAAGAGCGCTTTCGCGCCTTACCCCCTGATGGGAAGCGTCAGTGTGGGCGGCGATTCAACGAGTGTCGCCAGCGGGTTCGGGCGGCGCTCGAATCGGCCCGAGCGCGTCTCGCTCAGCCTCAGGCAAAAGCTGAACCGCGCGCGGCTGCGTTCGACTTCACCGCGCCGTCGCTCCGCATCCGACGCGGCACCGTTCATCCGCTCACCCAAACGATCGAGGAACTGATCGACGTCTTCGGGCGGCTCGGCTTCCGGTTGGCGGACGGACCGGAAGTGGAGGATGAGTGGCATAACTTTGAGGCGTTGAACATTCCCCCTGAGCATCCCGCTCGCGATCCCAACGACAACTTCTACATCGATGGACAGCGGCTGCTCCGCAGCCAGACGTCCACCGTGCAGATCCGCGTGATGGAAAAGCAGCCTCCGCCGGTGCGGATCATCGCGATCGGACGCGTGTACCGGCCGGACGTCCACGACGCCACGCACTTTTCCATGTTCCATCAGATCGAAGGGCTCTATGTGGATCGTCACGTCACCCTGGCCCACCTCAAGACCGTGTTGCGGCAATTCGCCCAGGCGTTTCTCGGACCCGAAGTACAGATCCGGTTCCGGCCGTCGTTCTTTCCGTTCACGGAGCCCTCTGTGGAAGTGGACATGAGCTGGGATGTGCGCGGTGGCCAGTGGGTCGAACTGGGCGGCGCCGGCATGGTGGATCCCAACGTGTTCCGTGCGGTGGGCTACGATCCGGAGCAGTACAGCGGGTTTGCGTTTGGGCTGGGCGTCGAGCGGCTCTGCATGCGCCGCCATGGGATCAACGACATCCGCCTGTTCTTCGAGAACGATGTCCGATTCCTGCGGCAGTTTTGAGCCGCGGGAGCTCGCCAACGTGGTCCGGGGGCGGGTTGGGCCGCAGCCAGCCGTCCGGCCGATCTGTGCAGCCACGACATACGCCGCTTTTGTCAGCGCAGAACCATGATCGTTAGCTGGGAATGGCTACGCCAATACGTGGATCTGCCCGTGAGCCTGGAGGAGCTGTGTGAACGGCTCACGGCGGCGGGCTTCAACCACGAAGGCACGGAGCAGGTAGGCGACGACTTTGCCATCGAGTTTGAGATCACGAGCAATCGACCAGACTGTCTGGGGCACATCGGGCTCGCACGGGAGGCGGCGGCTGTCACAGGAGGGACGCTTCGCATCCCTGAGCCCTCTCCCGTGCAGTCCGGACCGCCGTGCGGCGAGTTGACCTCCGTCGAGGTCGAGTGCCCCGATCTCTGCCCGAGGTATGTGGGGCGGGTGATTCGGGGGGTTCGCGTTGGCCCGAGCCCTGAATGGCTCAAGCGGCGACTCGCCACCTGTGGCATCAGCTCGATAAACAACGTGGTTGACGTGACCAACTACGTGCTGCTGGAGGCAAGCCAGCCGCTACATGCTTTCGATTTCGACAAGCTCGTCGATCGACGCATCATCGTTCGCCGCGCCAAAAAGGGAGAACGCATCGTTGCAATCAATCAGCGCACCTATGTGCTCACGCCGGACATGTGCGTCATCGCGGATGGTCTTCGGCCCGTGGCAATCGCAGGGGTCATGGGGGGGCTGGAGACCGAGATATCCGAGAGCACGACGACCGTCTTGATCGAGAGCGCCCAGTTCGATCCGCTCAGTGTGAGGAAGACGAGCCGAGCATTGGGCTTGAGCTCGCCCAGCTCGTTCCGCTTCGAGCGTGGCGTTGACCCGGCGGGGGTGGACTGGGCCAGCCGCCGCTGTTGTGAACTGATTCTCGATCTGGCGGGGGGCGAATTGGCCGAGGGATGGGTTGGCCTGAACCCAACCATCCCGCCGCGGCCCACGATCCGCCTTCGGCTCGATCAGATCGAGCGGATCCTGGGGATCCGTGTCCCCCGCGAACGTGTCGTCGAGATCCTCCGACGACTGCAACTTGACGTGACCGAGGAGGAGCACGCTGTAGTCGCGGTGCCCCCCACATGGCGTGCTGACCTGTCCCGGGAAATCGACCTCATTGAGGAAGTTGGGCGGATCGAAGGGTACGACAGGGTTTCGGAAGAGGAGCCGATCCCGGCGACTTGCACGCCGCTGGAGCCGGAGCAACGCATCCTGCGTCGGATTCGGGCTGCGTTGGTTTCCCTCGGGTTCCACGAGGCGTACACCCAGAGCTTCGTGGACCGCCGCACGCTGGAGCTGCTGCGGCCGTGGACCGGAGAAGAGCCGCTCGCCGTGCAGCATGCCTCGCGGCGTCAGGAAAACTGCCTTCGCCAGAGCTTGATCCCGAGCCTCTTGCTGGCACGACGGCTGAACGAGCACCGTGGCAACGAGGACGTCAACCTCTACGAGCTGGCTCGCGTCTACCTGCCCGTCGCGGGGGGAGGTCTGCCGGAGGAACCGCTGATGCTGGGGGTCGTTACGGACTTACCTCTCGGACGCGCTAAGGAAGCGTTCGAGGCGATCCTGGACTGGCTCCGAGTTAGCGAACGGCCCTGCTACGAACACGCCACGTTGCCGGGCTTGGTAGAAGGGCAGGCGGCGCAGATCAGGTTCGGGGAACGCGTTGCCGGTGTGCTGGGGGTGGTGGACGACCGCGTGCGCGATGTTCTGGATCTGCGACAAGCCTGCGCGGTGTTGGAGCTGCGGGTAGGCGTGCTCAGCGAGATGGCCAATCTTGTCCCCCACTATCGCCCGTTTTCGGCGTTCCCTGCGGTGAGCCGCGATTTTTCGTTCATCGTGGACGAAGAGGTGTCGTGGGAGCAGGTGGAGAGCCTGGTGCGGTCTGAGGCCGGACAGCTTCTGGAAGATGTCCGACTGAAGGAAGTCTACCGTGGCAAGCCGGTGCCACCAGGGCGCAAGAGCGTGCACTTCCGGATTGTATTTCGCTCGCACGATCGTACCCTAACGGGAGACGAAGTCGACGCGATCCAAAGCCGGATTGTCACCAGGATGCAGGAGGTTCTTGGCGCGCAACTTCGCGCCTGAGTGAAAGTCGAGGACTGACCATCGGGAGACTGGCTATGCAAAAGCTGCGGGTCAAAAACATCATCGTCGAGATGAAAGGCGACGAGATGACCCGGGTCATCTGGGAGTGGATCAAGGAGAAACTCCTGTTCCCCTACCTGGAGATCCCCCTCGAGACCTACGACCTTTCCATCCAGAATCGTGATGCCACCGACGACCAGGTCACCGTCGACGCTGCTCTGGCAATCAAGCGGCATAAGGTGGGGGTCAAGTGTGCAACGATCACGCCGGATGAGGCTCGGGTGAAGGAGTTCGGCCTGAAGCGGATGTACCCATCCCCGAACGGGACGATCCGCAACCTGCTTGGTGGTACGATCTTTCGCGCACCGATTGTGATCCGGAACATCCCTCGGCTCGTGCCCGCCTGGAAAAAGCCGATCGTGGTCGCTCGTCACGCCTTTGGCGACCAGTACAAGGCGACCGATGTGGTCATACCTGGGCCCGGCACGGTGAAGTTGGTCTACGAACCGAAAGAGGGGGAAAAACAAGAGTGGACGGTGAACGAATATGACGGTTCGGGCGTGGCGATGGGCATGTTCAACCTGGATTCGTCGATCAGGGACTTCGCCACCGCTGTGTTCCGCTACGCGTTGATGGAGAAGAAGTCGGTCGTGTTCACCACGAAGAACACGATCCTGAAGCGATACGATGGCCGGTTCAAGGATATGTTCCAGGAGATTTTCGACAGCCAATTCGCTGAGCAGTTTCGCGAGGCCGGTCTAACGTACGAGCATCGCTTGATCGACGACATGGTGGCACAGATCCTGAAGTGGGAAGGGGGTATCGTTTGGGCATGTAAGAACTACGACGGTGATGTGATGAGCGATCTGGTCGCCCAAGGCTTCGGGTCGCTGGGGCTAATGACGTCCGTGTTGCTTTGCCCGGATGGCGAGACGATGGAGGCCGAGGCGGCGCACGGGACCGTGACCCGCCACTATCGTCTCTGGCAACAGGGCAAGAAGACCAGCACGAATCCGATTGCGAGCATCTTTGCCTGGACACGTGGGCTTGCCCACCGTGCCCGTCTGGACGGAACACCGGAGGTCGAAAAGTTCGCTCAGTTGCTTGAAAAGGCGTGCATCGAGACGGTCGAGGCAGGCAAGATGACCAAAGATCTGGCGCGGAGCGTGTACAACACACTCGATCCGCCCGAAGAGACCTGGCTGGACACGGAGACTTTTCTGGACGAGATCCGAAAGACTCTCGAACGGGACCTCAGACACGAGGGGTTCCAGGTCGGCGCGTAGGCCGAATCGTGGGGGGCTTGCGGCGGTCACGGCCCGTTAAAGGCCGTGGCCGCACGCTGCGTCACGGGTTATCGTACGGCATCAGAATCGGATACCGGGGGCATTCGTCAATTCGGTGGAACTGGCCGTCCAGGATCATGTCGGCCAGTCGGACGCAAGCCCGGTAGTAGCGGCCCGTGGGCCGTTCACCCAGCAGCTCGCGCCGGATGTCCTGGCAGAGGACATCCGCTGCCGCTTTGCAGACGGGATCCTTGGACCGCGCGGCCCAGAGCGCCGTCACGAGCATGGCGACGGTGTGCTGGATCCGCAGCGACATCTCCACGATGCTGCATTGCCTGTCTGCCAGGGCTGCCTGGTACCGCCGCATCAGCCCGCTCAGCTCGCGGGGGTAAATCCGGAACATCTCCAGGGCGAAGTCGATGTGGCTCGACAGTGGGGCCGGAACGTCTGTCGGCGCGGTCCCCTTGCTCCAGGTGGTCATCTGTTCGATGAGCCAGCGGGAGTACGCGCCGATCTCCTGCCGCAGCAGCCATAGCTGGCGGGGGTTGGCCGGGTTCAGTCGCTTGATCCCTGCTTCCTGGAGGCGGCGGGCAATCGGTTCGAAGAACCGCAGGGCGTGCTGTTTCACGAGGGTCTTGAAAAAAGCCAGGGTTAGCATCTGACCCTCGCCTTCGTAGATGAGCGGTGCCAGAAAGTCGTGCACGTTGTCTCCAAACGGGTGGCCAACCAGGAACGATCGTCCCCCATGGGTCTTCATGAGCAGGTCGATTGCGGCTTCCTTCTGCGCTTCGCTTCCGAACACCTTCGCCACCATGCATTCCAGCTCCCCACGATAGCCTTCCTGAAGCAATTTCGCGCCCCACTGGCTCAGTGCTTCGCTTCCCACCAGCAACGCAGCCATCCGTGCGATCCGCCATTTCACCAGCTCGCGGGTCTTGATCTTCGCCCCATAGGTTCTGCGATAGTCGCACCAGGGGAGCATATTGGCAAGCATGGTCCGCATCACGCCGGCAGCCGTGGCGCACAGCGATACTCGGCCCCGGTTGAGCCCGTGGTACGCGATGGTCAGACCATCGCCGATGGGAGGAACGAGCTGGTTCTCGGCGGGAACGGGAAGTCGATCAAATCGGATGCCGTGGTTGTACACTCGCCGCAGCGCGTGCAGCCCGTACCGCACAAGCTGGAATTGCTCGTTCTCTTCTGGGGGGAGATCGACCACGAAAACGGCCGGTACCCCGTCCAGTTTGGCCACAACGCAGACCAGACGACCGGGCAAGGCGTTCGTGATAAACAGCTTCTCGCCGGTGAGTTCGAAGTGATCCCCCACGCGCACGGCAGTCGTGCGAAGGGCGGTCAGGTCCGACCCGGCCGGGGGTTCTGTCAATGCGAACGCAGATAGTTTTGCCCCGCTTGCCAGGAGGGGCAGAAACCGCTGCTTCTGTTCTTCGCTACCGAAAGTCAGAACTGGGTCCACAGCGCCGATGCACTGGTGGACCGACGCAAGACCGCTGATCATCGCTTCGAACGCCGCGCAGCGGGTCAGAAAGTGGACAAACTTGGGAAAGGGGGCCTCCTGGCCACCGTACGCGCGAGGGATTACCATGCCCCAGAAACCGTGTTCTGCCAGCTCCGCTAGCGTCTCCTCCGAAATCTTTCCCTTATCGTCGTAGAGTGTGCCGTTTTCGAACCGCCGCTTTACCACCTGGAAGCAGCGCTCCATTGCCTCGTCGCAGGGGTGGGGCTGGCTGAGATCGGGGGGCTCGAAGAGATCGAGGGGGACAACCTTGTCCCAAACTGCACGGTGGACCGGGCTCGCTGCTGTCTGGTACTGTGGGGCAAACAAGCTTTCGACCTGCTCGTCCGCTACGTCGACGGTGCGGACGCTGCGGACCTCTTCCTCGGACTTCCCGCCCAAGCGGAGTGCGGTCTCCGTGAACTTGCCCCCGGCGGTATCCTGCGAAGGGGATGGGGTCCCGCCTGTCTGTTCCGCGTGCATTCTTAACCTCCTGAACGTTCCGAGGCAGCACTTGCAAGGTTAACGAGCGGGCTGGATTGTTGCCAGAGCAGCATCCGCACTGTTGTGTAGGACGGTACGCTAAGCGTGACCGTTTCGTGCGGCAATGCTCGGGCGGGGGCGGGGTAGCCCGAGATTAGGGGAAGGATGGTCTGATGAAACTGGCGATTATTGCAGCGGAGACCGGCTGGCATGTGCGCGACCTGCTCCGGGCGGCTCGTCTCTGTGGCCTTACGGGGGCTGAAGTACTCTCGTTCCGCACCCTTGCGGCCCGTGTGCCTGGCCAGGGCGGTGGGTGCACGGTCACCGCGAAGCGGCTGCTGACCAACGGCGAAGGCGGACCGGGCAGCACTGTGACGCTGGTCGATGGCGCAACCCGGCACGTCGATACGCTCCTCGTGCGGACGGTTCCCGTGGGCACGTTGGAGCAGATCATCTTTCGGGTGGATGCCCTCCATATGGCCGACGCCGGCGGCGTTCGGATCGTGAACCGGCCCCGGGTACTGGAATGCGCGATCGACAAAGCCCTCTGCTGCTTCCGACTCGCTGCCGCGGGCTTGCCAACGGTACCGACTTTTGTCGCCGAGGACGTGCGGGACGCGGAAGAGGCGTTGGCGAGCCTCGGAGCAGACGTGGTCGTAAAGCCGCTCTTCGGCAGTGAGGGCAAGGGGATCGTGCGTGTGCGTTCCGCGGAGGAAGCCTACCGCGTGTTTCACGCGCTA
>Ga0256839_1004885_pt1 | contig 12754 bp, 11 predicted proteins | sample 354166metaG_FD_185968 | JGI IMG/M metagenome (GOLD analysis project Ga0256839, IMG submission 185968) | Hydrothermal vent microbial communities from Mid Atlantic Ridge, Atlantic Ocean - 354-166 | ecosystem: Environmental > Aquatic > Marine > Hydrothermal vents | place: Atlantic Ocean: Mid...
ATATGATGGTTCTTATCTGGATTTCATGTATCGAGTTATTTCTGGATTTATTCGCGATTTTGTTTGATTCGTTCTGCTTGTTATTGGGGGAGATTTATTCTCCCTCTTTTTTTATTTTTTTTTTTTGGAGTTTTTATGGGTATTAGTGTAGATACTGTTAAAAAGCAGCAGGAAGAGGCACACCGGCTACTTAACAGGATACGAGAGTATATGATGTTAGATTATTCTTTACAAGCTACTTTGGCTAATGATGTCAATAGAGTAGATAGATTATTAAACTTGGATCCGACTCAAATGAGGGATGAAAGAGAATTACGTAATTATTTCGGTGTTCTGAAGAATGCTATTAGGAAACTTATTGTTGCCCATAAGAAAGCTAATCGTCCATGAGATTTATTACATTATTAACCTTTCTTTTTATAGCAGTTAGTATGTCTATAGCTTCTGCTAATAGTCATTATTATAAACCATCTGGGAGTTATAAAAAAGATCCAGAAATCGCTAGGTTAATTAAGAAAATACCAAGAGTTGTTAATAGAGAAGGTAGACCTACCATGGAAAGAAAGTTTATTACAAATACAATATTACAATATGCATATACTATATATTGTATAAATCAAATAAGAAACCATGATGTCAATGAGGTATCCAGGGAAATTATGAATAAAGCCAAGGATATATCTTTATTATCTGTTTTGGAAACATATAATCAGTGTTGGACCGGTAGCGGTAAATCTAAAATGTATATAAAGGATAACAAGAAGTTTAAGAAAGCGTTGGAAGCAGCTATTGGAAATTATAACTGTTATACTACAGAAGAAGAGCTAGTCGAAGAAGAACCAAGTAATAGAGATAGAAGTTTTAATGGAATCATTAGTAAGCTAAAGGAGATTTCCAAGTCACGTGGTTATTATAAATAAATTATTCTCTCCGACAGAATATTCTGTCGGAGAGGTAAATTTTAAAATTCTAAATCACTCTCAGATCCAGTTTGCAGATCCTGCACCGTTCTAGCTCCCTGTTTTTCTTCTCCACTATCGGGAGGGATAGGGGTTTCTTCCGGGAACTTAAATACCAGATATTTATCCTTGGTCGGGATTATTCCGGCACCTCTATGTTTTCCCCTAGCGACGTGTAAATATGTCTCTCCCGTTCTTTTATCTTCGTCCAGAGCGATATATAATTCCAAATCAATCTCGGTATCTAACTGTCTTGATTTAGCATAATACCCACCACCATTTATTTCCTCTAATAACTTTCTTCCTCGAATACCTTCTCTCCATAACTGCTTAGCCTCTGTTGATAACTGATGTGGGGTTATGAATGATATTTTTTTACTACTGAAGAAGTTTCGTACTCTTTTAAACATATCCTGGACGTCAGTACCACCAGCACCCGTACGATCACATCCTATGGTTGGTATCATTGATAGATAATCTACCATACACATGTGTACTTCATATCCCTGTGATTCAAAATCCAAGACAGTATCCAATAGATTTCTATAAGTCCATTCTGAAGGATTTACTCGAAGCATTTTAATAACATATCCCCTCTTGGATAGCTCCCCTATAACATAGTCAGAAATTTCTTTATAATCATAGTCGTAGATGTTTACTTTTTCTTTTGTTTCTGAATACTTTAGATAAGTAAATAAAAAAGACATATTATGGTGTAACTCATCTTCTAAACTGATCCTTAGCAGAAGAGGTTTTTTAGCCTTATCTATCATAACTGGATCATTACACATTGCTACCTGTGCAAAGAGAGATAAACCCATACCCGTTTTATAGTTATGTTGTAGAGCAGCTAGAGTTGTAAATTCTCCTCTTCTTAATCCACCTTGGAGGGTTTTATTTAATATATCCCACCCTGTTTGTAAAAGAGCCGTCCCATCATGTTCTTCTCTAGCCCTTTTCATTATCTTTTCTAGACTAGCTGGATCTTCCAAATCTATTCTATCGACGACAGCGGGATCTTCATTTGCATTAAAAGCTACTTCACCTTCAACTTCAGTAATAAGTGACGAAGCTATTTCCTTTAGATTCATATCACCATCGGATAGTTTTGCATATGCTTTTGTGACACTTTGCAATACTTTTTGTCTTTTTATCCTTTCATTGAGTTCTCTTTTAATAGAAACTATTCTTTTAATTATAGCTTCCTTTGTCATGTGCACACTTTCCTGCACAGCTGTTCTTAATGAGTTATATAAAGGATCTTTATGACCCATTGTTACATATTCAATATCTGCTAATATATCTTCCTTGGAATATTCTATATTATCCGGATCCATTGTCATATCGTATACTGTTTTTATTAATAGACCAGTACCGTCCATATTATGTACACCTGGTCCATTTAGTCTTTGAATGATCTTATCATTATCTAATAGACTTTTAATAAGTTCTCTAGAATCACTAGACCTTGGTTTAATCAATGTTTCTAAATAAAGTAGAGTAAAGCACTTACCAAGTATTCTTCTTTCTTCCACAACGCGCCTCAATTTTTTTAAATATCCTGATAGTTAACTAACTTATTATTTTGGATACTTTTATGAAAGTAATGTTTGTTAAAAAATGGATGGCTGATATTTTTAGATCATCCAGTGATGGTCTTTCAGGCTTGAAAGACATGGATGTATTAAAACGACATTTAACACATCAACATATTCTGGAACATCTCTTGATCAATATCGGTAGAGAAGGTCTATATGAACGTATAGTAGAAGACAACACACCTATATCTATATTTAAAGATAATATATTTAATAGCCCTGCACTTCAACTACTTAGTGATGTTACTAATAGAAACACCGCAGTCAAAAACATAATTATCGATAGTTATTCAGATACCACACAACCAACATCTTCGGAAGGAATTGATATAGAAAAAGAAATAGAGTTTGAATTAGACGAAGATACGTTGTATGTTATCTTTAATGGAAACGCTATGGGTGTAGCTATATATGGTGCCAGAAATAATCCGGTAGAAAAATACTTGATACGAAATATCGTTGATTTTGGTATTAAAGAAAAGAAAAGTGATTTTTATACCACTAAGGTGTTTGATTCTTATTTACGATCTGGTATTAATTGATAAAAAAAATATACTATTTAATGAGTGGAAACACTCATTTTAAGTTTTTAACCGTAATTGTGTTTTCTAGAAACACAGTTATTACTTTATCTAGCTGCACGACAGTCGGATATAATATTCTTTTTTTAAACTTCGGAGTTTTTATATGAATCTTAAAGACGCTATTGCGGGCAAGCGTACCTCTGGTATGCCTCTGGCTCGTATGGTAAACGAACTGTCGGAAGAGATTTCCGAACGTCAGGTGCTGGATAACAGTCTTTCAAACATCGTTGTTAGCACCGAATCAATGGGTGACGTAGAGCGTACTCATCTGACTACTGCTGCTACTTCGCTGGTTGATAGTTTTGAAGCTATTTCCGCACAACTTGGTTATGATTTTAAAGCAAGTGATCACAATGTAGAAGCTGGTGCTATTGGCGCACTGCTGGCAACTGCTGGTCGTAAAGCGTTGGCACGTCGTATGCCGACTCCTCCTTCTGGTGGAGACCACGTTGTTGTTATGGAATCGTATGGAAGTGACGATTCTTATGCAGGACGTAACATTAACTTTGAAGCGTATGATGAGACAGAAAATAAGATGTCTGCCATCTATACCTTCTTCTACAACATGATCAACAGTACACAGTCTCCAGTGGCTGAGCTGTTCTTCCCAACAGTTGTTATTTCTCCAGATCAACATGGTCTTGAGCTTCAAGTAACACTGTTGTCTGTTTTTGATGAAGTAGAACACCAAACAGCTGGTACCATTACTGACTTCAAATTTAAGAATGTATTGCGGGCGTTCCGTGATCATACTGTTCTGAAAAGTGATGTGACCAAAGTTGTACCAGTATTTCGTCCAGGTACAAACGACGCGGTCTTCATGGATAGTGGTCTGACTGTTGGTACTCCAGGAATTAATCCAAACGGATCATTTGTTGGTGATGCTGGTGGTGAGGTAGTAGATACCTTGCCTCTGAAACCTGGCCAACGCTTGAATCTGTTGGGTATTTCTCAGACCAATGGTTTGTTAGCTAAAGGTATTATGGACGAGACAGATGCCCTGGATACCGGTATCTATCTTGATTCTATTTATGTTAAGCTTGCCGACGATGGACTCGTACCTCCTACCGACGTCGACATGCTGAAGCTGAACACTCGTGGTCTTCCTGGCGCTAACTTCACCTATAGCACACAGGGTCATAATCGTGATATGGTTCTGACACTTAATACTACAAGTCTGGTTATCTCTGGTAACCCTGTATGTATCGATGGTGCGGCACCTTCACAAGTAATTTGGCCTGCTGGTTATAGCGCGCGTATTCGTCTGGAAGCCTCGGGAACAGCGAATCTTCAACGTGGTGATATGGTTGTTTACTTCACACGTTTTGAACTTGACAGCGTGTATGATGCTAACAACGATATCGTACCTGCGACTGATGCGAATCATATTGCTATTAAAACAATTATCGATGCGGCTGTTGTGTCTGGTTATGAATTGGACGCTAACCGCACCAATACTAACCGTCGTCAGCGTGGACAAATTATTGATGTTTCTACACAAACTACCATTTATCCGGTACGTTTGCGTAGCCCCATCTCTTCAATTCGTCCTATCGGTTATGGTGATGATGAAGACAGCAAGGCACTGGAAGCACTGAATACTACTACTCGTATTCGTACTTCTAAAGATGCCATCACCGCACTGCTGGATGCGTCGGATGTACTGTCTTCTTGGATGGCACTTCCGAATAGCAACAATGAGCTGCCTGAAGTTCTGGGTACTGGTCGCTATTTGGTACAACCATACTACGCGCAAGAAACTGTTGACATGACTACTGTCGTTGATTCTGTTATGTCTTCAAATCGTCAAGATGACATTCGTGCGGCACTGATGGGTAAGATCATGGATCACGCTTATCGTATGTGGAGTGAGTCTGAGTACTCTGCTGCCTTCGATAGCTTCGGTGGTCCTGGTGTACGTCCTACCGTTATCATTGCTACTGATACTGTACTGTATCGCTACCTGAAAGCTTCTGAAGGAAGTGATATTAGTACTGATGCTTTTGATGTACGAATTGCTGCTGATCAAGATAGCCGTCTGACTGGTAAGATTTTTATCAGCTTTGGTATTTTCAACGACCAGCGTAATAAAACACCTAATCCATTGAACTTCGGTAACATGGGTTGGGCACCTGAGGTCACAGCAGTACTGCCTGTATCTCGTGGTGGTCAGGTCTCCAAAGAGCTGACGGTTTGTCCTCGTTATCAGCACGTTGTTAATCTGCCTTGCATGGTACGTCTGGATGTTACTAATCTGGAAACTGTACTGAACAAGGTAACCATCAACAACGCTATCTAATAGTAGTAGTTGTGTTAGTCCAGGTCCCTCCCCGTTCTGGGGAGGGATTTTAATCCCATATTATTTCTCTATACTCCTATATTTAATAATTGAATCTATCCCGGGTAATACTCTAATGAAAAATAGAAAAACATATTATGTCGTGGAAAACATTGGCGAAATATCCATTATCTTTGCTGATCCTAAAATGACATCCAAGGTAGAAAAATATCTTTTGGATAAACATGCCGCAGGTGAAATATATTGTAAAGTGACTGCTGATAAAAAGAACTTTAATCACTGTCCAAAAATAAAGTCTGTAAAGACAGTTAAAGAAGTTCCGAAAGGGGATACAGATTATGTAGAAATTGTTAATTTTTTAAAATGAGGTAATACTTCATGGATCCAGTTATTGATAAAATAGTAGAAGAAACTGTCCCACATGGACATAAGGAATTACTACACGGACTTGTTAAATTACAATTAGAAGATAGCGCGGCTGCTGTAGATAGGATATTTAAAGAGGCAGCTAGATCATTTCCTCCAATACTAGAATATAGAGGATATAGGATACTGACGCCACATGAAAGCTATAGGTTTCTACTAGACGGTAGTGGTGTGCGAGAATATGATATAGCAAAATGTAGTTTGTTCTTAGCAGAATACGAATTTGCTACTACTGCTGATGATAGTGGAGAGGAAGTTATCATAAAGAGAAAACTATATTTACCATATACAGAATTAGATGGATCGGTATATCTGTCCGGAAATAAATATTATTTTAAACCAGTTTTGACAGATAGAATAGTAAGTAGTACGGGAAGTGGCTTCTTTATAAGATTAATGCAAGATAAATTTTCTTGCATAGAGGAAGGATACAATATACAAGTGGATGGAAGGGATGAGATGGTTTTCATATTGAAGACTCCTCTGTTACCAAAGCTCAGACAGCGAACTACAAAAAAGAAACCTATAATAGTGCCTAGTGCGGTACATTACATTTTATCCAAATATGGATTAAAACACGTGATGGAGAAGTATTTAAAAGTAGAATATGTAGTCACAACTAAAGAAAAATACGATGGACGTCTTAATGATACACATACTATGTATTCTGGAGGCCCTCAGTGTAGTTCTAACATGATTTTTCTTATAAAGAATACTGACCTACGAGGTATACTTAAGAAAGAGACTGTGGGTCGATATATGGGTGGATTATTTTACACAATGGATGTAATAGCACAATCAAAGATAAAACCAATTGAAATAGATGAGTTGGATGATCCGGCTGTGTGGAAAACGAGATTAACAAACTTGCTTGTTGTTAGTCTTTTAGGGAAGATCACGCCTAGCGCAGGTCCGCTACTTAGGGAGATAGATACACATTATAAAAAGCTGGATACGTATCTTGAAAAGCAATTACAAGACTATCTCATGTATGTCGATAGCAGTATCGGTGATTTTTATGAGCTACTTAACTATATCATCAGCAATTCAAAACGACTCAGGTCTGAGTCAAACATCTGGGACAAATATCTAGACGTTTCGTATTATATATTCTATACTATCATTGAAGGTATTTTCATGATAAAGAATATATTACACACGCGTCTTAACAATGGTAACCGCGTCACGTCCCGTGATGTATCAAAACGTCTTCAAACTCTAACCACCCGCATGTTCCTAAATATTATACGTGGTGGTAAACGAAATATTGTGTTAGATACGGTCGATTATTCTGGAGATAATATCTATTTAGGTATGACCCAGTTATTGACACTACAAGAACTAGGAGATGGTGTAAATCAATCTAGTAGGAACGCCGGTAAGACTTTACCGGATTCTGTAAAGAAACTACATGCTTATGATATAGCTATTGGTAGCTTATTGTCTATTTTTAAATCCAGACCAACACCAAGGACAAGACTAAATATGTTTGTACAGTATGACCTTGCTAGTGGCAGGATCATTACCACAAAGCGGTATAAGCAAAAACTTAACACGGTTCAAAAACTTCTTGAAGGTAATATGAAGTTTTCCAAATTAAGTTAATTTGTTTATATATTTAATAACTGAGTTCAACCAAATGAGGTGCTTGAAATGAGTAATATCTTAGATAACTTTTTTGATCAACCGATCGAAACCGAGTCTACTAGAAGATCCAGAAGAAAGAAAAAGAGGGAATATTTAGGTAATAACAAACTTAGCGACTTTTTTACAGAGGAGGAAAATGAACATATCGAATATGTTCAGTTGCCTGAACCGTTTGATGGGTTATTGGTTACTCAAGAAGAACTCCCCCTACTAGTACCATCAAATTGGTATAATCACTAATCTGTTTTAAAAAAACGAGGAGATATAAAAATGTTAAATCTTATTGTAGGTACATTTGAGCTGGTGAAACAAACTCCACCTGTCTTGAATCAAATGTTGCGGTTAATGATCGCAATGATTTCTTACGCTGTAGATAATAGCAAAGTAACGCTTATTACTGCTGAAAAGGTATTGGATGCTGGAGAAGGATCTACTACAGAAGCAGACTGGGTAGTATTCAATAGCGAGTCTGGTAAATACATTATCTTTACTGGTGATGAATTTAACTGCCTCACAAGCACAGAGGAACATATTGAGTTACTCTATGCCTTGGAAAACGAGGACTATGTTGAAGAGGAAATCGACATCCAGGCAATTGCTACAGTCTTATATGAGGAGTACTCAGATGTGCTTCCTCACAAAGACGAAGACTATTATCTTGGTGTTGGGTTCCTTGAACAAGAACTGGATGTACATAATCTTCTTTCAATTCCAAAGGAGGAGGAGATTGATGAAGCACTACTAACAGCTCTTAAGGAAGAAGAAAAGAAGGAAGAAGAAAAGAAGGACGATAATACACAATTGGATATGGTAACGATAGAAGAAATAGCTGAACAGTATCAGGAAGAGGACGAAGAGGAGTTGATGGAATGGGAAAAACCACTGGAAACTACAGAGGAAAAAGAGGAAGACTCTTTACCTGCTGGATTTGAAGGACTAAGTTTGGGTGAAAGGAGGAATGCTGAAGCGTCTAAGGAAAAGGAGTATTTTCCAGTAACATATTCGCTTAAAGAAGCCCCATACAATTATCCAGAGTGGTTTGCCAAGCACCTCAACGAATACGAGGCAGATTATCATAGCTTAATTGGTGTATTAGCAGCAGTTGACTCATCTGACATAACGACGGCCATGCAATTTACCACGCTTATTGGCGGTCAAAAAGTGGTAAGATATCCGACCTCCACAAATGATGAGGTTGTGGCTAGATTTACTGCCGCTAAGAACGAAGCAACTGCGAGAGGAGTTTCAGTAAGGAGCATTGTACGTCCAAAGAAACAACCTTGGAGTGGATGTGATTCAAGGCTAATGCATGGTGTTAGGGAAGAGAATGCGGATAAGTACAAAATATCCGATACGGTATTTTCCAAGGATATGTTCACTAAGAATGCTATTAGTACAGCTGTTTCTATTGTCGCTAGTGATTATCCGGAAGGATCCAAAGGATTGTTATACAAACTCTATGATGATAAGGAATATAGCGATGATTCGAAGTTTCTATTGCTTACTTATGATGAGTTAGCATATCTAATAGAAAATACCGACCGACTACCAGAGGACGGGGATTTCTTAGAGGAAGTTTGTGGTCTATTTAATACAGCCGTTGTACTGGGTGACCTATTTATAACTTCACTCGATAGAAAGGAATGGAACTCTTATAAACCCATGTTTAATGGAGAGACGGTCTTTAGTGCTCCTGTCTATGCGAGGTTTAAGGATGGTACTTATTCCCCGCGTGTAAGGAATTCGTTTCTTCATAAGAACATGGTGCCTTTTTCGGATATCCAATATACGGAATTGGGTAAAATCACAGCCACTGATCTGGTGGAATCCGGCACAGCTTGGCTTCGTGTAATGAAAGGAGATGATGTATTATTGGTTATCAGTGCTTGTGAATTCAAGCATCTGCTAGATAACCAAGCATTGGTTAGCAGGATTGTTAGTGGTGAAGATTTACAAACCGGTCTGGGTTCTATTATCAGTACGTATCTAGAAGGAGCTCCTCCATATAGATTCATACTACCCACCACCGTAGGAGAGATTGTAATATCTAAGCCAACTGCAAATAATGTTCACCAAGGAAATACACATAACGGATATCCGAACGGTGTTATGGAAGAAATCACTGGCGGTCCTGGTACTGAATTTAGTCACAAAACATACCAGCCTCAGTCTCATACTGAGCCTACTGGCTTTGGCTATTCACCAGCTACCAGCTGGCAAAATATTCCGTCAACACTAACTATGAGAGAAGCGGTAGCCAATACCATCAGATCTCTAGAACTACAGTTGATAGACGGGATAGCTCCGCCGAACGTTGAGAAAGTCGCTATCGATCCTCAACACCCAGAAACACTGGTAATACTTAGCAACGATGGAACACTTGCTACGATAGAAGACGATGGAAGTCATGACCAGATAATTGTTATCCAGCCAGATGGACAGGTATTTAAAGCAGGGATAGCCGCAGCATATTATTATCTGGAGGAACTTAAGAAGTATGGAGAGACTGGTACTTGGCTGACCGTATCCACATATGTGGGACAAGAAGAGTCACTAAAAGCCATGTACATGGAACAAGGTATCTACAATCAGTTGGATATGATGGTTCGTCACCATCGAGACGATCAAGTTATCCAGCGGAAGCGTAGAGCTAAAGAAGGTTATCTGCACGGAACCGTCCCAACGCCAAGACAGTTAGATACTACACCTCAGCCTGTTGGTACACAGACCGGATGGCAAGGACAAAATACTGCCCAACAGTCATTCCGATCTGCTGTAGAAATAGGTAGTAGTAGTGCTGGTAAGAACTATATCTCCAGCAGAGGTGCTCTTAGCGTAGGACGTGACCAAGCAGAAATGGATCGACGTAGGGACGCCGAAATACAGCGGCAACAAATGTGGCAACAAAGATACCATCAACAAGGATACGGACAACAGCCACAACAAGGATACGTATATCAACAGCAGGGATATGGTTATGGATACCAACAACCACAGCAGCAGGGATATGGTTATGGATACCAACAACCACAGCAGCAGGGATATGGTTATGGGTATCAACAACCTGCTCCACAGCAAGGATATGGACAACATCCACAGCAAGGATATGGTTATGGACAACAACAGGGATATGGTCACCCTCCAGTACAGCAAAACAACGTAGATGCTTATGGCAGGGTTGTTAGTATGGCTTCTGGAGGATATAACCATACCCCTTTTCGCTAATAGAAGAGGTATTGCCTCATCTGAGTAATAGACTTCATGAATTTATTACCAGTGAGAGTATCTTGACAGAAGGATCTGTCAGAGTTAATATCCAAACAGACCCCATAGAAACCAAGACAGGATTATCTTGGTTTGGGGTAGATATATCACCCAAACCGTTGACGAACGGAATGGTGATATATCATGGTGTTAACATACCTCTTCCATCGAACGTAGAACAACGCAAGATAATGTATAGAACATTATCACCAGAGATGCGTAGTTCTGTTATTTTGTCAAATATAACCGATAGGAGACTAAATGAACTAAGCTATAAGAATCCAATTTTAATCAAGGTCCTTTTAGAGGGCAAGGGGGAAGATCGAAGCGGTGATTATTTAATACTAACTCTTCAAGAGTTATTGTGGTGTATCTGGAATATGTTTCTAGATATGTATTTATCAGTAGAGATAAAAGGAGAATGGGTATACGCATTAATTGAAAGAGGATTTTATGGTGTACCGGTAACACCATTAAATCATAGTTACTGTATTGGTTAACCAAAACACTGCGGCTCATAATTTGAGCCGCATGTTTTATTTATTTTTTTTTTGGAATTTTTCGATGTCAGATTTTATTATTAAAGATATAATTTATATACCAAACGATCTATCAGTAATAAAAACTGATAATAAAAGTCTATTAAAAACCGCACTAGTGACACTATATAATAACGCAGAATCTTTTTTTATTCAATTTGAATACCATGGCGTTACTTGGTGGGTAGATATGTTCACACAGGAAGTAAAGCTTACTGTGGATAATAGTGTTATTAGCTTAGAAGAATGGGCTAATTATGAAACAGCTTATAGTACCCTATACTATCAATACACCGGAACAATACCTTTAAGAAGAAAAACACAAGCCAAGTATTATGCTAGTCATTGGTTTAAACCAAAAACATTAACAGATCCAACAAAAGAAACAGTCATCACCTATCCTGATTTCACGCCATCCGACTATACTGATATTGAAAAACATTCCTTATTCTTTGTAAATGGGTATCTTCATAATAGCGAACCTAATAATAGTTATGTTAGGATTATCGATAGTAAAGATACAATTGCTCTTTCTAAAGCAGGACGCATATATCGCTTTGCCTTATTGGACAGAAAAGTGGTCCAGCCTTTATCAGACGGAACTATTGTACAAACAAACTCCAATATGTTGGATGGTTTTAATGTCGTTTTCTCAAATGCTTCTGATATTTCTAATTATTTTATCTCTATTGCTGGAACTATTCTTCTTGATGAAAATATAGTTACCAAAGTAAGTTATTCTGGGTCCACGCTTATTATAAGAATTAATCCATCTGTTATAGATATTAAACGACTAATATCTTCAGCATCCAGACACATAGATATTATAAAAGCACTTAATACTACAACAGTACCAGCCACTGCTTTTGAAACCTTAGCGGTATGGGAAAAACTACTAAATATGTCTCAAAGTCTTTTAGTGGACTTAGGTCCTAATAGTAAGATAATAAGAACACCAATTTCGCAATTTGAAAGAGCTACTGTTTTCAATAAGAAATATAAATGTCTAATGTCTTCTGAGTACCAGTGTTTAGATAAAGAAGAATATGATAAAGTTGGAAATAAAGCGAGGGTAGATATAGGAAGTGATCCTATTGATATTGTTGTAGGAACAGATAAGATAATATATCCGTACAAGGATACACTATCTTATTTATTAAGTATAAACTTTTATGTTTAAAAAAATATACACCCACAGTCATTTGACTGTGGGTGTATTAGTTTAATTAAAAGCCTGGTTCTTCTCCACCTGCGGGTTCTCCACCTGTAGGTTCTTCTCCACCTGCGGGTTCTTCCTCATTTTCTTCTTCAAAACGATTTAACGCTTTATCCATTTTCTTTTTAGCTGGTTTTATCTTTCTAAGATACTTAGATATAGATTCCATAATCCTTGCACTGTGTTCAGCTGTGATGCCTGCCAAATCTAAAGTATTTGTTC
>Ga0256839_1004886_pt1 | contig 12751 bp, 8 predicted proteins | sample 354166metaG_FD_185968 | JGI IMG/M metagenome (GOLD analysis project Ga0256839, IMG submission 185968) | Hydrothermal vent microbial communities from Mid Atlantic Ridge, Atlantic Ocean - 354-166 | ecosystem: Environmental > Aquatic > Marine > Hydrothermal vents | place: Atlantic Ocean: Mid...
TCAAAGAGTTTGGGGGGGCCTTGAAAACCGAGCTGAAAAAGGCCATCAAGGAAGGAGGTGCTTTACAAGCCATTACCGTCTGCAACACAGTAGCCCCGGCGATTGCCAAACATCAGTCCACAAAACATGGTTGGGATGTTGGACGCACAAGCCTCAAACCGCGCAACCCGGATAACGCTCCGGACAGTTGGGAAAAATCGGTACTGGAAGAATTCGAGGCTCGCAAGCAAGCAGGTGAGAGTCCGGCAAAGATGGAGTATTTTGCGATCGTTGAACAGGATGGGAAAAAGGAGTTCCGTTACATGAAAGCGATCCCGGTCAAAAAGAAACCCTGCCTGGCCTGTCACGGCACAAACATTAAGGCGGAGATTGCCACCGCCCTGGATAAACTGTACCTTGATGATAAGGCTCGCGGCTATAAAGCCGGGGATATTCGTGGCGCCTTCAGTATCACCCAACCAATGTAGAAAACTTCCACTCTCCGCAATGGTCGTTCCCGGAAATACTCAAATCTCCGGGAACGACCAATATCGCATAAAACTTGACCACACTCAGGTCACTCTCGCGGCAGGCTATCCTCTGCTACAGCTTCTTCAACCGCTGGTGGTTCAGCCTCAAATACCGACTCTTCCATTGCTGCAACAGCATCATTCTCCACCTGGCGCTTGCGCCGGCGTTCCTCATGATAAGCCAAACCGGTACCCGCCGGGATCAGCCGTCCTACAATGACGTTTTCCTTCAAACCGCGCAACTTGTCCACCTTGCCGCTGACAGCAGCCTCTGTAAGCACCCGGGTTGTTTCCTGGAACGATGCGGCAGAAATGAACGACTCTGTTGCCAGTGATGCTTTGGTAATACCCAACAACATCGGCTCATAGCTTGCACCAATCTTATCTTCTTTGGCAACACGCTCGTTCTCTTCCAGCAGTTGAGCATACTCCACCTGCTCGCCTTTGATGAACCTGGTGTCACCCGCAGAGGTAATCTCCACCTTGCGCAGCATCTGCCGGACAATGACCTCGATATGCTTGTCGTTAATCTTGACGCCTTGGAGACGATAGACCTCCTGAACCTCATTGGTGATATAGCGAGCCAACGCCACAACACCCAGCAGACGCAGGATATCATGGGGATCAGGAGCACCATCAACGATGGTTTCACCCTTCTCCACATGCTCACCCTCAAACACCATGATATGACGCCACTTGGGAATCAGCGTTTCATAGGGCTCGCCTTCCGGCGGGGTGATAACCAGTCGCTTCTTGCCCTTGGTCTCCTTGCCGAAACTGATAATTCCGGAGATCTCGGCCAGAATAGCAGGATCCTTGGGCTTGCGAGCCTCAAACAGATCGGCAACACGTGGCAAACCACCCGTGATATCACGGGTCTTGGATGACTCCTGTGGGATTCTGGCGATAACATCACCTACCCCCACGTTGGCCCCGTCTTCCAGCTGAACGATGGCGCCCGGTAACAGGAAGTAGTGAGCCGGGGTGTCTGTCCCGGCGATACACAGATCATTCCCCTTTTCATCCACCAGTTTCACCATAGGACGCATATCCTTGGCTGCCACCCCGCGGTGCTTGGGATCGGTGATAACCAGGCTGGTCAAGCCGGTCATTTCATCAGTCTGACGATCGACAGTCAGCCCCTCGACAAAGTCAACGAAGCGCACCATACCCGCCACCTCGGTAATAATCGGGTGGGTATGCGGATCCCAGTTAGCCAGAATCTGGCCAGGTTCCACCGCATCACCATCCTTCACGCTAATCACTGCACCGTAAGGGACTTTATAGCGTTCACGTTCGCGATGAGACTCATCCAGTACGGTGATCTCGCCGGAACGGGACACGGCCACGCTGTTACCAGAAGCATGTTCGACCAGTTTGATGTTGTGCAGACGCACAGTACCCTTGGTCTTGACCTGAATGTCACTCACCGCTGCGGCCCGGGATGCTGCACCACCGATATGGAAGGTGCGCATGGTAAGCTGAGTTCCAGGTTCACCGATTGACTGGGCGGCAATAACGCCTACCGCCTCTCCGGCATTTACCAGATGGCCACGACCCAAGTCGCGACCGTAACAGGCAGAGCAGACACCATAACGTGTCTCACAACTGATGGCTGACCGAACTACTATGTGGTCCACACCCATCTCCTCCAGCCGTTCCACCCACTGTTCATCCAGCAGCGTTCCCGCGGGTATCAACACCTTGTCAGTTCCTGCTTCCGTTACATCCCTGGCAACCACCCGGCCCAACACCCGCTCACGCAGCGGTTCAACCACGTCACCACCCTCGATGAGGGGGGTCATTTCAAGCCCTTCGGTAGTCCCGCAATCCGGTTCGGTAACAACCAAATCCTGGGCAACATCCACCAGACGGCGAGTAAGATAACCGGAGTTGGCGGTTTTAAGCGCGGTATCTGCCAGACCCTTACGTGCGCCATGGGTAGAAATAAAGTACTGCAGAACATTCAAACCCTCACGGAAGTTCGCTGTGATTGGGGTTTCGATAATTGAACCATCCGGCTTTGCCATCAGACCACGCATGCCGGCCAGCTGACGAATCTGCGCCGCGCTGCCTCGAGCGCCGGAGTCGGCCATCATGAAGATGGAGTTCATTGATTTCTGCTCAACCTTCTTGCCCTTGGCATCTTTTACCACTTCGGTACCCAGCCCGGCCATCATCACCTTGGCAACCTGGTCATTGGTGTGAGACCAGATATCAACAACCTTGTTATAGCGTTCACCATTGGTAACCAGTCCTGAATCGAACTGGTTTTCAATATCCTTGACCTCCTGCTCCGCCCGCGACAGGATGCTCTCTTTCTCGGCAGGGATGGCCATGTCATTGATACCGAACGAAACACCCGCAATCGTAGCGTATTTGAAGCCGGTATACATCAGACGATCGGCAAAGATAACGGCATTCTTCAACCCCAGTCGCCGGTAGGCGCTGTTGAGCAAGTTGGAGATAGCACGCTTGGTCATGTCCCGATCGACCAAGTCAAAAGGGAGGCCATCGGGGACAATATCAAAAAGCAGGGCACGACCGGCAACCGTATCCTTGATGCTTATCTGCTCGGTCTCGTTGCCATTGTCATCAACCGAAACCTCCCTGACCCTCACCCGAATCCGGGCATGAAGATCAACCATCTTGTTGGCATAGGCGCGCTGCAACTCATCAAGATCGGCAAACAGACTGCCCTCCCCCGGAACATTAACCTGTTCCCGGGTCATGTAATACAGCCCCAACACCACGTCCTGTGATGGAACGATAATCGGCTCGCCGTTGGCAGGTGACAATACGTTATTGGAAGAGAGCATCAGCGTGCGTGCTTCCAGCTGGGCCTCCAGCGATAACGGCACATGCACGGCCATCTGATCGCCATCAAAGTCGGCATTGAATGCTGCGCACACCAGCGGATGAAGCTGTATTGCCTTGCCTTCAACCAACACCGGCTCAAACGTCTGGATCCCCAGCCGATGCAGCGTGGGTGCCCGGTTCAGCATGACCGGATGCTCCCTGATTACCTGTTCCAGCGCATCCCACACCTCTGGCCCTTCACGTTCAACCAGCTTCTTGGCCGCTTTGATGGCAGTCGCCAAGCCACGCATCTCAAGTTTGCTGAAGATAAACGGCTTGAACAGTTCCAGCGCCATCTTCTTGGGCAGGCCACATTGATGCAACTTCAGGGTTGGTCCGACCACGATAACGGAACGGCCGGAGTAATCGACCCGCTTGCCCAGCAAATTTTGCCGGAAGCGTCCCTGTTTTCCCTTGATCATGTCCGCCAGGGATTTGAGCGGGCGGCGGTTGGAGCCGGTAATCACCCGGCCGCGGCGACCATTGTCCAGCAACGCATCAACCGACTCCTGCAGCATGCGCTTTTCGTTACGCACGATAATATCGGGAGCACTGAGTTCCAGCAGGCGTTTCAGACGATTGTTACGATTGATCACCCGGCGATAGAGATCATTCAGGTCAGAGGTTGCGAAACGACCACCCTCCAATGGAACCAGCGGGCGTAACTCCGGTGGTAATACCGGCAGTATGTTAAGCACCATCCACTCCGGCTTGTTTCCGGAATCGATAAACGCCTCCACCAGCTTCAACCGCTTGGAGAGTTTTTTCAGTGCCGTCTCGGAGTTGGTTGCCGCGATATCCTCGCGCAGCTTGGTCGCCTCTGCCTTGAGATCCAGTGCCCGCAACAGCTCCTGCACCGCCTCGGCACCCATGCGCGCATCAAACTCGTCACCAAACTCTTCAATCGTATCCAGGTACTGCTCATCGTTGAGCAACTGCCCTTTCTCCAGCTGGGTCATGCCGGGATCAATCACCACAAAGGCTTCAAAATAGAGTACGCGCTCGATATCACGCAGGGTCATGTCCAGCAACAGCCCCATGCGTGATGGCAGTGATTTCAGAAACCAGATGTGCGCTACCGGGCTGGCCAGATCAATATGCGCCATGCGATCACGCCGCACCTTGGACTGGGTCACCTCCACGCCACATTTTTCGCAGATTACGCCCCGATGTTTGAGGCGCTTGTATTTGCCACACAGGCACTCGAAATCTTTTACCGGGCCAAAAATCTTGGCGCAAAACAGTCCGTCCCGTTCAGGTTTGAAGGTACGGTAGTTGATGGTTTCCGGCTTTTTGACTTCGCCGTAGGACCAGGAACGGATCTTGTCGGGTGAGGCCAATCCAATCCGGATCGCATCAAAATCGTCGACATGTTTCTGCTGTTTCAGAAGATTCAATAAGTCTTTCAAAGTCTTACCCTCTATATATGCATCCCGGTGCGAACGCTGCTCCCGCACCAGGCAGGTACGGTGTCGTTAGTCCACTTGCTCCAGTTCAATATCAATACCCAAAGCACGAATCTCCTTGAGCAGAACATTGAACGATTCCGGCATCCCGGCTTCCATGTGGTGATCACCATCCACGATATTTTTGTACATCTTGGTGCGTCCAGCCACATCATCAGACTTCACGGTGAGCATCTCCTGCAGGGTATAGGCGGCGCCATAAGCCTCCAGTGCCCACACCTCCATCTCACCGAAACGCTGCCCGCCAAACTGCGCCTTGCCGCCCAGCGGCTGCTGGGTTACCAGACTATAAGGGCCGGTAGAGCGCGCATGCATCTTGTCATCGACCAGATGGTTCAGCTTCAGTATGTACATGTAACCGACCGTTACCGGTCGATCGAATGACTCCCCGGTGCGCCCGTCGTACAGCGTAGTCTGCCCTGACTCGGGCAAATCGGCCAGTTTCAGCATTGCCTTGATCTCGCTCTCGGAGGCACCATCAAATACGGGAGTAGCAACGGGAACACCCCCCTTGAGGTTGTTGGCCAGCTCCTTTACTTCATCATCGGTAAAAGAGTCCAGGTCTTCCTTCTTGCCGCTGGTGTTATACACCTTGTCCAGAAAACCCCGCAGTTCGGAGATCTTGGCCTGCTCTTCAAGCATCTTGCCGATCTTCAGACCTACCCCTTTGGCTGCCCAGCCCAGGTGCGTTTCGAGCACCTGTCCGACGTTCATCCGGGAGGGAACACCCAACGGATTGAGAACAATGTCCACCGGCGTACCATCTTCCAGATGGGGCATATCCTCAACGGGGACGATGGTGGAGATAACACCCTTGTTACCATGGCGTCCGGCCATCTTGTCACCCGGCTGAATACGCCGTTTGACCGCCAGATAGACCTTCACCATCTTCAACACACCCGGAGCAAGATCATCGCCCTGGGCAAGCTTGGATTTCTTCTCCTCAAACTTCTCGTCCAGCTCTTTGCGCAGCTGTTGCAGCTGTTCCGCAATCAGCTCCAGCTGGTCATTGGACTCATCATCCTTGAGGCGAATCTCAAACCATTTGTCGTGAGGCAGCTCGGCAAGGTACTCCCGGGTAATCTTGTCCCCGGCCTTGAGCTTGTTGGGGCCACCCGCTGCTTCCTGCCCCTGCAGCATGTTTTCCACACGTACGTAGGTATCCTCTTCCACGATCCGTAACTGATCTTTCAAATCCTTACGGAAACGATCCAGTTCAGCCTCCTCGATGGATTGGGCCCGCGCATCTTTCTCCACACCGTCCCGGGTAAATACCTGCACATCGATAACCGTGCCGTTCATCCCGGCCGGAACCCGCAGCGAGGTGTCCTTCACATCCGATGCCTTCTCGCCAAAAATAGCGCGCAGCAGCTTCTCTTCCGGGATCAACTGAGTCTCGCTCTTCGGTGTGACCTTGCCCACCAGAATATCGCCCGGCTTGACCTCGGCACCCACATAGACGATACCGGCCTCATCCAGTTTGGACAGCACACCTTCCCCCACATTGGGAATATCACTGGTAACCTCTTCCGAGCCCAGTTTGGTGTCACGGGCCACACAGGTCAGCTCTTCGATATGAATAGAGGTGAACCTGTCCTCCTGCACCAGCCGTTCGGACAGCAGGATAGAGTCCTCAAAGTTGTATCCGTTCCAGGGCATGAACGCCACCAGCAGATTCTGGCCCAGCGCCAGTTCACCCAAGTCGGTACTTGGACCATCCGCCAAAACATCACCACGGGCCACCTTGTCACCCGGTTTCACCAACGGACGTTGATTGATGCAGGTATTCTGGTTGGAACGGGTATATTTGGTCAGGTTATAGATATCCACACCCGGCTCGCCCGGCACCGCCTCGTCATCATTGACGCGAACCACAATACGGCCAGCATCGACGGCATTGATCTCTCCACCACGCTGGGCAACCACCGTGACTCCGGAATCAATCGCCACCTCCCGCTCCATGCCGGTACCCACCAGCGGCTTGTCGGCACGCAGTGTCGGTACCGCCTGGCGTTGCATGTTGGAACCCATCAAGGCGCGGTTGGCATCATCATGTTCCAGAAACGGAATCAACGACGCCGCCACCGAAACGATCTGTTTCGGCGAAACATCCATGTACTGCACCTTGTCCGGTGTAGTCATGGTAAACTCATTCTGGTGCCGGCAGGTTACCAGCTCATCGGTAAGCCGGCTGTTCTCGTCCAGACTGGCGTTAGCCTGGGCGATAACATAGTTGCTCTCATCGATAGCAGACAGATAGTCAATCTCATCCGTCACCTTGCCATCAACAACCTTCCGGTAGGGCGTTTCAAGAAACCCGTATTCGTTGGTGCGCGCATAAACGGCCAGCGAATTGATCAAACCGATATTGGGACCCTCGGGGGTTTCAATCGGACACACACGGCCATAGTGAGTGGTATGCACGTCCCGCACCTCGAATCCGGCACGTTCACGGGTCAGACCACCAGGCCCCAGAGCGGAGATACGGCGCTTGTGGGTCACCTCGGAGAGCGGATTGTTCTGGTCCATGAACTGTGACAGCTGACTGGAACCGAAAAACTCCTTCACCGCCGCGGAGACCGGCTTGGCGTTGATCAGTGACTGCGGTACCAGCTCCTCGGACTCGGCCACACTGAGACGCTCCTTGACCGCCCTTTCCACCCGAACCAGACCGACCCGGAACTGGTTCTCGGCCATCTCACCCACGGAACGAATACGGCGATTACCCAGGTGATCGATATCATCGATGACACCGTTGCCGTTGCGGATGTCGATCAGGGTTTTCATAACGGCGATGATATCTTCGTTGGTCAAGGTACCTGGGCCGGTAATCTCCTTGCGGCCAACCCTGCGGTTGAACTTCATCCGGCCTACCGGCGAGAGATCATAACGCTCATCGGTGAAAAACAGATTCTGGAACAGATTCTCTGCAGACTCCTTGGTCGGTGGCTCGCCGGGACGCATCACCCGGTAGATCTCAACCAGCGCTTCCAGACGGTTATTGCTCTGATCGGCACGTAATGTATCAGAAATGTAGGGTCCGTTATCCAGATCGTTGGTATAGATGGTCTGGAACTTCTTGACACCAGCCTTGACCAGCTGATCCAGAAGTTCACTGGTAATCTCGTCGTTGGCGTTGGCGATAATCTCGCCACTCTGCTCATCAACAATATTCTTTGCCAGCGCCTTGCCAATCAGAAATTCAGCGGGGACCTCAAGGTTTTTTACCCCGGCCTTTTCCAGTTCGCGGATATGGCGCGCAGTGACCCTGCGCCCGGCTTCAACCAGCACCTTGTCACCGATACTGATATCAAAATCCAGCATCTCCCCACGCAACCGCTTCGGAACCAGCTCCAGACTGAATCCGTCCTTGCCGATCTGGAAATCCTCATGTTCAAAGAACATGTCCAGAATCTCTTCAACACTGTAATCCAGTGCACGCAGCAGAACGGTAGCCGGCAACTTGCGGCGGCGATCAATACGTACGTGCAAAATGTCCTTGGGATCAAACTCGAAATCCAGCCAGGAGCCGCGATAGGGAATCACCCGGGCACTGAACAGCAGCTTGCCGGAAGAGTGAGTCTTGCCCTTGTCATGTTCAAAAAACACACCGGGGGAGCGATGCAGCTGAGAAACGATAACGCGCTCGGTTCCATTGATAACAAAGGTACCGTTATCGGTCATTAGCGGGATCTCGCCCAGATACACCTCCTGCTCCTTGATATCCTTGACTGTCTTGTACTTGGACTCCTTGTCATAGATAACCAGCCGCAGCTTGACCCGCAGTGGCGCTGCATAGGTGGTTCCACGCAACTGGCACTCCTTGACATCAAAAACCGGCGTACCCAGACGATAATTGACATATTCCAGAGCGGCATTGCCCGAATAGCTGACGATTGGGAAAATCGAGTTGAAGGCAGCCTGCAAACCTTGATCAGCACGTTCCTTTACAGCAACATCCTGTTGCAGGAACTTGCGATATGAGTCCATCTGGATAGCCAGCAAATAGGGAACTTCCAGAATGCTGCGCCGCTTCCCGAAATCTTTACGGATGCGTTTTTTCTCGGTGAAAGAGTAGGCCATCGGTATTCCTCAGCTTGTCAATCGTCATCTGCCATGACAGTCAGAGCTAACTGCCACCAACAGGAAAAGGCCGGTGACTCCAGTCACCAGCCCGGAAATATCTAAATGGCCATCCCTGGCCGTTTGATAGGGGATACATCACTGTACCCCATTGTTCTGTAACAGATACTCAGGTGAACAAACCCGGAAGCGCTTATTTGAGCTCCACGGTTGCACCAGCCTCTTCCAGATCCTTTTTGATCTGCTCGGCTTCTTCCTTGGTGGCTCCTTCCTTGACGGTAGAAGGTACACCCTCAACCATCTCCTTGGACTCCTTGAGGCCAAGACCGGTTACACCGCGTACGGCTTTGATCACCTTGACCTTGTTGTCGCCAAAGCTGGTCATTACCACATCAAACTCATCCTTCTCGGCAGCAGCAGCTTCACCACCGGCAGCACCGGCAGCAGGGGCTGCAGCCACAGCAGCGGCAGCAGATACACCAAACTTCTCTTCCATCGCCTCGATCAGATCAACCACCTCCATAACAGACATGTTGGAAATGGTTTCTAAAATATCTTCTTTTGAAACAGCCATGATTAATGCTACTCCTCGTTCAATCAGGTTTATCCACGCCCTCAACAGCGCGGGAAAATCAGGTTAAAAAACTATCGTCACGCAGCCTCGGACTGCTTCTTGTCACGCACGGCGGCAATGGTACGAACCAATTTGGCATGCGGCTCCGCCAAGGTACGAACAAACTTGCTGACAGGTGCCTTCATCACCGACATGAGCATGCTGATTGCCTGCTCCTTGGTGGGCATCTTGGCCAGCCGATCAATCTCGCCGGCATCCAGCAGCTTTCCGCCAATGGAGACCAGTTTGACAGCCAGTTTGTCATTTTCCTTGGCAAAATCGGAAACCACCCGTGCCGCTGCACCCGGATCCTCTTGCGAGAATGCCAGTACCAGCGGCCCGACTAGGGCTTCCGACATGCACTCAAACTCCGTACCGCTGACAGCGCGGCGCGCCAGTGTATTTTTGACCACCCGCACATAGACGCCGGACTCCCGAGCCTTGGCCCGGAATTCTGTCATCTCGGCGGCAGTCAACCCGTTATACTCCGCCGCAATGGCAGACAGGGCACTGGAAGCAACCTCGGCGACTTCGGAGACGATGGCCTTTTTATCATCAAGATTCAAAGGCATACAGTGTCACCTCTTGACAGATGGGAGTTACCGCCCATCAATTTGAGTTACTACTTGAGATGCACATCAGCAGAGCCGGATATGCATCTCCCCTACGGTGTCCTTCGCCGGGATAAACCTGTCTCCGGTATCACCGTCTACGCAGGCTGAACCAACTCCAATTAAACATCCAGCAAGAATGTACCTGCGGTCTTTGACGTCCGCCGGCAACAATAAAACCGGCGGCCAAAGTCTGTTGCTGGCGTCAGGAGGCCAGCGATGCGAAATCGACAACGATTCCCGCACCCATGGTTGAAGAAAGGGTAAGTTTTTTCAGGTACTGCCCTTTCGAAGAAGCGGGCTTGGCCTTCTTCAGATCGGCCAACAATGCCTCGAGGTTCTCCTTGAGCGCATTCACTTCAAAATTCATTTTGCCAATGGAGCAGTGAACAATGCCCCCCTTGTCGGTACGGTAACGCACCTGCCCGGACTTGGCATTCTTCACTGCAGCCGCAACATCCGGAGCAACCGTACCAACCTTGGGATTGGGCATCAAGCCGCGCGGACCGAGAATCTGTCCCAGCTGACCAACTACCCGCATCGCATCAGGACTGGCAATCACCACATCAAAATCAAGATTGCCCTTCTTGATGGAATCTGCAAGCTCATCCATCCCCACCACATCGGCACCTGCCGCTTCGGCAGCAGCCACATTGGCGCCCTGGGTAAATACGGCAACACGAACCGTCTTTCCGGTACCGTGGGGAAGCACGGTGGAACCACGAACCACCTGGTCAGACTTGCGTGGGTCCACACCAAGGTTGATGGCCACATCAATCGATTCAACAAATTTTGCTGGAGGCAGCTCTTTAAGCAGTGTCAGTGCCTCCTCAACAGCATACTGCTTGCCTGCCTCGACCTTCTCCAGAAATACCTTTTTTCGCTTACTGAGCTTTGCCATGATCAAACCCCTTCCGTTTCCAGACCCATACTGCGCGCAGTACCGGCGATAGTACGCACGGCGGCATCCAGATCGCTCGCGGTGAGATCAGGGTCCTTGGTCTTCGCAATCTCTTCCAGTTGGGCCCGGGTTACCTTGCCAACCTTGTCACGATTGGGCACGCCTGAACCTTTGGGAACACCTGCGGCCTTTCTGAGCAGCACAGAGGCAGGCGGGGTCTTGGTAATAAAGGTAAAACTGCGATCATTGTAAACAGTGATTACCACGGGGATAGGCAGACCCTGCTCCATCTTCTGCGTCTGCGCATTAAACGCCTTGCAGAACTCCATGATATTCACGCCGTGCTGACCCAACGCCGGGCCAACGGGAGGACTGGGGTTAGCCTGACCCGCTGCAACCTGCAGCTTGATGTAGGCTTCAATTTTCTTCGCCATTTTTTACTCCTGGATGGGTACAAACGCCTCGCGGCTCCCCTTGAAACTCAACCTTTCTCGACCTGGCTGAACTCCAGATCCACGGGGGTTGAACGCCCGAAAATCAATACTGATACACGCATGCGACTCTTTTCATAATCCACCTCTTCGACCACGCCATTGAAGTCGTTGAAAGGACCATCGCAAATACGAACCACCTCGCCCGGCTCGAACAATACCTTGGGACGCGGCTTCTCTACCCCTTCCTGGATACGGTTAAGGATTGCCTCGGCCTCCTTGTCGGTAATCGGTGCAGGCCGATCCGAAGTTCCGCCGATAAAACCCATCACCTTCGGAACATCCTTTACCAGGTGCCAGGTATCGTCATCCAGCTCCATCTGTACCAACACATAACCGGGGAAGAACTTGCGCTCACTCTTGCGTTTCTGCCCTTCCCGCATCTCAACCAGCTCTTCGGTCGGTACCAGAATCTCACCAAACTTGTCTTCCATGCCGTAACGTGCAATACGTTCGGCAAGTGAACGTTTTACCTGGTTTTCAAAACCGGAATAGGCGTGAACCACATACCAGCGCTTTGTCACGAATTCACCCCCCCTGGCCGGTAAGCAAACGCACCGCCCATAACAAAAACATATCCAGCAACCACAGCAAAATACCCAAGATAATGACCATGATAATTACAATCAGGGTGGTTTGGGTTGTCTCCTTGCGTGTCGGCCAGACAACCTTGCGGATCTCCACCATACTACCACGCAAGAATTCCCGCGCATTGCGTCCCGGCTCTGTCTGCAGGGCAATAGCAGCAGCTACACCACCGGCTGCCAACAGACCCAGGACGCGATATAACAGGGGATACTCACCCAACAGATAAAAAGCAACAATAGCCGCCAGCAGCAGAGTTACCGCCAGGGACAATTTAATCTTGTCTGCCATAGTTTAGTCGTCGAGTTTCCCTGTTAAAAAATGGCAGGCCAGGAGGGAATCGAACCCCCAACCTGCGGTTTTGGAGACCGCTGCTCTGCCAATTGAGCTACTGGCCTGTAACAAAAAACCGGTACTGCAGAATGAGCGAAAGAGCGTGAGACAGCCCTGCCGTCTCACGCTCCAAACATCCACTTACCACTATAACTGCTTATTCAAGAATCTTCGATACAACACCCGCACCCACGGTACGGCCACCTTCACGGATAGCAAAGCGCAACCCCTCTTCCATCGCAATCGGGGCAATCAGGGATACCACCATGTTGACGTTGTCTCCCGGCATTACCATTTCAG
>Ga0256839_1004887_pt1 | contig 12748 bp, 10 predicted proteins | sample 354166metaG_FD_185968 | JGI IMG/M metagenome (GOLD analysis project Ga0256839, IMG submission 185968) | Hydrothermal vent microbial communities from Mid Atlantic Ridge, Atlantic Ocean - 354-166 | ecosystem: Environmental > Aquatic > Marine > Hydrothermal vents | place: Atlantic Ocean: Mid...
CGTCTGCGGGCCCCGGTTCGTCCTCGGCCGCGGCTTCCGGCCTGGAGCCCTTTCATCTCCGTAGGCGCGGCTTCTAGCCGCGCCGGGGCCGGCAAGGATGCCGGCCCCACGCGAGAGGGGATTGGGTGGGCCGGCGGGGATGCCGACCCCACGGAGGCGGCTTTCGGCTTCCAGGACGCACGCTTCCGGCTGGGAGCCCCCCTGACCTCCGTAGGCGCGGCTTCCAGCCGCGCCGGGGCCGGCAAGGATGCCGGCCCCACGCGAGAGGGGATTGGGTGGGCCGGCGGGGATGCCGACCCCACGCGAGAAGGGGTTGTGTGGGCCGGCAGGATGCCGGCCCCACGGGGAAAGGAGGGTGGGGAAGGGCGGATGCCGGCCCCGGCAAGGGAAGCCGGACCTGTCAATGGGGCAGGCGCCGAAGGGACCTGCCGGGCCGGTGGGGGAGCCACCCGGCCTCACCCCGCGCAGCATGACAGCCGCGCGACGTCGCGCTCGAAGGCTTGCGCGCACAGGCGCAGCCCCTCCGACATCGTGAGGTAGGGGAAGAGTGTGGCGGCGAGATCCTGCACGCGCATCCCTGAGCGTAGCGCGAGCGCGGCGGCCTGCACGACCTCACCCGCCTCGGCCGCGACGATGTGGGCGCCGAGGAGCCGCCCGGTGCCGGCCTCGGACACGAGCTTGATCGTGCCCCGCGTGTCGAAACGGGCGAGCGCTGCCGGCACCTGCGCGAGCGGAAGCTCGCGCGTGGCGACGGCGATGCCCCGCCCACGGGCCTCGGCCTCCGTCAGGCCCACGGCGGCCGCCTGCGGGTCGGTGAAGACCACCCACGGCAGCACGGCGAGGTCGAGCGCGGCCTCATTCCCCGTCATGTCCTCGGCGGCGACGGTGCCGGCGGCCGCGGCCACGTAGACGAGCTGCGGGAGCCGCGCGCAGTCGCCGGCGGCATACACGCCGGGCACGGAGGTCCGCATCCGCGCGTCCACCTCGATGGCGCCGTCGGGCGCGGTGCGCACGCCGATGCGCTCCAGCCCCAGACCCTCGGTGTTCGGCCGCCGCCCGGTGGCGACGAGCAGCGCCTCGGCCTCCAGGATTGCCCCCGCCACACGCACCCGGAAGCCGCCGCGGCCGTGCTCGACCTGCTCGGCCGCGGCATCCGTGAGGATGCGCATCCCCTCGGCCTCGAGCGCCGCGCGCAGCGCCGCCGAGAGCGCCTCGTCCGCCCGCGGCAGGACTCGCGGGGCGGTCTCCACGACCGTCACCCGGCTGCCGAGGCGCAGCCAGGCCTGCGCGAGCTCCAGCCCGACCGCGGAGCCGCCCAGCACGACGAGCGTCTCCGGGACGCGCCCGGCCGCGAGCGCCTCGGTGGAGGTCCAGAAGGGCGTGCCCTCGAGCCCGGGGACGGGCGGCACGGCCGGACGGGCGCCCGTCGCGATCAGGATGCGGTCGGCGCGCACGACGGTCTCTCCGCCTTCCGTGAGCGCGACGCGGAGGGTGCGCGCATCCTCGAGGCGCGCGCGCCCGCGCACGAGCGCGATGCGGGAATCGTCCGCGAGCAGGCGCTCGTACTTCGCCTGCCGCAGCTCCGCCACGCGGGCGGCCCGCTGCGCGGCGAGCGCGTGCGCGTCCACGGCGAGCGCGCGGCGCTCGAGGCCGTCGAAGGGATGGTGGCCGGCGACGTGGCGCGCCTGCGCCTGGCGGATCAGGATCTTCGAGGGCACGCAGCCCGTGTTGACGCAGGTGCCGCCCAGCGTCCCCGCCTCGACGAGCGTCACCTGCGCGCCGCGCTCGGCCGCGCGCAGCGCGCAGGCGACCGCGGCCGATCCCGATCCGACGATGGCCACGCGCAGCGGGCCGTCACCCGCGTCCGGGCAGCAGGCGTCCGCGGCGGGCCTTGCGGTGGTCCCGGTCATGGACGGTCTCCGGCCGCGACGCGCGGGTGCGATGGATAGCCCGCCTCGCGCGTGGCCTCCGTCAGGTCCTCGATCCCGGTGCGGGCCGGATCGAAGGTACCCGCGCCCAGCCGCGGCCCTCTCCCTCGTATTCCGCTTCCACCCGCATCACGCCGGGCACCCGCTCCAGCGCCTTGCGGACCGTGATGGGGCACATGGCGCAGGTCATCCCCTCGACGTCGAGCGTCACCGTCTCCTGCGGCGCGGCGTCGCCCGCGCGCGCGCCGTCCCGCGCCGGCATCAGCGCGAGGATGGCGAGCGCGGCGAGCATGCGCATCGATCGCTTCGTTCCCATGCCGTTCACCTCCTTCCGGGCGGCGCTCATCCGAGCAGCAGCGGCCCGTACCAGGGAAAGCCCACCAGGGCGGCGGCCAGTGCCGCCACGGCCCAGAAGATCCGGCGCTGGCGGCGCAGCGACGCCGGCACCGCACAGGCGGCGTCTGCCGCACATCGGCGGGGCCTGAGATAGAGCCGGTGGAAGGCGAGTCCGAGGAAGAGCAGCACTGCGGCGACGAACAGCGGGCGGTAGGGCTCCAGCACGCGCAGGTTCGCCAGCCACGCGCCCCCGACGCCGAGCGCCAGCAGCACGAAGGGGCCCAGGCAGCACAGCGAGGCCCCGGCCGCGGCCAGCGCCGCCGCGGCGAGCGCGCAGCCGCCGCCGGCACCCGCGCGCTGCGGGGCCTGCGCCGAAGCTGCCTCCTTCGCCCGCTGTGCCGTCTCGCCCATCACCGTTTCCTTCCCCCGGGCTTCGGACTTGAGCGCAGCATGCCCTCCGTACCGAGGTACGGAGTCAAGGCCGTTCGAGGGAGCCTGCGGGTCGACCGCACCGATGCGGGAAAGGCGGCTGTGCAGGCATTCGGCTGGTGCGGGCCTGTAAGCCGTGCGTCCTTGCGGTGGGGGGCGCGATAGGCTAAGTTGTTGATGATTGCATGCCGCGCCCCGCCCCGCGGCTGCGTCGTCGGGACAACGGAGAACAACGAGCACCGGAGGAGGGAGCGCATGGGTGCCATCGCCCGCTGGCTCGCCGGCGCAGCGATGTGGGGCGTATGTCTCGCCGCCGCCGCGCGCCCCGGCCTGGAATTCGAGCTCCTCCTGCCCGAAAAGGGCTGGCGCGCGCCGGGCGACGCCTTCCGCATCCGCGTACCCCCCGATCTCACCGTTGAGGTGCTGCGGCGGCTCGCGCTGGAGCTCGACGGCATCGACGTCACGCGCTTCCTCAGGCGCGAGGGCGAGCTCGCCGTCTTCACGCCGGTCGAGCCGCTCGCCTACGGCGAGCACGAGCTGCGCATCGTCGAGTACCTGCCCGACGGCTCCATCGTCGAGCGGGCCGTATGGAAGGTCGAGGTGCGCCAGAGCCGGGCCTTCCGCGAGGCGGAAGGGAGCCTCGACGTAGGCGTGGACCTGTCCGGACGAATGGAAGCCTCCGGTTCGCTGGGGGCCGGCGGCGGGTCCATCGCGCAGGGCTCGCTCAGCCACAGCACGAGGATCGCCAGCGGGGAATGGCGTGCCGCCGGCGATTTCGGTCTCGGCTATGACAGCACCGGCAGCGGATCGCCGACCGGGCGCCGTGTGGATCTGCAAAGCTACAACCTCCGTTTCGGGTGGCGCAGCCTCGGCCTCACCGCGGGCCTGCCGGATGTGTTCGGCGAGGGTCTGCTCGGCGGCAGCTATGGCACCCGTGGTCTCGGCCTGGACGTTGGTGTGCGTGACAGCCGGCGCCTGCGGCTCAATGTCTTCACCATGCGTGGCGAGGCCGTCTCGGGCTTTCGGGAAGGTCTCGGCGTGACGGATCCGGCCAACCGTCTCACGGGCGCCCAGATCGTCTGGTTCCCGCTCGCCGAGCGGCCCGAGCGTCTGGTCATCCAGGCCCGGACCTATACGGGGCGTACGCCGACGGCGGGCGAGGGCGTCTTCGGTGATCCGGAGGAGGAGACCGCCGCGGGCCGCGCCCTTTCCGTCACGGGCACCCTCCTGGACGGGCGGCTTCGGCTCAGCGCAGAGGCCGCGCGGACACGGTGGGACGCCGATGGTCGCGCCCCGCTGCTGCGGGCCCGCAGCGACGGGGCCTACGTGCTCGGCGCCGAATGGGCCTTCATGACGGGCGCGTCCACCGGCACCCCTGCCGAATGGCTCCTCGGCCTGCGCCATGGCCAGATAGGCCCCTATTTCCGGTCTCTGCTCGATCCTGGCCAGGAGGCCGACCAGCGCGCCAGCCAGCTCACGCTCGCCCTGCGTCGCGGAGGCTTCAGGGCGGGGGTCGCCCTGCAGCGGGTGCGCAACAACGTGGATGGCCTGGCGGATCTGGCTACCTCCCGGCTCGATTCTGCCCAGCTCGAGACAGGCTACTCCTTCTCCCGCCCGGCGCTCGGACTGCTGAACGAGGCGACGGTGAGGGCCACGTGGGTGCGCACCCGTCCCATCGTGATCCCCTCCGGCATCGATCCCGATCTCGTCACCGACGATCGTCAGCGTGCACTGGAGTTCGGCATGGCCTATGCGTTCGGGCGCCTGACCGGCTCGCTCGATCTGGGTCTTGGCGACTATCGCAATGCCTCGTCCCGTGTTCCTGACACACGTTCGTGGAGGTGGTCGCTGTCGGCGCGGCGCCCCCTGCTCGGGGACCGTGTCTTTCTGGACCTCTCCCTCGGACGTGACCTCACCCGAGACGATGACACGGGCGGCATCACCCGCACCGACCAGCTCACGCTGCAGCTCGCCGCCGACGGTCTGCGCGGCGGCCGTCTCGGGGCGAGCCTCGCGGGCAGCCTGAACCGATCGAAGGCGCCGGCCGACCCAGGCACGGGAACGGACGCCTCGGACGAGCTGACGCGCTCGCTGAGCGCCCAGCTGAGCTGGCGGGTGATCACCCCCTCGCCACGTCCCGGCCGCCCGGCCGTCACCCTGGGGCTGAGCGCCATGTGGCAGGAAAGTGAGGAACGCGTCGCGGGAACGTCGAGCCGGCCCTGGTCGGTGAATGCGACCCTGCGCATCGGCGCCCAGCGGCGGTTGTGGCAGCCGGCCGGGACCACCGGAACGGCAATCGGGATGGGTTCGCTATGAGGGGCATGTGGAAAGCTGTGCGTGCGTGCGCCCTGGCGGTGGCCCTCGTTCCGGGATTGTGGCCATCGGGTGCCGCCGCGCTCGTGACCAGCGTGACCGTGAAACCGAACTCGGTGCCGGTTCCCTTCAACCGCCCGGCCACGGTCCGGATCACCTGGCTCGTCTCAAGCAGCGCGCCGGCTGGCACCTTCGTCTATTCCAACGGCGGGCTCCTCCAGGCGGCCGACCCGGGCGCCACCTTCTCCGCCTGCTCCGTGCTACCGATACCGCCCTTCACGGGAGACGTGGCGACGCCCTTCGGCGTGGTGAGCGGCCGGGTCGATGCGCCTTCCGACGGGTCGGGGCTCGTACGGGTGCGCGAGACGCTGCGCATCCCGGTCCGCTGGCTCGTCTGGGCCCGAGAGAACGGATACCGCGCCTTCCATTACATCCGCTACTTCGATGATGGTGGGGGGCAGACGGCCTGCACGGCCTTCCGCTTCCATCTGGCCGCCGGCGGTGCCATCTCGGCGGTGGAGTTCGGGCTTTCGTACATACGCATGCGTTTCGACGATGGCCGGGTGGCACGGGTTGTCGCGCGAGGAAGCTCCTTGGGCGTCCGCGCGGAGGTGCGCTACCGCGGCCACGGGCTGCTCCGCGCGGTGTGGGAGGTGGCCGACCCCGCCAGCACGCGCACCGGTTCGCCCCTCTACGTGCCGCTCCAGACCGTTCACCGCTATCTCACCGGCGCCGGCCAGACAGTGCTGGAAGGCCCCCGCCTGCCCACGGGGATGACCGGCCTGCATCTGGTGCGGCTGCGGCTGATCGAGCCCGCGATCGACGCGCCCAACCTGTTCCTGCGCTACTTCGTGCGTGCCGCGGCCGCACCGCCCGCGCGCCTCGCCGGGATCGCGCTTCAGGCGCCTGCGCCGGGCGCGGGACTGCGGCCGGACACCCGCTTCGCCTGGGCGCCGGTTCCGGAGGCGGCCGCCTACCGGATCGAGCTCTACGAGACGCCCGGCGGCTTCGGCGTCTCCGCCGCCGGGACGCCACCCCCCGGTGCGAGGCCCGTCACCGGCATGCTGCTCCCGGGCGGCGAGCATCGGGCCGCCCTGAGCGCTCTGGCGCGCAAGGGGCTGCGGGGACCGGCGGTCTATCTGTGGCGCGTGGTGGCCTTCGACGCGGCAGGAAGGATGGTGGCGGCGAGCCCGTACCGCCGCCTGGTGGTGCCCGCGGATGGCGGAGCCGGTGCGGGAGCGGAGCCTGGCGCCGGAGGAGGATGAGGCGCGCCGCCTCCTCCAGGGCGTCGCGGGCGGCGACGAGGCCGCCCTGCGGGGGCTCTACGATCTCTACGGCGGCGCCGTCTACCGCTTCGCGCTCACGCGCCTCGACAACCCCGCCGACGCGGCCGACGTCCTCAACGAGGTGATGCTCGAGGTCTGGCGCGGTGCCGCCCGCTTCCGCGGCGGCTCGGCCGTGCGCACCTGGATCCTGGGCATCGCCCACCACAAGACCATGGACCGCCTGCGCCGGCGGGCCCGCGACGGCTGGGTGCCCCAGGAGGAGGCGCCGGAGGCCGCCGAGGGCGCCACGCCGGCCGATCCCGATCCCCAGCCCGGCGAGGCGACGATCGCCGCCGCCCAGGACGCCGCGCTGGTGCGCCGCTGCCTCGACCGGCTCAGCGGCGCGCTGCGGCAGGCGGTCTACCTCGCCTTCTTCGAGGACCGCAGCTACCCGGAGATCGCCCGCATCCTCGAGGTTCCCCTCGGCACGGTCAAGACCCGCATCTTCCACGCCAAGCGGGCGCTGCGCGAATGCCTGGAGCGGCTGGCGGCGGGCCGTGGCTGAACGGTGGCTGAACCGGAGCGCGCACGGGCCCGACCCACGGACGAGGTGATTGCGGGGACGGGGAGAGCGAGATGAACGATCGGCAGGAACAGGCGCGCCATCCCGTCGAGCTTCTGCCGTGGCTCGCCAACGGCACGCTCGAGGGCGACGAGCGCGAGGCGGTCGAGCGGCACCTGGCCGGGTGCGCGGCCTGCCGGGAGGAGCTGCGCTTCCTGCAGGCGCTGCGCGCGGGCGTCAAGGCCGGCTGGGCGCAGGAGTCGCCTGGCGAGCTCGGCTGGGCGCGGCTGCGGGCGGCGGTGCGGCGCGAGCGGCAGGCGCCCGAGGGTCGCCGCCGGCGCTGGATGCCGGCCCCGCGCGTGGTGGCGATGGCCGCGAGCGTGCTCGTGGTGGTCCAGGCAGGCGTGATCGCCTTCCTCGTGGGCCGGCCCGGCGGCGGGACGGCGCTCTACCAGCCGCTCGGCGCGGAAACCCGTCCCGTCCTGCAGGTGCGCTTCCGGCCCGAGGTGAGCGAGGCGCGCATCCGGGCCGTGCTGCGCGAGGCGGGCGTGGAGATCGTCTCCGGTCCCGGCGCGCTGGGCATCTACGAGGTGGCGCCGGTGGCGGAGGGCGCGGCGGCCCTGGCCGAGGCGCGCCGCCGCCTGGAGGCGGCCGAGGACGTGGTGGCGGAGGTGCGCGGGCCATGAGCGGGGTCGGGGGGCATCGGCGCTGCCGGCACCGCGCGTCGCTCGCGGCCGTGGCGGGGCTGCTGCTCGCCTCCGTGCCGGCCGCCGCCCAGGACCGCGGCCTGCCGCTGCCGTCGCTCCCCCTCGGCGGCACTTTCTCGGCCGGGCCCGGGCTATGGCCCGCGCTCACCGGCGTCACAGGCAAGCCCGGCTGCTACCGCAAGGGCGCCTACTTCAAGCTGCGCGGCCGCAACCTCGGCAGCGGCTCCGGGCTGCAGGTGGCGGTGGACTTCGATCCGCCGGGCGGCAAGCGGCCCGGCCCGCGCCACCGGCACATGAAGGTGCTGTCCTGGCGCGCGGGCGCCATCGCCGTCGAGGCGCTCGCCCCGCCGCCTGCGGGCGCCGCGGCCGCCTGGATCGGCATCGAGCGCCGCGGCGCCGGCGGCCACGGCGACTGGCGGCTCGCACCGCTCGAGGTGCCGGTCTGCGCGGCGGCGTCAGGGGGCAAGCCGTCCACGTCGGGGGGGAAGGGCGCCTTCGCCGGATCCCCGTCCCCCGTCCAGGGCAGCGGGAGGATCGTGGTCACCGCGCCGCCGCCCCCGGACGATGGCGGCCAGCCGCCCTTCGACATCGCCGGCTTCGGCGGCGAGCCCACCGGCGAGTGGGGTGGCGACGACGGCGGGAGCTGGGAGGACGACGGCGGCTGGTGGGCGGACGGGGACGATGCTGCCGGCGCCGGCCCTTCGCCCGGCAGCCTCTCGGGAGGGCTGCTGGCCAAGGCGCTGCCCGAGCCGCCGCCCTCGCCGGCGGAGGCGGCGCGCGAGGACGAGGATCTGGAGCCCGGCGAGATCCTGCTCGCGAGCGCGAGCGTGGAGGACGCCGCCCGGCTCGCCGAGATGCTGCAGCCGGAGGGCTTCCGCCTGCGGCGCCGGCGGGTGCTGCGCGGGCTCGGCATGGTGCTCAGCACCTTCCGCGTGCCGGAGGGGGTCACCGCGCGCCAGGCGATCGAGCGGCTGCGGCAGCGCTATCCCGACCTGTGGCTCGACGGCAACCACCGCTACCGGCCCATGGGGCTCGAGGGCGCCGCGCAGGCCGTGCGCTACGCCCGCGCCCTGGTCGGCTGGCACGATGGCCCGGGTTGCGGCCGAGGGCTCGTGATCGGCCTCGCCGACGGGCCCGTGGATGCGCGCCATCCCGCGCTCGCGGGCCGTGACGTCGCCTCGCTGCGGCTCGTGGGGCCTGCGTTCCGGCCCGCGCCGCCCTCCCACGGCACCGCGCTCGCGGGGCTCCTGGTCGGTGCCCCGGAGAGCGGTTTCGACGGGCTCCTGCCCGAGGCGGCCCTGCGCGTCGCGGTGGTGCTGCGCAGCCGCGAGGGAGGCAGGCGCGTCGACACCACCGCCGAGCTCGTGGTGCGGGCGCTGGACGCCTTCGTCGGCGCCGGCGCGCAGGCGGCCGTCCTCAGCCTGGGCGGGCCGCCGAACAGGCTGCTGGAGCTCGCCGTGCGGCTCGCCGAGGAACGGGGGCTGGCGCTGGCGGCCGCGGCCGGCAACGGCGGCCGCGAGCAGGCGGTCTATCCCGCCGCCTATCCCCAGGTGCTGGGCGTGACCGCGGTGGACGCCGACGCGCGGCCCTTCCGCGAGGCCGACCGCGGCGCCCACGTGGCGCTCGCGGCCCCGGGCGTGGATCTCTGGGTGGCCGCGCCGGGCGCGAGCGGCCGCTACGCCACGGGCACCTCCTACGCGGTGCCCTTCGCCGCGGCGGCGCTCGCCCTCGAGCGCGGCCGCGGCGCCGACCCGCCGACGGCCCGCGCCCGGCTGCTCGAGCGTGCCCGCGACCTGGGCGAGCCGGGGCCCGACCCCCGCTTCGGGCACGGCCTGCTGCGGCACCCGGGCTGCGCGGGCGCCTGAGCGTCCGGGTGGCGCGGCGTGGAAGCGAAAGGGGACTGAACCGGACGGACTGAACCGGCGACACAGCGACCAGACAGGAAAGAGCAGGCATCGGTTCGTGATGCGGCCCGTTGCGCCGGGCACGCACTGAGGATGGAGGAGGCGTGGCGATGGCACGACATGCGCTGGTGCTGGCCTGCGTGATGGCAGGGGCGCAGGCGGCGATGCTGGCCCTGCCGCAGCCGGCCCGGGGCGCGGACCCGGGCGGTGGCTTCGGAAAGCTCCCCTCGCAGCTCCCCGGCCTGCCCGCCGGGCTCGGCGGCGCGGGGGGCGGGCGCGGGTCGGGCGGCTCCGGCGCGCTGCCCGACCTGGTCGTGAGCCTCTCGGCGCCGCGCGAGGCGGCGCCGGAACGGCCATTCGCCGTGCGGGTGACGGTGCGCAACCGGGGCCGGGCGGCCGCGCCGGGCTACGACGGGAACGAGGGCTATCTCGTCGATCTGGTGCTCTCGCGTGACGCCCATGCGCCGGTGCGGCCGGCGTCCCCGGCGCGCCCCGGCGCGGAGGACGGGCGGCTCGCGCGGGTCAAGCGCACACGCAGGCTCGCGCCCGGCGCGTCCGCGGCCTATCCGTTGCGCGCGGTGCGGCTGCCGCGGGGGCTGCGCCCGGGCCGCCGGTTCCTGTGCGCCGTGGTGGACCCGAACCGGGGCGTGCGCGAGAGCGAGGAGGGCAACAACGTCGCCTGCGTGCCCCTGCGGGTGGCGCAGGACGGCAGCCGGGGTGGCGCCTCCGGCGGCCTGCCGCGCGGCGCCTTCGGGGGCGCATTCCCCCTCCCCCGCGGGGGCGCATCGGGCGGCGGCACGGGCACCCCGGTGCCGGCGAGCGGCTTCCAGGTGCCCGCCCGTGATGTGGCCCGCGGCGCCGGCACGGTCGTGATCCGCGAGATGCGTCTGCGCCTCCACCGCACGGCGCCCGACGGCTGGAAGGAGTGGGACCACGTGGTGGTGCTCGAGAACACCGGCCGCCTGCCCGCGACCGTCACCCTGTGGACCGAGGCGCGCGGGCGTGACGGCGCCTCGGGCAGCCCGAGGAACCGCGGCCGGTTCACCCTGCGCGGCGGCGAGCGGCGCGAGGTGCGCGTGCCCTCGGCGATGATCGCCACCGACTGTGCGCTGGGGTGGCTCTCGGGCAACGGCGCCCGGCGTCCCGTGCGCGGCGGGCGTCCGGCCTCCGAATACACCCATCCGCCCGAGCGGCGTGTCTGCGTCCCCTTCCCGCGGCGCTGGCGCGTGGACACGCGCATCGAGCTCTTCGAGGTCCGGGCCGACGGCGACAACCGCTCGCCCACCACCTGGGACGTGTGCCTCGAGATCGGCGGCACCAAGCGCTGCCGGAAGGTCACCGTGCGCGACAGGCAGCGGCTCTCGCCGCCGCTGGTGCTCGAGGTGCGGGGCACGACGGTGACGGCGGGCGCCCGCGTGCCGGGCCTGTTCCGCGTGGTCGACAGCGACCCCTGGCCCGACGCCGACGACGTCGCCGAGGAGCACATCGACGTGCGCGTCTCGCCGCCGGCGGCGGACGAGGCGGCGGGCACGGCGGCGGGCCTGCGCCGCGGGCACACGCGCGAGATCCCCTTCAGCAAGATCGGCGGAGCCCCGGGCGAGGGGCCCTCCGGCGTGTTCCGCCTGATCCGCCGCTACCGTCCGCTGGACTGAGGCGGCCCGCTGGCGGCCCGGCATGCACGAGGGAGGCGAGCCATGAAGAGAGACTCCACACGAAGGCGGGGAGCCGGGTGCGGTCCGGTGGCCAGGGCCACGGTGCTCGCGCTGGCCGGGTGCCTCTGGGCGGCTGGCGCGCAGGCGGCACCCTGGCCCAACGACGACCTCACCCTCGAGGTGCCGGTGGAGGTACTGAGCTACAGTCGCACGGTCAGCTCCTTGGTTGGCCGCGACAAGCTGGCGCGGGTGCCGGTGGAGGTGCGATGCACGGTCTACCGGGGCACATCTGCGGTGGCCAGCGGCGGGGCGCGGGCGGAGATGCGTAACGAGACACCGCTACCCTCGGCCGAAGAGATCACTTCGACGCTCGGAAGCATGTTTCCGGGAGCCGGAGGCGGCGGTAGCTCATCAGGGCCCCCGGTCGTTTACTACAGGCCCCTCCGAGAGGTGCTGCGTGTCCGGCTCCGCAACGTGCGGGGCGTGGAGCGCTACCGCTGCGAGCTCTTCATAGACGGCCGCAAGCGCTGCGGACCCGGGCAGACCTGCGAGGTGACCGGCGAGTTCCCCGTCCGGCTGACGGGGCCGGCCGCACGCAAGGCGGGCGAGGCCGTCCGCCAGGGCGTCAGGGGGCTCGGCGGCATCCGGGGCGGAGGCGGCTTCGCGCCCGGCCGCTGAGCCGGCGGGACGGGCATGGCGGTCCTGCATCGCTCGTGGGCCTGGTGTGCGGCGGTCCTGGCCGCCTGGCTGGGCGCGGCGGCCGCCGCCCCGCCGCCGGTGCCCTCGCCTGTGAAGCCCTCGTCCGGCCTGCCGTCGCGGCTCCCGGAGCACTCACCGCCTCGCATCGTGTCGGTGAGCCCGAAGCGGCCGGCGCCGGGAGCGGCGCTCCGCATCGTGCTCGACCGCCCGCTGCCGAAGGGGCTGGCGCCGGTGATCCGGCCGCGGGGGCGCAGGCCGGTGCCACTGAAGGGCGCGTCCGCGCGGGGGAAGGTGCTCGAGCTCAGGCTGCCGCGGCCCCTGCCGCCCGGTCCCGCCGGACTGTATCTCGCCGATCCCCGGCGCCCCGGCAGGGCCCTGAGCAACGCCGTCACGCTGCGGATCGCGTCCGGCAAGGGTGCGGTGCCCGCAGGGCCGAAGGCCGCCGGACCGGCGTCCCGCCCCGGACCTGCGCCCGTGCGGCCCGCCGGTCCGGGGGCGGGTCCCGCGGGGCCGGGCGGCAAGTCTGCCGCAGGGCGGCATCTCCGGAAGGAGACGCCGGCGGGCAGGCGCGCGATGGGCCTGCCGGCCGGGAAGGCCCCGGTGCCGTCGCCGGCGCGCCGCGGCACGGCGGGCACGGTGCGCACGCGCCCGCTGCGCTACGCGGGCCGGGCGGAAGCCGCCTGGACGCCACCCCGGCCTGCCCGGGGCGCCGTCCGCACCGCCACGCTGCGCTACCGGGGCGGCCGGGAAGCGGCACGGCCGGCGGGGCGGCGCCGCGTCGCGGGCACGACGGGCACCGTCCGCACGGCGGCGCTCCGCTACCGCGGCGAGGCCTCGGCCGGCGCGTGGCGCCCGCCGCACCCGTCGGCCGGCGCCGTGCAGACCGCCGTGCTGCGGTTCGTCGGTGGCCGGGATGCCGCCATCGCCCCGCGGGCGCGCGGCCGGCGCGGCGG
>Ga0256839_1004888_pt1 | contig 12744 bp, 8 predicted proteins | sample 354166metaG_FD_185968 | JGI IMG/M metagenome (GOLD analysis project Ga0256839, IMG submission 185968) | Hydrothermal vent microbial communities from Mid Atlantic Ridge, Atlantic Ocean - 354-166 | ecosystem: Environmental > Aquatic > Marine > Hydrothermal vents | place: Atlantic Ocean: Mid...
TTGCGCACTTCGATGGTCATGAGGTCGCCTCCTCGGTTCATTGCCCTCGACGGCACTATTATGCCCTTCAAAGTGATCCCCATCACCTCACTCATCAGCCCAATCCGGAGCGGGTCGTTCGCCGGAAACGAAGCGACAACCGGCAAGGCAGGCCAAAAATAGATGGGGGATTTGCAGGGAATGCCGACGAGAATACGTACAAGTTCTTTAAGAAATCGTTACAATTTCAATTAGAAATCGTTACAATTTCAGTCAGAAAATCGAAAATATGGACTATGGAATCCTCCCTTCCCCCAAGCAAAGGCCCTAGAATCGCCGTCTATTCCCACGACACCTTCGGCTTGGGCAACGCCCGGCGGATGCTGGCGGTGTGCGAAGCGCTGTTGGCGGCGATTCCGGAGTCGTCGATCCTGCTGCTGAGCGGCTCCCCCGTCATCCACCGCCTCCACCTGCCCCGAAAACGCTTCGATTACATAAAGCTGCCCGCGCTTCAGCGCACCCATTCGGACAGTTACGAGGTCCGTTCCCTCGGCATCACTCTGGCCGCCACTCTGACCATGCGATCCCAAATGATCGCCTCCGCTCTGTCGGCGTTCCATCCGGATCTGGTCCTGGTGGACAAAAAGCCCGGCGGTATCGAAAACGAATTGCTTCCCGCCCTGCAGACCACCGAGAACTGCCGTTGGGTCCTACTGTTGCGTGACATACTCGACGATCCGGAAAAGACCCGCAGGACCTGGCACCGGCAGGGTTATTTCCGCCTGATCGCCCGGCATTACGAACGGGTTCTGGTGATGGGCACCCCCGAGATATTCGACATGCGACGGGAATACGCGATTCCGGACACGGTGGCCCACAAGTACGAATATTGCGGCTATCTGTACAAACCATCGCGGAAACCGCCTCCCCTGGAGAAGGACACCGGACCGCCCACGGTGCTGGTGACGCCCGGCGGCGGCCAGGATGGTTTTCCCCTGCTCGACGCCTATCTGGAAGGACTGTCCCGGGTTCCGGGCGGTCGCTGGCGGAGCCGGATCGTGACCGGTCCCGAATTGCCCCCCGTCAAACAGCAGCTGTTGATGGAAAAAGCCTCACGGCTCGAAGGACACGAAGTGACGATCGATACGTTCTCTCCCGACATTCCCGCGCTCATCGCCGTCAGCGATCTGGTGGTCGCCATGGGAGGATACAACACCTTGTGCGAAATCGTCTCCCAGGAAAAACAGGCCATCATCGTCCCACGGACGCATCCTACCCGGGAACAATGGTTGCGTGCGGAACGCTTCGCCCGCCAAGGACTCGTTCACTGCCTCGATCCGAAGGAGCTGACCCCGGCGCGCTTGATGAAGCGGGTGAGCGCCATTCTGAACGGCACCTTGTCCACCGCCGTGAAAGCTCCGCTGGATTTGAACGGATTGCCCCGGTTGACGGCACGGATTCGCTCGTTGTTGTCCATTCCCGCCGAGGCTCACCCGCTACGCTTGCGGTGTGACTCGTAACCCTGCCGCATCCCACCCGTCCATGCGCCTCTGGATTCGCATGATGTGGTTGTTTTGCCTTTCGTGCCTGGTTCAGGAAACGCCTGCCGTCACTTTGAAAGGGCAGCGGCTCAAGTTCATCGGCTACTGGGACGGCGAGCGGATCGTCGTTCACCGGGTCAAGCTTCGCTACGATCAAACGGATCCGAGGCGCGGTCGGATCACCGGATCCGTATCCCGCCTGGACCGGAAAAACCGATGGTTGTGGATCGGACCGATCGCCATCCACTGGCGGGAGAAAACCCGGTTCCGGCGGCTGTCGGACAGGGAGCTGGCGCCAGGAACCGTTCTGAAGGTACGGGTCAAGGTGTCCCACGACGGCACGATCCTCGCCCGATCCATCGAGCGGGTCTCCCAGGCGACGGCCACCGATGCCATCGTCGTCGAAGGAGTGGTCACGCATGAGTCACCGCTCGACGAAGAATACAATCTCCTGGTCGTCCTCGGCCTGCCCCTCAAAGTACCGGACCGGCTGACCAATCCCGCCCTGCGTCTCATCCGTCGCCAGGACGACGCCCGGCCGGAAGACCAGTTTCGGATTTCCGTGCTGGGGCGCCCCTTGATCATCGGGGGAGAAGTCGGCGTCACTCCCCGCTTCGAAAAAGACTTCAAACTCGACCCCGACAGGGAGGACGATCGTCTCCGGGTGGGCTACCAATTCCAGTTGGAGTTGTTCTACGCATTTTCCAAAAATCTCCTCCTGTTCCTGGAAGGGCTGGGCGGCGGACGCCTGGAAGCTTATCACGAAGGCGGTCGGGACAAGACCGTCGAACGCCGTTTGCGTCGGGGAGAAACTTGGCTCTTCTGGGGCGACGTCTTCGATAGCGGAATCAGCCTACAGATCGGCCGCCAGCGTTTCCAGGACCGTCGCGAATGGTGGTGGGACGCCAACCTGGACGCCGTACGTCTCTATTACACCCGCCCTTTCTTCCAGTTTCAGGCCGCCCTCGCCCATGAAGCCTTCGTCCGCGGCACCGACGAAGACGAAATCGTTCCCACCGAGGACGACGTCCTCCGCATTCTTTCCCAGACTCACTGGGAATGGCACCGCCAACATCGCCTATCTCTGTTCTTCCTTCACCATCTGGATTACTCCGAAACCGGCGAGCCGGGCCGCGAGATACGGGACTCGGACCTGGACCGCCGCGATGCCCGTTTGACCTGGGGTGGAATCCGGGCCACTGGAATGTGGCACCTGGGCAAGCGCCACCTGCCGCTGGAATACTGGATCGACACCGCCGTCGTCGGAGGCCGGGAGATCCGGGTCTTCTTCGAGGACACCGACCGGGACGACCGCAAACGGATAGAACGTATCGAGCGCCGCTCCCTTACCGGCGTCGCGTTGGACACGGGCTTGATCCTGGAAACCTCCTTGCCCCTCCATCCCACTTTCACCGTCGCCTACGCCTTCGGATCCCCCCAATTCCGCCAGACCGGGCTTCAGGACAACAACGTCCGCTTCCGGGGGGTGGACCGTTTTCGCCTGTACGGGGAACTGTTGCGTCCCGAGCTCAGCAACCTCCACATTCTGACCGCCTCGATCGGATTGCCGCTCCTCCAAAGCAGCTCGGTGGAAATATTGTTCCATCAATACTACCAGGTCGATCCGGAACCGGCCTTGGTCAACGCCCGCCTGCGCGCCGAACCGGACGGCAAACACCGCGATCTCGGCCAGGAAATGGACGTAATCTTCGGTATCGAAGAATGGAAACATCTGGAGCTGGAATGGGTGTTCGGGATATTCCGTGCCGGAAGCGCATTCGGCGCACGCCAGGGACGCATCGCCTGGAACACGATCTTCAAACTCAATTACAACTTTTGACGACGGCTCCATGAAAATCGGCTACGTGCTCAAACGCTTCCCACGCTTTTCCGAAACCTTCGTACTCAATGAAATCCTGGCGCTGGAACGCCTGGGAGTGACGGTCGAAGTCTTCTCCCTCATGCCCCCGCCGCAAGAGCCCCGGCACGAAACGTTCGCCACTCTCCGCGCACCGGTCTTCTATCTTCCCAAGAGCGGTGTGGTGGAGAAATATCGCATTTTCCAGGGTGACGCCCAGGCGGCCCGAAGCCTTCCCGAAGTCCTCGATCCGGCGGTCCCCCTGTCGGCCTGGTTTCCGGGAAAGCAACCCCGGGAAGCCGCCCACCTCACCCTGCAGGCGGCCGGGGTGGCCATGCTGGCCAGCGCTCGAGGCATCGAGCACCTACACGCCCATTTCGCCAGCAACGCCACCACGGCGGCCCTCCTGGCAGCGCGCCTCGCCGGCATCGGTTATTCCTTCACCGCCCACGCCCGGGACATTTTCCATACCTACGTCGATCCCGCGACCGACGACGCCCTGCGGTATCGAAAGATCGCCGAGGCCGATTTCGTCGTCACCGTCTCCGAATACAATCGCACCCACCTGTTGCGGATCACCGGTGGACGCTACGGCGACAAGATCCACCGCATCTACAACGGCGTCGATCTGCGCCGTTTCCGACCTGCCCGACGATCCGAGCATCACCCTCACCGTTTCGTCGCCGTGGGACGCTTGGTGGAGAAGAAAGGATTCCGTTATCTGGTGGAAGCGTGCCACCACTTGCAACGAAGCGGCCTGAATTACCAATGCCTGATCGTCGGGGACGGTCCTGAACGAGAGGCCCTCTCGCACCGCATCGGGGAACTGGCGTTGACGGACCGGGTCCAGTTGCTCGGTTCCCGATCCCAGGCGGCCTTGCGGGAAATCCTGGCCGATGGCGGAACCATGGTGCTGCCCGCCGTGATCGGCACCAGCGGCGACCGGGATGGGCTGCCCACCGTACTGTTGGAGGCGATGGCGATGGCCCTGCCGGTGATCTCGACCCGGGTCGCCGGGATACCAGAAATCGTCGTCGACGGCGAAACGGGGCGACTGGTGCCGGAAAAGGATCCCCGGCTCTTGGCAGAGGCCATGGCGGAAATGCTGCGCGACCCCGAACGGGCTCGTACATGGGGGGAGCAGGGCCGGAAACGGGCGGAGGCCCTTTTCGATCTGGATCGCAACGTCTCCCGACTCTACCGGTACTTCGAAAAAGCCGTTGCGCAACGCCGCAAGGAGCAAACGTCATGAGAATCGCCTACGTGGTCGCCGATCATGGCATCCCTGTCTTCGGCACTAAAGGCGCCTCCATCCACGTTCGGGAAATGGTCAACGCGTTCGCGGCGCTCGGCCACCGGGTCACCCTGGTGGTGGCCCGCCGCGGCGAAGCGGATGCGGCGGTCGAGGCGGAAATCGTGAAGGTCCGACCGCCACCGCTTTCCACCACCGAAGGGGACAAAACAGTCAGGAAAGAAAAGACCAGCATGGCGGTGGATGAGGAAATCCTTCGCACCCTGAGCCGGCTGCATGAGGCGGAACCCTTCGATCTCGTCTATGAACGTTACACCCTATTCGGGACTGCATCGGTCCGTTTTCAGAAACGTTTCGGCGTACCGGCGGTGCTCGAGGTCAACGCCCCCTTGGTTCAGGAACAAAGCCGGTTCCGCAAACTGCACCACCGCGCCGAAGCCGAAGCGAACGAAGAATACATGTTCCGGCAGGCCGCTTTGGTGGTGACGGTCTCCGATGCAGTGAAGGACTATGTCATCCGGCGCGGCGCCGAACCGGCACGGGTGCGCACGCTCCCCAACGCGGTCGACCCCAAACGGTTCCATCCACGTGTGGAACCGATCCCGGCGCCATGGACCGGAAAGGGACCGGTGATCGGTTTCTCGGGCAGCCTCAAACCGTGGCACGGCCTGGAACATCTGCTGGAGGCATTCCGCATTCTCGCCATGGATCTGCCCGACGCCCGCCTCGTGATCATCGGTGACGGCCCCATGAAGCCCTGGATCGAGGGCTACGTCCATGGCGCCGAACTCAAGGATCGGGTATGGATCACCGGCTGGGTTTCCCACGACACCCTACCGCGGATCCTCAAAACCCTTGACATGGCGGCAGCACCCTATCCCCCCATGGACGACTTCTACTTCTCTCCCATGAAACTCTTCGAATACCTGGCCCTGGGTATTCCCGTGGTAGCCAGCGCCATCGGTCAGCTCGACGCCCTTCTGGTCGAAGGGCGAAACGCTCTGCTCGTTCCGCCGGGAGATTCGGCTGCCCTGGCCGCAGCGCTGAAACGACTGGCAAACGACCCGGACCTGCGAGGACGCCTGTCGGCGGCCGCCGCCGACTCGATGCAGCACCGCACCTGGTACGACAACGCCCGCAAGGTACTCGAATGGATCCCGTCCCATCCATGAAGAAAACCAACCGAAACCGGCGGCCGGCCCGGCTGGTTCCCGTTTTCCGCTACTTCCTGCCGTGGTTGAAACCCTATCGGAACACGCTGCTCTGGGCCGCACTCTGCATGCTCGGCGCCACTCTGATGGAGCTGTTACGGCCCTGGCCCATCAAACTAGTCTTCGACGGCATCCTGATACCACACCCGGAAACCCGAGCATTCCTGCACACCCTTTTTCCACCGCTGGAACGTCAGGAAATCCTGCTGGGATTCGTGGCCCTCTCCATCCTGGCGATCGCCGTGTTCACGGGGATCTTCGGTTTTTGGCAATCCTATCTGACTTCACGGGTCGGCCAGCAGATCGTGGCGGACATCCGCCAACGGCTCTATCGACACATCCACAGCCTTTCCCACTCGTTCCACGACGAAAACGCGCTGGGAGACCTCATCGCCCGCCTCACCGGCGACATCCGTATGATGCGGGAATTGCTGGTGACCTCGGTCATCTATTTGAGCGACCGTCTGCTGACGCTGACCGGTATGTTGTTGATCATGGCGTGGATGGACTGGAAACTGACCCTGACCGCCCTGTTGGTGGTGCCTCTGCTGGGCGTCACGGTGTTCCATTTCAATCGGGAGATCAAAACCGCCGCTCGCAAACAGCGGCGCCGGGAAAGCGAGATTACGAGCGCCATGACCGATCGCCTGTCGGCGATCACCCTGGTGCAGGCTTACGCCCGGGAAGCCTACGAACAGGAGCGCTTCTCCCGGCAGAATCACCGCAGTATGGAAGCGGGCCTGCGCGCCACCCGTCTGGAAGCCCACATGAATCGTCTCGTGCAGGTGATCCTGGCCGTGGGAACCGCCGCCGTGCTGTGGTTCGGGGTGATACGTGTCCAAACGGGCGAGATCACTCCCGGCGATCTTCTGGTGTTCACCGCCTACCTGAAGGGGCTGTACCGCCCGATTCGCCGCCTCGCTTCCCTCACCGGCCGGATCGCCAAAGCGGCCGTGTGCGCCGAACGCATCATCGCCATCTTCGAAACCCGTCCCGAAATCCGGGATCGACCCGATGCCCAAGACGCCCCCCCCTTCCGCGGGGAGATCACCTTCGATCGGGTCGATTTCGGTTATCGTCCAGGGCGCCTGATCCTCGATCGGGCGTCCTTCACCGTGGCTCCCGGCGAAACGGTGGCGCTGCTCGGCCCCAGCGGGGCGGGAAAATCCACCATCGCCAAACTGCTGCTGCGTTTCTATCAGCCTCTGCGGGGATCCATCCGGATCGACGGTGTCGATGTGGAACGCTTCACGTTGGCCTCTCTCCGCAATCAGATCGCCGTGGTATTGCAGGACACGTTCCTGTTCAACACCTCGATCCGGGAAAACATCGGCTACGGACGTCTGGACGCGACGCCGGAAGAGATCGTCGAAGCCGCCAAGGCAGCCTGCGCCCATGACTTCATCACCCGCCTCCCCGACGGCTATGACACCATCGTCAGCGAACGGGGCGCCAGTCTCTCCGGAGGACAACGCCAACGTATCGCCGTGGCCCGGGCCTTGATCCGCAACGCCCCCATCGTGATCCTCGACGAACCCATGACCGGCCTGGACGTGGAACATCGGCGCCTTCTCAAAACCGCCCTGCGGAATCTGACCGAGAAGCGAACCTGCCTGGTGATCGCCCACGACTGGGAAACGATCGAAAATGCCGACCGCTTCCTGTTTCTGAATCAGGGCAAGATCCGGGAAATCGATCGTAACGAAGCGCGTCGCCTCGTTCTGGGCGACCGTTCCACCCCAACCCGTCTCACGGCCTGAAACCATGGCGCTCGACGATCCAAACTGGGACGACTCGCTGTCGGAACACTGGGTTCCCCTGGCACCTCTCTTCGACACCCGCCTGTTGATCCAGCACTTGCGGCGCGACTGGCGTCTGTTGCAACGCACGGACACGATCCTGAAGGAGTGCGAACTCCTCCGGGTCCACCCTCGTCCCGAGGGCGGGATCTTTCACTACGTCGTACGTCTGGAAAGATCGGGAAGCGAAACCCGGCGGGAACTGTTCGGCGAATGGGTCGGCACCGAAGCGATCAGCCGCTGCCGGGAACTCCGCTGGAAACTGGCGAAAAAACGCCGGAAACAAATCCCCCGTGACGAGCGGGCGGAGGAATCCGTCTTCTGCCTGCCGGAATTGGGCGTGGTCATGCGCCAGGCAGGTCTGGACGAACGCCTTCCCGGCCTGCGACTGATCCACGACATCCCCGCCTTGCGCCTCCACCTGGCTTCGGAGGGTCTTGCGGCAGAGGCGCAAGACGTTCAAGTAGAGCTGCTCGGACACCGTCCAGGTAAACGTTGCATCGTCAGAATCCATCTCGATCGCCAAGCGTCGATCATCGTCAAATTGTACAAACAGCGGAGCGACAAGGCCGGGCGGGTCCACGCCCTGACAGCCTCCCTATGGAAAGAGGGATTCGACGAAGCGGCGGCGATCCGCATCCCTCGCCCCCTCGGCCACTACGAACCCTGGCGGATGGTGGTGATGGAAGACGTCGCTCTGCCGCCACTGATCGAGGCACTGGAACGCCACGATGCATCCCCTTACGCCAGCGTGGGCGAGGCTCTGGCCAAGTTGCACCGCCACGTCGCCCCACCCGTCGCCGCTCCCCACACCGCCGCCCACGAGATCGCTCTGATCCGGCGCAACGTCACTCTGACCGCCGACGCCTTTCCCGCCCTGGCTCATCCCCTCGCCCGCTGTCTGGAACAGGCGGTGAGCGCCCTGGCGGACGATCCGGGCGCCCCTACCGTCCTCGCCCACCGCGACTTTTACGAAAAACAGCTCTTTTATGATCGGGGTCGGGTGGTCCTTATCGATTTCGACACCACCTGTTTCGCCGAACCTGCGGTCGACCTGGGAAATTTCCTCGCCCACCTGACGCTCCGGCGCCTCCAGGGCATGGCAATCCCGGAAACGGCGGAAACCCGGTTCCTTCAGGGGTACAGGGTGAAGGACCGCCATCTGATGCGGCGCATCGACGCCTATCGACGCGCCACGCTGCTGCGCCTGGCCTGTCTCTACGCCTTCCGCCCCGCCTGGCGGCGATTGATCGGCCCCCTGCTGCGATTCAGCCAAAGGGAATGAGCGGCACCGACCAATGCCCCTCTCCAAGCTCCCGAGCGGCATTCACGATCCGACCGACCTGCCGCGATGTGGCCGAACCGTTCTCCCACAGCTTCAGCCCCCGGCGCAAGAGCGCGGCCGCTCCGTACAGGGCGATCCCCCGAGAAGAGGGTACACGTCCCGCCAACTTGGCGTAACAGGGTACGACGTGACGGCACAATCGCCTAAAGCCCCGGAGCGGGCTGTCGCGCCAGTCCGGTAAAGACGTCGCCAGGTGTGCGACGAAATTCCCTAGATCGAACTCCGCCGGCCCCAATCCCACATCCTCCAGATCGAGCAACCAGGGGATATCCCCCTCCGCATCGAACAGCAACTGCCCCACATGGTAATCCCCATGGACCAGAACCGGTTCCAACGGGAGGTCGTCGAGCGCCGCCGCCAACGCCGCCGCCGTCTCCCAGACGTTACGGCGCAACGTCTGGGGGAATGAACCACGCTGAAGGCGAGGCGTGATCCGCCGCCAGGGATCCAGCCTATCGAGGCCGACGCCCCCCGGCGGCGGAATTCGGTGGAGCATCGCCAGCACGGCGATCATCCGGACGAAAGGCCCGGCCGCAGGGTCGAGACGACCGTCCCTCGCCAGCCGTTCCCGTCCCGTCAGCCCCTCGATCCATGGAAAGACCAACACATGCCGTTCCGCGTCGAAGGCGACCGACGGCGTCCGCAGCTTCCAGGCCCGCAAATACCCAGTCAGAGACACCAGACGTCTGGCCTGCGCCGGCGAGGAAATCGGTTTAAGGGCAAAGGCGCCGGATCTCCGAAGCCGCAAGCTCACGTCACAAAAGATTCAGAATCGCCTCTGCAGCGCGGGCGGCTCCGGAAGGAGGCAACCGGACCGGAGGACGGCGCCGCCGCAGGGACAAGGTGGTCTTCATGTCCGCTACGATCTCCCGGTGTCGGGACGGCTCGTAGCACCACCCCAGCCGGGGCCCCCAACGGCGGGCTCTGGCCGTCTGGTCGTCGAACGTGCGCGGTATGGGCATCAAAAGCGCCGGCGTATCGCAGAGAGCCAGTTCGAGCACCGAATTGTATCCGACGGTGCTGACGACCAGATCGCTGCGCTGGAACCAGCGATTCAGCGACGCTCCCGGGCGAATCACCCGGTCGATACCGGCGCTGGACAAGGGGGAAGCGCGCGGCCCCAGAGCCTGCACCACCGTCATGGGCACGGCGGCCTGGCGCAGATCGGTCAACAACCGCTCCAAATTCCGCGCCAGGTTCGCTTGCGTTTCCCCCGTTCCGCCACCGCCCGTGGCGATGAGTACCACGGCCTCCTCCGTTCCCGCCGAAAACGGTAGGATTTCGGTCCCCATCACCGGCCGGCGGAAAATCCATCCTACCGCCGTCATTCGATGAGCGCCGACGAGCGTCGGCCCTGGAAACCACTCATCCTCGGGATTGGGAAGCAGTACCAGATCCCAGAGACGTCCTTCTTCCAAACGGAAACAATCGAGCATTTCCGGGCGAGTCTCCCGGAGGATCAGACATAATCGGCTCCCGATTCGATGGAGCCCCGGCAGAATGGCCGTATCCACGACGCAACAGCGATGGGGAACGGTACGCAGTCGGTGGGCCATTTCCTGACGGGGCAATCGTTCCATGATGCGATACAAAGCCTTTTCATCCTCCGATAGAGCCGCCGCCCCGCCATTGGTGAACAATGCAATTCCGATACCCGGACGAAGCCGGTGGAGTTCCTGGGCGATATTGGTGAGTCGGCGCACGTGCCCCAAGCCGGACTTGCTGGTGGCGCAAAAGACAATATCGAACCCTGAGCGCCTCCCCGGCAACGGCACGCTCACTGCGTCACCTCCTCGGTCGCTTGCGGGGTGTAGGCCAGGTTCGGCGCCAGCCATTTTTCCGCCTCGGCCACGGTCCAGCCCTTGCGGCGGGCATAGTCTTCCACCTGGTCGCGGCCGATCCTGCCGACGTTGAAATAGACGGCCCCCGGGTGGGCGAAATACCAGCCGCTCACCGCCGCCGTGGGCACCATGGCGAAACTCTCGGTGAGCTGGAGTCCGGCGTTGGCCTCGGCGTCGATGAGGTCGAACAGGGTACGTTTTTCGGTGTGGTCCGGGCAGGCGGGATAACCGGGCGCCGGACGGATGCCGCGGTATTTTTCCGCGATCAGCTCCTCGTTGGTAAGCTTCTCGTCCGGGGCGTAACCCCAGAATTCCCGACGCACCCGCTGGTGCAGGTGCTCGGCGAAGGCTTCGGCGAGACGATCAGCCAGGGCTTTGAGCAGAATGGCGTGATAGTCGTCGTGATCGGCCTCGAAGCGGGCGACGTGCTCGTCGATGCCGATGCCGGCGTTGACCGCGAACGCCCCGATCCAGTCGTCCACGCCGGCCTCCTCGGGGGCGACGAAATCGGCCAGGCAATAGTTGGGCTGCCCCTCGGGCTTGGCGTGCTGCTGGCGCAGGTGGTGGAGGACCACCTCGCCGCCGCCGGCCCGAACGACGATGTCGTCGCCGCGGCTGTTGGCCGGGAACAGCCCCAGCACCGCCCGCGCCCGGAGCCATTTTTCCGCCACGATCCGTTGCAGCATCCGGCGGGCGTCGGCGAGCAACTTGCGGGCCTCGGCGCCGACGACTTCGTCGTCGAGAATCCTGGGGTAGCTGCCGGCCAGCTCCCAGGCGTGGAAGAACGGGGTCCAGTCGATGTAGTCCACCAGGACTTCCAGGGGGTAGTCGTCGAGGACGTGGATTCCCGGCTGTCGGGGAGCCGGCGGACGGTAGTCCCGCCAGCCGCCGTCGAAGCGGTTGCGGCGCGCCGCGGCGATTGGCAGCAGGCGGGTGCGGTCCTGCTTGCGGGCGTGGCGTTCGCGCACCTGCTCGTATTCGGCCTCGAGGCGGCGGAGGTAAGGCTCCCGCAGCTCGTCGCTGAGCAGGCTGCCGGCGACCCCCACCGCCCGTGAGGCGTCGGTGACGTACACCACCGGCCCGGAATAGTGGGGATCGATCTTGACCGCGGTGTGGACCCGGGAGGTGGTGGCGCCGCCGATCAACAGGGGAATGTCGAAGCCCTGACGCTCCATCTCCTTGGCCACGTGGACCATCTCGTCCAGGGAGGGGGTGATGAGGCCGGACAGGCCGACGATGTCCACCTTCTCCTCGCGGGCCTTGTGCAGGATCTGCTCGGCGGGCACCATGACCCCGAGATCGATCACTTCGAAGCCGTTGCACTGGAGCACCACGCCGACGATGTTCTTGCCGATGTCGTGGACGTCGCCCTTGACCGTGGCCAGGAGAATGCGACCGGCGGTCTCCCCCTCCTTGCGTTCGGCCTCCAGGTAGGGGAACAGGTAGGCCACCGCTTTCTTCATCACCCGGGCGGACTTGACCACCTGGGGCAGGAACATCTTGCCGGCCCCGAACAGGTCGCCGACCACGTTCATCCCCGCCATCAGCGGCCCCTCGATCACCGCCAGGGGGCTGCCGAGCTGGCGGTAGGCCTCCTCGGTATCCTCCTCGATGTGGTCGGTGATCCCCTTGACCAGCGCGTGCTCGAGGCGCTTTTCCACCGGCCAGGCGCGCCACGCCTCGTCCTCGCGGTCCTGGGACGCCCCCTCGCCGCGGTACTTCTCCGCCATCTCCAACAGGCGCTCGTCGGCGTCTTCGCGTCGGCACAGGATCACGTCCTCGATGGCCTCGCGCAGGTCCCGGGGCACCTCCTCGTAGATGCCCAGCTGACCGGCGTTGACGATGCCCATGTCGAGACCGGCGCGGATGGCGTGATAGAGGAACACCGCGTGGATGGCCTCGCGCACGTAGTCGTTGC
>Ga0256839_1004889_pt1 | contig 12744 bp, 11 predicted proteins | sample 354166metaG_FD_185968 | JGI IMG/M metagenome (GOLD analysis project Ga0256839, IMG submission 185968) | Hydrothermal vent microbial communities from Mid Atlantic Ridge, Atlantic Ocean - 354-166 | ecosystem: Environmental > Aquatic > Marine > Hydrothermal vents | place: Atlantic Ocean: Mid...
ATTGAACGAGGACGACCATGGACGACTATCCCGAACCCCGATTTGAGCACCCCTATTATTTCCTTTGGCACCTTGTTGCGATGGGGGTGATCGAGGTTGACGAAAAAACCGGCATGCAGGGCGCCACCGGCGCCGAACCCGGTTGCCCGACGATCCGCTCAACCGTGTGGGACGATCTGACGGGCACCCCGTCAGACAGTCCGAAAACCCGCATCGCAATGATCGACGTCGGCTGCAGCCGCAACCACCCGAACCTGCAGGGGCGGGTCAGCCACGAACTGTCGATCGACCTTGCCGCACACCCTTTTGGTGCCAAACTTCTGCCTGTGGATGACGCCTCATCCCCTGCGCCATCGACGGCCTTTTTCGAAGACCTGCCAAACGGGGTGCCCATGCCTTCGGATCTGGGCGCAAACGATCAGGCCTACCTGACCGAGTTTGTCGAAACGCTGGCCGAATCGCGGGGTATCGTGCGCCGGTTTGGCGATGTGGAGGAAAAGTTCAGCTCGCACGGCACAGCCATCGCCGGGCTGCTTGTCGGCGCGCCGGCCACCGGCGAAACCCGGACAGACCAGATACTGCCGTATTTCGGGGTCGATCCGTTTTCCGAACTGATTTCCATCAGAACATCGTTCGACAACGACCCGGCGCAAATGCTTGCCGCGCTGCTTTACGCCTGGATGCACAAGGCCGACGTAATCGTCCTGCCCCGCGGGTTGCCAGACCCCGAAAGACGCCGCATGAAGACCAAGATCGACATGCACAATTCGCTCGAATCCTGGAAAAGCTGCGAGCGAAATGACCTGCTGGTCAGGATCGAGACCCTTGAAGCGCTGGCCGGAAACCATGACCCGAACGCGCCCGACAACGGCAAGTCGAGCGAAATTCTGTGGCGGATCACAAAGCACCTTCTGATCGAGATCAGCAAGACCATCCCGGTGGTCTGTGCGGCGGGAAACGAGGGCGAAAGCCAGATGATCTATCCCGCCAGCCTTGCGCATCGCGAAAACGGCATCATCGCCGTCGGGTCGGTCACAAGCGAGGGTCTTCGGTCCGGGTATTCAAACTATGGCGACGGGCTGACAGTGGTGGCCCCTTCCGACGACATGGAAGTGCACAACCGCTATCAGGTTCGCACGAACTGGAAAGAATACCAGGCCCGAAAAGACAGGTTTCCGATCCCCGACGCGGTGATGCGCCTGCCCCGCAGCCCGCTGTCGCTTTTGTCGACCGACCTGCCCGGAAGTTTCGGCTATGAGGGCGAAGACCTGGAAGGGTTCCGGTATCGGGACATGGACAGCAAGACCGCGCGCAACGGTTTTTATACGACATTTGGCGGAACAAGCGGGGCCTGCGCGCTGGTCGCGGGGGTCGTCGCACTGGTCCGGCGCGCCGAAATGGCCGGCCCGGCGCCGCACAGCCGGCGTGACGGGCCGGACATCAAGAAACTGCTGCAAGACAGCGCCCGCGACAAGGGGCCGGTGTTGCCCGGCGGCCCACAGATGGTCGGCGACAAGATGAATGCCCCCGATGAAGATGCGCACCCGCTGACCTATTTCTTCGGTCACGGGTTGGTGGATGCCAGGGCCGCCGTTGCGGCCGCTCTGGCTCGGGCGCCGGCATAGGCCCCCGAAAAACCTCGTTTGACAGGCGATTTGACAGAATATTCACGCCGGGTTGCCGCTAGGTTAACTGACCGTGGGTAAAGTTCACATGTGTTTCGGGTTTCGCTGATTAAGGCCAATTTTTTTTCAGTATCTGCCCTTTTTGACACCGGCCACCAAAGCGGCCCGGAACACAGCATTTCCGCCACGCGGCACCCTTTTCAATCTGCCGCCAAATTTTTTGAAACTCAAATTTTAGGAAGAGAAAATGGCTACGAAACGTATTCCCAGAATCATCCTGGTCGATGAAACCCAGTCCGCCAGTGACGTCGGCATTGAACAGGTCGCAAAAGTCCGGTCCGGCGTTCAGCCGATGGATGCCATCTCCGCGCTGCAAAGCGAGATCACGCCGGAACCCGACGCAGCCCTGACCGCCGACGAAATCGGTGCAGTGGTGGTCGAGCTTTCGGACAAGGAAGTCGCCGAACTGAAGAAAAAGCCCGGCATCGTTGCGGTCGAGGAAGATGAACTTGCCTATGCGCTGCAGGAAGACGATCTTGATGGCCCCGGCGACATCTATTCGGAAGACCCCGAAGCGACCGCCCAGATCGACGCCCTGCAAGCCGAGATCGAGGCCGCCGAAGAACCGCCGGCCGAAATGGTTGCAGCCGCCATGCAGAACGCCAGCATGAACGCGCCCGACATCGGCGAGGAAATCGACTTTGACGAAGCCGGCAACGCCTTTTCGCTGTCGGCCGAAGCCGATCCGATGGTGGTCTCGACCGCGGCAGCGGCGGGCATCCCCAGGCACAAGGTCGCGTCATTCATCCGCTGCATCATCAAATGCGCCCTGAATGAACTGACCTCGGCCAAATCCGCCGATGTCAGCGAAGAGCAGATCGCCGCCCTTCTGGCCGCCCACGGCGTCAGCGGCGACAGCGAAGGCGTGCAGGCGATCCGCGACTACATCACCTGCGGGCTGCGCATCATCTATGCAACCTATGCCTGGCGCTATTCGACCGGCGCCGGCGTGCGGGTGGCGGTCGTCGATACCGGCATCACGCCGCGCCACCCCGATCTGCGGGTCTACGGCGGGGCAAGTTTTGTGCCCGGCGTCGGCTCGTGGGCCGACGACCACGGCCACGGAACCCATGTCGCCGGCACCATAGCGGCCCGGCGCAACAACCGGGGCGTGGTTGGCGTGGCGCCGTTTGCCCGCCTTTACGGCGTCAAGGTTCTCAACAGTGCCGGAAGCGGGCGCACGAGTTCGATCATTGCCGGTCTGCTCTGGTGCGCGCGGATGCGCATGCATGTGGTGAACCTTTCCCTGGGCAGCCGCTTCAACCGGCACGATCCACGCCAGTACAGCCGGGCCTACGAACGCGCCGGAAGGCTGCTTCGGCGCCGCGGCATTCTTGCGGTGGCGGCGGCCGGCAACTCGAATGAGCCGGTCGGCAACCCTGCGCGCTGCCCGTCGTTCATGGCCGTTTCGGCCGTTGACTGCGCCCGCCGGCGCGCATCGTTCTCGTGCTTTGGCCCGCAGGTCGAGGTGGCCGCGCCCGGCGTCGGAACCTGGTCGACCTACCCGCGAACCGGCTACCGCAAACTCAGCGGCACCTCGATGGCCACGCCGCATGTGGCGGGCGTTGCAGCCCTGATCAAGCGGCGCCATCCTTCGTGGCCGGGCGATGCGCTTCGGGTGCGGATGTGGCGGACGGCCACCGACCTTGGTGTTGCCGGCCGGGACTACGCCTATGGCTTCGGCCTTGTGAATGCTTATCGCGCTGTTCGTTAGCGTGGTGGCCGGGAATGGCGGTCCTCCCTCCGCCATTCCCTTTAATTTCCGTTCGACAAGCCCCATGTCTGAATGCAGGAGTCGTTGAATGGTTGTCTTGATCAAACCCCTGATCTTGTCGATGGTCTTGTCGGCAGGATTGAACTGTGAATATGGAGCGCCCGCGATGGACAGCATTTCTGCCGAACTGCAAGAGGCTTTCAAGGCCGCGCCCGATACCCCGGTGGATGTTGTCATTACCTGCAGGAACATTTGCCGCCCGCTGATAAAAAAACTGGTGGATACAGGTGCCGAGGTCAAGGATTTCTGGCCCGAGCTGAACCTGATATCGGCCCGTCTGTCAGCCACCCAGGCGCAGGCGATTGCCACCGACAAAGATGTTGAAATGATAGAGCTGGACGCCGAAGCGCAGATCCAGTGACCTTGTGACTTGCGCCAGATCGCCCGGCATCCCCGGTTACAGATCGGCCTTCCAGAAACGATAGCGCGACTGCCCCGTGATCTCATGCGCCAACCCGCGACGCACCAGAAGATCAAGGTTGCGCTGAACCGCGGCGCGGCTGGCACCCGTCAGCTTTTCGGCCGCCGCAGCCGACAGGACCGGCGCCCCGAGCAACGCATCGATCAGCCCGCGCGGCGTTCTGCCCGACAGATCGGAAATGCCCTCACATGCGCGTTGGTGCCAGTCGGTCAGCCGATCAAGTTCCAGCCGCGCGGCGCGGCAGGCGTTGGACACACCGCGATACCAAAGCGCCAGCTTCGCTTCCGGAGCGCCACCCGCCGTCAGGGCCTGCACCCCGGCTGACGCAAACGGCAGGAATGGCAACGCGCGATGGTTCAGCCCGCCAATACGCGCAGCAACCACGGCAGGTTCGATCATGCCCTCGAACCCCGACAACCCCAGCCCGCGCCAAAGGTGGAACCCGAACGCCGCCCGGCTGATCGGATGCAGATCGGCACCCTGAACGGCCATGCGCCAGGTGTCCGCCAGCGCATGAAACTCTTGCCCGACCGGGCGCTTTCCCAGATCTCCCAAACCGTCATCTTCGACCCGCGCCCGACCCAGGAAGGCCTCGGGGTCATAGGGGTCGCGCGGGCCCATCAGCCGACTGCAGGCCCATTCAGCCAGCGCCAGATCGCGGTGGTCTTCATCGGCCGCCGACAGCCGAAGCACAAGGTAAAGCGCGATGCGGTCGGGCGTCAGCCGCCGCCCTTCGGCCCAGCTCAGCCCCGCGACCTCGACCAGCGCCAGACGCCCCGCGATGCGTTCCGATTCGATCGCGGGGTCAACGTCTTCCACCACCTGATCCAGCCGGGCCGCCTGCGCCGCCGCGTCAGCCAAGGCGCGCGCCAGGCCAGACTCGGCCTCTGTCCAGTCAGCCGCCCTTGAGACACGGCCGCGTGGGGCACGCGGCAACGGTGGCAGCGCGGGTTCATCTTCTTCAGGATCGGCCGGCAGGAACCAAAGGTCGCTTTCCTCGGTCTGGGTGTCATAGAGTGATTCCGTGGCAACGTCCTGCGGGTCGGTATTTTTCCTGTCGGTCTCCATAACGCGCAAAATACACCATTTTTGCGCAGACTGAAATCGCCGGTTTCCCGGCATCAATGCCTGGGGACGTTGCGGGCCCATAGGCGGAAAACCGGCGAAACTCCATGCAATCGATTGTTTCTCTTGCAGCAATTATCCGGCATGTTAAGGTCACATTAGTGAACGAGGGCATTTTGAGTCGTTGAGGTTCGAGACTTTTTATTCGAGCCGGGCAGCAAGCGGATTATCAACTGGGGGCGTCTATTTTCCGCCCACCTATTGCCCCGAAATTTTTTGACCGGCGTGCTTCGGTGCGCGACTTTTTTGTATCTGATTCCGTCGGTCCAATTGGATTTGCCCTGCGTCGCGCGCGCGCAGGCTGCGACTACGGAAGGTTATCCCATGCTTGATACTCCTGGCGTATACATCCGCGAGATTCCCAGTGGGTCTCGTCCGATTTCGGGTGTGGCCACATCGAATACCGCCTTCGTTGGCACGTTCTCGCGCGGGCCGGTGAACACCGCCACACGGGTAACGTCTTATGGTGAGTTCGAACGCATGTTCGGCGGGTTGGCCGCAAATTCCGAAACGTCTTACGGGGTGCGCGCCTATTTCCTGAACGGCGGCAGCGTGGCCTTCATCGTGCGGGTGGCAACCGCGGCGGCCGCGGCGGCGGCAGGGTCAATCGACGACCTCGACCTGACCGCCACATCCCCTGGCGTCTGGGGCAACAACCTGCGCATCGGAATTGCCCATGGCGCCGATGCCGCTACCTTCACGATGCTGGTGCGCGAATATGACGGCGATACGGTCGTGCGCGAGGAAGTGTTCATCGACGTCACCGCCACCGCCGGCCCGCGTTTCGTGGATGACGTGGTCGCCGAAGAAAGCGAGCTGATCGAGGCCAACCAGACCTCGGGCAACCGGCCGTCCGCGACGCAGGTCGACGGCGCCGATGCAACCACGCTGGATGAGCTGCTGGAAACCGCGGCAGCGGATTTCGTGGCGCTCGCAGGCGGCAATGACGGGGTCATGGAAACCGATGCCGGGTGGGCCGCCGTTGCGTCGGCCACGATACGAGGTTCCGAGGCGGCCTCGTCCGGTATCTACGCGCTGAACCAGATCGTGCCGCAGGTCTTCAACCTGATGTGCCTGCCCGGCGCGGCCGTTTTCGACACCGACAACGCGGCCAGTGCGGCGATCTACCAGGAGGCCTATGCCTTCTGCCGCACCAATTACGCTTTCCTGATCGTCGATCCGCCGGGCAATGTCGACCGCGCGAACATGGCTGGCTGGCTGACCGCGCTGGGGTCGGCGGCCGGCCCGAATTCGTCGCTTTACTATCCCCGCCTGACCGGACCCGACCCGCTGAACCCGCTGCAACCGCGCGAGATCGGGCCAAGCGGCGTCGCGGCCGGGCTGTTTGCCCGGACCGACGCAAACCGCGGCGTCTGGAAAGCCGCCGCCGGCACCGAAGCGCGCGTGGTCGGGGGCACGCCGGTCGACGTGATGACCGACCGCCAGCAAGGCCCGGTCAACACCGCTGGCGTGAACGTGATCCGCACCTTTCCGGTCTACAACACGATCATCTGGGGCGCGCGCACGCTTGACGGCGCCGATGCGCGGGCGTCGGAGTGGCGCTACAATTCGGTGCGCCGGCTGGCGCTGTTCATCGAGAACTCGTTGCAGCGCGGGCTGCAATGGGTGGTTTTCGAGCCCAATGACGAACCGCTCTGGGCCAGCGTGCGCCTGAACGTCGGCGCCTTCATGAACCAGCTGCACCGGCAGGGTGCGTTTCAGGGGGCGTCGGCGCGCGATGCCTACCTTGTCAAATGCGACAGCGAAACGACCACGCAGGCCGACATCAACCTTGGCATTCTGAATGTCTACGTCGGTTTTGCCCCGGTTCGCCCGGCCGAGTTTGTGATCATCCGCATTCAGCAACGCTTCCAGACAGCGGCATAAGAGGAACAGAAAATGGCACAGTTTACGGTCAATTCAAGCCGCTTCGACCCTTACAAGAACTTCAAGTTCCGCCTGAAATGGGATGGCAAATACGTTGCGGGCGTATCCAAATGCTCGCCGCTCAAGCGCACCACCGAAGTTGTCGAGCACCGCGAGGGCGGCGACGCCTCGACCCCGCGCAAGAGCCCGGGGCGCACGATGTTCGAAGGCATCACCCTGGAACGCGGCGTGACCCACGACACCGAGTTCGAACAATGGGCCAACAAGGTCTGGAACTATGGCGCCGGGCTGGGCGCCGAGGTCAGCCTGATGGATTTCCGCAAGGACGTGGTTCTGGACTTTTTCAACGAGGCCGGCCAGCTGGCAATCAGCTATCGGATCTTCCGGTGCTGGGTGTCCGAGTTTCAGGCGCTGCCCGAACTGGATGCCAATGCAAATGCCGTGGCGATCCAGATGATCAAGCTTGAGAATGAGGGCTGGGAGCGTGACTACGACGTCGCGGAACCGTCCGAAATCTCGTTCCTTGAACCGGCAAGCTGATGTCGGCGGGGCCTGAAGGGTCCGTCATTCTCAGCCTGTATGAAAAGGGAATGGCGGCAAGTCCGGCCAGGCGGGCGGCGTTGCTGTGCGCGGCGGCGGGCGCCGACCCGGAGGCGTTGCCAATGGGTGATGTCGACCGGCGCATCTGGGGGTTTCTGAACGCGATGTTCAGCGGCCCGCACGAGGCGGTCAGCGCCTGCTCGGATTGCGGCGAGGCGGTTGAATTCGTCATGCCGCCGGATTTTGCGCCACCGCCGCGCGTAGGCGGCGATGAGGTCGAGGTGTCCTATCGCGGCACGTCCCACAAGGTGCGCATGCCGCGCCTTGCAGATGTGCGCGATGGCCGGGCCAGGCTGGAAAACCTTGCCCCGGACGCGCCCTGGGATGACCCTGGTTTCGTGGCCGCCGCCGAAGAGGCGCTTGAGGCCGCCGATCCGGGGTTGCGCCTGCTGGTGGTCCTGCAATGCGCCGCCTGTGGCAGCGAACAGTCGAAGGTGTTCGACGCGGCGGGCTACACCTGGCAACGGGTGGAACTGGCCGCGCGCCAATTGCTGCGCGAGATCGTCAGCCTTGCCCGATCGCTTGGCTGGAGCGAAGCCGACCTCCTGGGCATGAGCGCTGCGCGGCGCGCGATCTACCTGGCGGAGCTGGGCGAATGAGCGGGCTGTTTGACGATATCGCCGGCCGGTTTGGCGCAAGTGCCGTTGTGCAGATCCGCCCGCGTCCGCAGGCCCGTTTCGAGGGTGAAGCAGGCGGCGATCTGGAAGAACAGGGCGCGGTGGCAGTGGCCCCTGCCGCCAACCCCGCGCCCGCGCCCGCGGTTGCTGACAGACGCCCGCCCGCCCCCGCGCAGGTGGCCCGATCCGCGCCGACACTTACGGGCCAGGATCAGCCAGAGCCGCGAAAGAGCGACCGCCCCGACACCGCGCCCGCCGACCCGGCCGGGACTGTCGCAGCACAGACGCAAGACACGCCCGCGTCCGAGCCGCGCCCGCAGGTCGAAACGCCCGCGCCGCTGCCGCCGGCCGATCCCGAGCCTGTGCAGACGCGCGCGCCCGTGCACGATGCGCCGACAGCCGCCGCACCCGAAGAGGACAGGCCGCCCGCACCGCCCGGCGCGCAACCGGACCAGGCCACGCAGGCCGCAGCCGCCGAAGCCCCGGCGGTGCCCGGCGGGCCGGTGGCTGCCGAAGGCCCGGCTGCGCCCCCGGAGGCATCGGAACCCGAAACGCGGGCCGAGCCGCCGCAAGAGCCGCAGGTCATTCGCATCGGGCGCATAGAGGTGCGCCAACCGGCCAAGCCTCAGCCACCGGCCACACCGCCGCCCCCGGCGCGTCAACTGACACCGCCGGCGCGCCGTGCACCGGCCACGCCGCGCGCCGGCAACACGCGCCTGACCGATTATCTGGGATGGAAAAAATAGATGTCCAATGCACTCGCCATCGCCAGCGTGACCACCGTTCTCAAGGACTTGCTGAACGACGGGTTGGTAAATGCCAACATCGACGCGGTCGGGCAGTTCACGGTCACCGCGCTACCGCTCGATCAGGTGGTGTCCACCGATGACGATCCGGTCAACCGGCTCAACATCTACATGTGGCACGCCACCCGCAACCCCGGTTGGGCCAACATGCGCCTGCCCGCCCGCAACGCGGCGGGCGCGCGCACCGACAGCCCGTTTCTTGCGCTGGACCTGCACTACATCCTGACGGCCACCGGGGCGGATGAGCTGAATGCCGAAATCCTGCTGGGCTACGGCATGCAGCTTTTGCATGAGACCCCGGTGCTGACGCGCGAGGCCATTCGAACGGCCCTGGGTGGCGCCGGCGGGCCGGTCGATGCCGCGCTGCTGCCGCCGGCGCGCCAGTTCATCGTGGCCTCGGATCTTGCCGATCAGTTCGAACAGATCCGCATCACGCCAAGCGTGCCCGATACCGACAGCGACCTGCAGCTCGAGGGCATCAGCAACCTGTGGTCGGCCTTCTCCGCCCCGCTGCGCCCGTCGGCGCTGTATGACGTGACCTGCGTGCTGATCGAAAGCGCAACGCCGGTGCGCTCGGCGCTGCCGGTGCTGACGCTTGGCGGGCGCACGGCGCAGTTGCGCAGCCCGACGCTGGCGCGCGCATCGCGCCTGCCGAACGGGCCGGGCACCGCGCGCGACCTGATGGCGGGGCTGGAGCCGGGCGACTGGGTGGCGCTGGAAGGCACGGCACTGACAGCGGCGCTGACGCGCGTGCGCCTGGGCGATCGGGTGCTGAACGTCGTGCCGGCCAACGCCTCGAATGCGCGCATCGACGTGCAACTGCCGGCCGACATCCGCGCCGGGCTGACGGCCATTCAGGTCGAGCACCTGTTCACCCCGGAAGGCGGCGGCGCGGCGCGTCTGTGGGAAATGTCGAACGCGCTGCCGATCGTGATCACGCCGCAACTGGCCAATGTCGCCGTCAACGGGGCCGTCGCTGGCGGCCGCTTCACCGGTGATGTGACGGCAACACTGGCGCATCCCGTGGGTGCCGACCAGGTGGCGGCGCTGCTGTTCAACCCGTTGCCCGGCAGCGCGCAGGATGCCTTTTCCGTTCGCTGCCGCGCGCGCGCCGCCGATGGCACGCAGGTCGTGGCCGATCTGGCGGGCGTTGCCGCCGACAGCTACCTGATCCGGGTGGAAATCGGCGGCGCGCCAAGCGCGCTTTCCATGGGACCGGCCGGCTTTGACGGCCCGGTCGTGGACCTGAACCCATGACCCTGCGCGAGACCATACCGGGTGACGCGATCCAGACGCGCGCGCTTGACCTGGCCGCAGAGCAGGTCTTGTGGCTGCTTGATCCGGGCAGCGGCGCGCAGCCCGCCGACCTTGACGCCGGCCTTGCCCCGCTGAGCGCCATGGGTGCCGTGGGGCTGGCGACGCTCTTTGATCGTTTCGGCCTGACGGACCTCACGCGAGACGTGTTCCTGCTGGTCGCCGCGCCCGAGCTTGGTGCCAAGGCGGCGGCGGCCATCGCCCGCCACCCGCTGGCCCTGCGCGGGCGCACGACCCCGGCCCTTCTGGTCCATGTGCTTGGCCCGTCGGCGCTGGCCGCCCTTGGCCCCGGCGCGCTGTTGCAACAGGCGGCCCTGATCAGTCTGGAGCCGGGGCCGGGCCTGTCGCAGCGCGCGGTGTCGCTGGATGCGTCGGTCGTCCAGTTCATCCACGGTGCGGCGCAGCCGGCCGAAATGCTGGCGCACGGGCTGGTCCGGCTCGGGCTGGCAGAAGGCGACGGCGCAACCCTGGCCGGGGCATTGCGCGATGCGCGCACGCACCCGCAGATGCCGCTGGTCCAGCTGCGCACAGCCAACAGGCTGGAAGCCGAGCGCCTGGCGGCGGCGGCCTTTGCGTCGCTCGGGTTGCAGGGGTTCGCGCTGGACATGGACGCCACCGACATGGCGCCCTTTCAGTTGGCCGCTTGCCTGAACCGCGACCTTGTGATGCTGGAAGCCGGGGTGGTGATCGGGGCCGACGACGCGGGATGCGCGCTTGCCGATCAGATCATGGCGCCGGTCGTGCTGTGGGGGCCCGGTGCGCCGAACACCCGCCGCCCGGTGGCCGAGGTTGCCGCCCCGCCCGCGCCCGGCCCGCTTGCCGGCGGGCTGCACATGTCACCCGCCATCCGGCAGGACGCGCAGGTGACGTTTGATCTGGGCCTGGCGCCCAGTGTCTGGACCACCGCGCAGGCACGCGCCGCGCGGGCGCTGGACGGTCTTGCCCAGCCGATCCACCCGCAGGCCTGTTGGGATGACCTGGTGTTGCCCGAGGCCCAGACCAACCAGCTTCGGCAACTGTCGGCCTTCCAGATCCATCGCGAGACGGTTCTGGAAAAATGGGGCTTTCGCGCCAAGTCGGCGCGCGGGCTGGGGCTTGCGGCGCTGTTTGCCGGGCCAAGCGGCACCGGCAAGACGATGGCGGCCGAAATCGTGGCCTGCGAACTGGGGCCGCCGGGCGAAGAGCTGGGGCTCTACCGGGTCGACCTGTCGGCCATCGTGTCCAAGTATATCGGCGAAACCGAAAAGAACATCGCCCGCATATTCGATGCCGCCGAGAATGCCGGCGTGGTGCTGGTTTTCGACGAGGGCGAAGCGCTGTTCGGCAAACGCACAACGGACGTGAAAGACAGCCTCGACCGCCATTCCAACACCGAAACCGCCTACCTGCTGCAACGACTCGAAGCCTATACCGGCTGCGCCATCGTCACGACCAACCTGAAAACCACGGTCGACGAAGCCTTCCTGCGCCGCTTCCGCATGGTCGTCGACTTCCCCTTCCCCGACGCCGCCCTGCGCGAACGCATCTGGCGGGTCATCTTCCCGCGCGAAACCCCGCTTGGCGAGCTCGACTACCCGACGCTGGCCAGGCTGGCGGTGTCGGGCGGCTTCATCCGCTCGATCGCCCTGTCGGCCGCCTTTCTGGCCGCCGCCGACGCAAGCCCCGTCGCCATGGCGCACATCGGGCGCGCCGCCCGGCAGGAATTCGGCAAGATCGGCAAGCCCCTGCCCGACGCGCAACTGAGGGCTTTCCAATGAACGCGCTGATTGAAATCGACACGCTGTCGCTGGAGGGCCTGACACCCGATGAAGGCCGGCGCGCGGCGCGGGCGTTCGAAGACATGCTGGCAGAATTGCTCAACCGGCACGGCCTGCCCGAAGGCAAGACCATCGAAGATATCGCCCGGATCGATCTGGGCGAGCTGCCGCGCACCATGAACACGCCCGAAGGGCTGGGGCAGGAACTGGCCAGGGCGCTGTTCGGGGAGCTTTGGCGATGAACGCGCGGGCTCAGAAAACGGCCAGGACGCCGGCGCCCGAGGCGTCCAGCAAGCCCGCGCGGCGCAAACGCTGGAAGGTGGTCGTTGACAATACCGGCGCGCGCCAGGCCGGCGAAACCCACCTGTCGGCGGACAAGCTGCAACAGGCGGCGCTGCAACCGCGCCCCCTGCCCTACAGGGCTGATCTTGAAGGCTATTTCGGCACCGACCTTGGCGCGATCAACGTGTTCGAAGGCCCGGAAGTCGAGGCAATGCTGCGCATGGAAAACGCGGTCGCGGCGGTTCTGGGCGACAAGATGCTGCTCTCGCGCGCTGCCGATCTGCCGGTGGTGGCGCATGAGGTCGCACATATCCTGCAACAGCGCGCCATGACCCCGGTGTCCCCCGGCGCCGACCCCGAAACCGAAGCGCTGCGCGCCGAAGCCTTCGTCGCCGCCAACCGCCCGGTGCAGCCGATCCGCGGCGCGCTCGACGCCGATACGGTTGCCTTCCGACGCGATGATGCGCTTGCCGATG
>Ga0256839_1004890_pt1 | contig 12744 bp, 15 predicted proteins | sample 354166metaG_FD_185968 | JGI IMG/M metagenome (GOLD analysis project Ga0256839, IMG submission 185968) | Hydrothermal vent microbial communities from Mid Atlantic Ridge, Atlantic Ocean - 354-166 | ecosystem: Environmental > Aquatic > Marine > Hydrothermal vents | place: Atlantic Ocean: Mid...
AGCAGCTTCTGTTTCTGCTGCTTTAAGGCGGCAAGCTGGCATGATGATTGGTAATGTTATTGGCTCGAGCATATTTAATATTCTTGGCATTCTTGGCATCACCGCAATGGTTTTACCCCTTAGCGTGCCGCAATCAATTATCAGTTTTGATATATGGGTTATGCTTAGTGTGTTTCTTATTCTTGTGCCAATGGCTTTTATGACACGCAAAGTCGGGCGTTTGCAGGGCTGGCTAATGAGCATCGCCTATATTATTTATATCTTGCTGGTTTTTCATAGAGCTGGTTAGCTAATATATGGCCTCAGAAAAAAACGATATAGATGAAATCAGTGGATTAGAAATAATTGCGGCATTTGTAAAAAACCTGCCCTCCTCCCCTGGTGTTTATCGCATGATTGATGACAAAGGCGCAGTGATTTATGTTGGCAAAGCAAACAGCCTAAAGGCTCGGGTTAGCAATTACACTCGTTATGAGGGCAATTCAAACCGTATTTGCCGCATGATTTCTGCAACTCGTTCTATGGAATTTGTCAGCACAAAAACCGAGAGCGAGGCATTATTGCTTGAGGCTAACTTAATCAAACGGCTTAAGCCTTGGTATAATGTTTTATTGCGTGATGATAAAAGCTTTCCCTTTATATTGCTAGCAACCGATCATGAGGCCGCGCAATTAGTTAAGCACCGTGGCAAACGCCGCCGCAAGGGCCATTATTTTGGCCCGTTTGCTTCTGGCCAATCAGTTGATAGAACTATTGCCACCTTGCAAAAAGCCTTTCTTATTCGCAATTGCTCAAATTCATATTATGCCAATCGCACCCGCCCATGTTTGCAACATCAAATAAAGCGATGTGCTGCCCCTTGCACTGGTGAAATATCTTTAGGTAAATATCAGGATTTAGTTGATAATACTCGTGCGTTTTTATCTGGTAAATCCAAAAAAATTCAGGAGATGCTTTCATGCGAAATGCAAGCGGCATCGCAAAAGCAAGACTTTGAAAATGCCGCACTTTTGCGCGATAGGCTATCAGCTCTTACCTATGTTGTTGGGCAAAATGATATAAGCGCCAAGCTTGTTGAGGAAGCAGATATTTTTGCTATCCACCAAGAGGCAGGGAAGTTTTGTGTGCAGGTTTTCTTTTTTAGAGCCTTTCAAAATTGGGGTAATCATGCCTTTTATCCGCGCGCTGATGCCTCATTAAGCGAGAGCGAAGTGCTTGGCGCTTTCATAACGCAATTTTATGAAAATCGAGTTCCGCCAAAGTTTATTTTTGTCTCAAATCAACTTGAAGAGCATAAGTTAATCGAAAAGGCCTTAAGCGAGAAGCTTGGCTCAAAAGTAAATATTTCAAATCCCAAAAGAGGTGAAAAATTTGAACTTGTAACAAATGCTAAAAATAATGCCAAAGAAGCATTGGGGCGACAATTAGCTCAAACATCAGCACAAAAAAGCCTGCTTAAAAAAATGGTTGATGTGTTTGAACTAAAGCAGCAACCACGCCGAATTGAGGTTTATGATAATTCGCATATTTCTGGCTCTAATGCGGTTGGGGCGATGATTGTTGCGGGAGAAAATGGCTTTGAAAAAAAACATTATCGCTCATTTAATATCAAATCTAAAGATATAACCCCTGGTGATGATTTCGGCATGATGGAGGAGGTTTTAACTCGGCGGTTTTCTAGGCTGATGAAAGAAAATCCTTATGATGAAAAAGGGCAAGGGCAAGAACAAGACAACAAGCAGTTGCCTGAATGGCCAGATGTAATTTTAATTGATGGCGGCAAGGGGCAGTTAAGCGCGGTGCAAAAGGTATTTGATAAGCTTGGCTTAACAAACGAAGTGACACTTATTGGCATTGCTAAGGGGGAGGAGCGCAACGCAGGACGTGAAACATTTTTTATGAATGGTAAAAAATCTTTCATGCTTCCTGCACGCGATCCAGTGCTTTATTATGTGCAGCGCCTAAGAGATGAGGCGCATAGATTTGCCATTGGCAAACATAGGGCAAAACGTAGCAAAGATATTGTTAAAAATCCACTTGATGAAATTGAAGGGATTGGCGCAAGCCGCAAACGCGCCCTGCTAAATCATTTCGGCTCTGCCAAGGCAGTATCACGCGCGGCACTTGTTGACCTTGTTAAGGTGAATGGTATTTCTAAGGCTATGGCAAGTGTGATTTATGATCACTTTAATCAGGGATAATGTAGAAACTCCCAAATTTTCTTGACCTTTTATGAGCAATCCTAAATGATGTAAATATGAGTAAAAATTCACACACATTTTCTTTGCCAAACCTTTTGACCTATGCTCGCATAATTGCCATTCCGTTTATCATTATTTTGGCATTATCTGGCAATGATGCTTTACGTTGGGCGGCGCTTGTTTTGTTTGCTTTGGCGGCTATCACTGATTTTTTTGATGGCTATCTAGCGCGTAAATGGAAGATGGTTTCACCCGTTGGCCGCATGCTTGATCCCATTGCAGATAAGCTTTTGGTTGGGGCGCTATTGATTGCATTTGCCTATGATAAAACCTTTTCAGCATTAGACTTAATTCCTGCTATTATCATTATGATGCGTGAGATTTTTGTTTCTGGTTTGCGTGAATATTTAGGCAATGAGAAAATTGTTTTACCCGTTACAATACTGGCAAAATATAAAACAACTATTCAACTTGTTGCGCTAGGAATTTTATTTGCTGAGCCGCTTATGGGTGGATTATCACTGATAAGTAATATTTTCTTATGGCTAGCGGCTATTCTAACTATGATTACTGGTTGGGATTATTGGAAAGTAACAATTAAACATATGCTGAAAGAAGAGAAATGAAAATATTATATTTTGCTTGGTTGCGTGAGCGTTTAAACCGAAGTGAAGATGAATTTGATGTGCCTAACTCTGTTAGCAATGTTGATGAGTTAATTGATTGGATTGGCGAAAATGATGAGGCCGCAAAAATGGCTTTTGAGAATAAAAAGCTAATAAGAGCTGCAGTTGATGAAAAAATTGTTGAGCATGATTATTCTATTGCTGGGGCGAAAACAATTGCTTTCTTTCCACCAATGACTGGAGGCTAACATTTCTATAATTGTTCGATTGCAATCTGAAGTTTTTAACCCTGGTGATGAAACTAACCGCTTTATTGAGCAGGCCGATGGCGCGGGGGCGGCAGTTACTTTTACTGGTTTGGTGCGCTCTAGTGCTGATAACCCAACAAAAAGAATGACGCTTGAACATTACCCAGCATTGGCACAAAGCCAGCTAGAAAACATGGCAAGTGAGGCAACAAAACGCTTTAAATTGCTCAAAGTTACAATCATTCATCGCTTTGGCATGATGCACCCTAATGAGCCGATTGTGCAGGTGATGGCGCTTAGCCCACATCGCCAAGCTGCGTTTGATGGGGCTAATTTCATTATGGACTGGCTAAAAACCGATGCGCCATTTTGGAAATATGAAGAAACACCAGATGGCGCAAAATGGGTTGAAGCAAAAGCAATTGATGACAAAGCTAAAGATAAGTGGAAGGCCTAAGCTTTAAGAAGGCTGAACCTCTTTCATATAAGCATCAACCAAGGTTTGGCAGGCTTTTGCTGGAGTATATTTAACCTCACCAACTTCTGAAACTGGGGTTACTTCGGCGGCTGTTCCTGTTAAGAAACATTCATCAAAATCCTTAATTTCTTCTGGCATAATATGACGCTCAATAATTTTATAGCCAGCTTTTTTAGCCAACTCAATCACTGTGCGTCTTGTGATGCCATTTAAAAAACAATCAGGAGTTGGGGTGTGAATTTCATCTCCCTTAACAAAAAATACATTCGCCCCTGTCGCCTCAGCAACATAGCCACGATAATCAAGCATTAAAGCATCTGTATATCCCTCACGCATTGCGGCGTGTTTTGAATTTGTGCAGATCATATAAAGGCCAGCGGCTTTTGAAAAACTAGGTATCATTTCAGGTGATGGGCGTTTCCACTTTGACCAAGTCAAACGAATGCCCTTTAGACGGTCTTCAAGGGTAAAATAGCTTGGCCATTCCCATGCCGCAACAGCAAGATGAACCTTGTTAGAAGTGGCGGCAATGCCCATTTCTTCTGACCCGCACCAAGCAACAGGACGCATATAGGCATCAACAAGATTGTTTTTTACTAATACTTGTTTACAAATATCATCAATTTCACCTGCACTATAGGGAATTTCAAAATCAAGATATTGAGCAGATTTAACTAAGCGCTCGCTATGCTCATGCAGTTTAAAAATTTCACCGCCATAAGCGCGCTGACCTTCAAAAACAGAGCTAGCATAATGCAGACCATGAGTTAGCACGTGTAATTTGGCATCTTTCCATGGCACAAATTCTCCATCATACCAAATCCAGCCCTCACGTTGATCCATTGGCACAGCACTCATAATTTTATCCTTAAGTATTCAAACATAAGATGTTTCATAACCCAAAAAAGTTATTTTGCTCAACTAAAATATTATCTATTTATTTTACTAAACTCTGCTAAAATAAAATTATAAACAAATAATATGAGAATAATGATGACAGAGAAAGAAAACAATGTCAACAATGCTGACATAATTTCCGATTTAAACGAAATGCCGCTTGATATTATGGGGCTTTTCTTTTTCGCTTACCGAGATTTTGTTAGTGATGCAGATGACTTATTACATAATAAAAATTTTGGTCGGGCGCACCATAGGGTGCTATATTTTGTTAATATTCGCCCTGGCATGTCGGTTGCCACTTTGCTTTCGATTTTAAAAATTACCAAACAAAGCCTTGCTCGCGTTCTACGTCAACTAATTGACAATGGCTATATTGAGAGAAAATCTGGCAAAAATGATCGCCGCCAGCGCTTGCTTTTTGCTAGTGAAAGGGGCAAAGAATATTTTACAATTCTTTCACAAACACAAGCCAGCCGCATCAATGAGGCAATAGAAAATCTGCCTGAAAACAGTCGTGGGATTATCGTAAGGTTTTTTGCGCAAATGATAGATAAGAATGATCATGCAATGCTTGAGCAGTTGCATTTACTAGGTAAAGACTAATATAGCTTTTTGAAAAAAATAAACTTTAGATTTACGAGCCAAAAATTTAAGAGCCAAGCTCTTCATTGCGTTTTGCAGCTTTTTTAAACGCGCGCGAAAAGAGAGATGAAAAACCATCATCAGCCATTAAAACCGATAATGCCGCCTCGGTTATGCCACCGGGGGAGGTGACATTTTTTCGTAAAATTGCGGCATCACTAGCATCATCTTGCATCAAGGCTGCCGCCCCAATAACAGTTTGGCGCGCCAAAATTTTAGCTTTTTCTTCTTCAAGTCCCTGCTCCACCCCTGCTTGTGCCATGGCCTCGGCTAATAGAAAAACATAGGCTGGCCCACAGCCAGAAACAAAAGTCAAAGCATCAAGATCATCTTCATTATCAAACCAATGAACATCTCCAGATGCCTGCATCAGTGCATTAGCAATTTTTATATCTGACTTGCTTACGCCATCAGCTTTAACAGCGCCCGTAACCCCCTGCCCTACTTGCGCTGGAGTATTTGGCATAGCACGAATGATTTTTTTTGACCCAAGCGTTTTTGATAGATTTTCTAATTTAATGCCACCAGCAATTGAAAGCACCAAAACATCAGGCTTAATATATGGTTTTATAGAATTTAAAACCTGCTCCATAATTTGTGGTTTTACAGCAAGCACCACTATTTGAGCATCAATATCAGGCATGTTTGGCAATATTGAAATTTTATGTTTTGCGGCAAAATCAATTGTAGATTGCTGAGGCTTTGGATCAATCAGGGTTAAAGAAGATGGTTTTAGGTCAGATTTAAGCCAGCCACGCGCCATAGCCATGCCCATTTTGCCAGCACCAATTAAAAATAGTGAATTTATATTCTTTAGGCTCATGCCTCACCTTGAGTTTCAAACATTGCTGAGGCAAGCGCAAAATCTGCATCTTTCTCTGCCCAAAGGACAAATTGGAATGCCTGATAATATGTATCACAGATCTCGCTTGCCGTGCGCAATAATACCTCACATTGAAGTGCAGAAATATCTGCCCCCCCTGATAGCATATGCGAGTGGCGAAATAAAATAATCCCCTCATTGGGTCTAAAGTCAAAATGGCCAATCCATAGCTGAGAGTTAACTTTTGAAATTAACTTGCTCACTTCATTCACTCGCTCATCTGGAACTTTTAAATCAAATGAACAGGCAATATGCAGGCTTTCTAAATTATTTATCCAAGTAAAGGAAATATAATAATCGCTCCAGCCACCACGCACAGAAATAGAAATTTCATCAGCTTCCTCACGCTCAAACGAATAATCGTTAATCGAAGCAATATGCTCGATTAAATCAACTGGGTGCAAAGCGCCTTGGCTTTGAGCTTCTAAAGATATTGGCATTTAAGCAACCTATTTGCGTATTAAAATTAACTCATCAATTAACGAATCACAATAATATAAATCACGCCATTCATGCGGGCATAATGTATGTTTTACTAATTCACCCAAGGGTAGTTAATAAGGCGTTAACCATAGGTTTTTCTTCACAAGCTATTTATAAAATTTGCTTTTTTTACAAGAGGAGATAAAATTATACTTTTTTCTTGCTTTTCAACGCACCCAAATCCTTTCGTAAAGACTTTATTTCTTCTTCTTGGATTTGCACCATTTCACGCAAAACATCAAAATCTTCTCGCTTCACCAAATCAAGATCAGCAACAAATCTCTCAACCTGAGACTTAACCGCTGTTTCTATTTCACGGCGGACACCATCGGCAACACCTGCGGCATTATCCATTAGTTTTCCTAATTCATCGAAAAAATTGTTTTCCTTAGTCATGGTTTAAATCCTTTTCCTAGTAAAATTTGCGTTACACCCTATGTAGGGAGAATAGTTGCTCTTGACCAGAGCGGTTAAAAAAAAGCATGTTCATTTATTGATTTTTTTAACTAAAGTAGAAATAATATGCCCTTCCCAGATATTGACCCAATTATTTTTTCTCTCGGCCCTATTGTTATTCGTTGGTATTCTTTGGCCTATCTTGTTGGAGTTGTTTTAGCCGCTCTTTATGGCCTATCCTTACTTAAAAATAAAAATCTTTGGGCGAAAAATACTGTGCCGCTTAATCGCGAACAATGGCTTGATTTTGGATTTTGGGCAGTGCTTGGGATAATTATTGGCGGCAGGCTTGGTTATGTAGTTTTTTATAATCCGCTATATTATCTATCTAATCCACTTGAAATTGTGCAGACTTGGGCTGGCGGCATGTCTTTTCATGGGGGCATGATTGGTGTTGCAATAGCTATGATATTATTTATGCGCAAAAAAGGCGGCAATATTTTATCAGGGCTTGATTTATTAGCTGTTGGCGCTCCTTTAGGATTATTTTTGGGACGAATAGCTAATTTTATCAACGGTGAATTATATGGTCGAGAGACTGGCCTTCCTTGGGGTGTAATTTTTCCAACTGGTGGCGATATGCCACGCCACCCAAGCCAGCTTTATGAGGCAGCGCTTGAGGGGATATTGTTATTTCTGCTCATTCGCTATTTCACCCATATTGCCTATGCTTTAAGGAAGCCTGGGCTTGTTGCTGGTATTTTTGGCGTTGGTTATGCTATTTCAAGAATATTGGTAGAAACTGTTCGCCTGCCAGATGCAGATAAGGGCTATCTTTATGATGGCTGGCTAACCTATGGCATGGTGCTTAGCGCCCCAATGCTCATCGCTGGCATTGTGCTGATAATTTATGCCAACAAGGGAAAAAAATATGTCAGGCGCTAAAAATTTAGCAGAGATAATTAAAAGCCAGATTAAGCTTGAAGGGCCAATTTCACTCTCAACTTATATGGGGCTTTGTCTCACTCACCCAGAATTTGGCTATTATAAAAATTCTGACCCCTTGGGTAAAAGTGGGGACTTTATTACTGCACCAGAAATAAGCCAAATGTTTGGAGAATTTATTGGCCTGTTCATTGCACAGGCTTGGATAGATTTAGGCTCACCTAAAGAATTTAATTTAATAGAATTAGGGCCAGGGCGGGGCACGCTTTTGCAAGATGCTTTTAGGGTATTTAGCAAGGTTGAAAATTTGACCTCTGCGATGAAACTAATATTGCTTGAAACAAGCGATGTTTTACGCCAAGCACAAAAAGAAAAATTAGGGCATTATAATCCAATTTGGATTGATGAAATAGGCGATATTAAAGACAATAAAAATCCTACTATCATCATTGCTAATGAGTTTTTTGATGCTTTGCCAATCAAACAATTTCAAAAACAAAATAGCAAGTGGCATGAAAGAGCAATTGGCATAAAGAATAAAAAATTCGCATGGGGGCTGACCCCAAATGAAATCCCCAAAGATGCTTTCCCTAGTAATATTATAGATGCACAAGATAACTCAATCTGGGAGGTTGGATTTGCTGGGCTTCGCTTAATGAGCGAGATAGCTGAAATCATTGCAAGCAATGGCGGGGCATTTTTGGCGATTGATTATGGCTATGCAAAAACACAGACTGGCGACACTTTTCAAGCGGTAAAAAACCACCAATATGTTGATGCTCTAGCAGAACCAGGCATGGCAGATTTAACCGCACATGTTGATTTTGAAGCACTTAGCAAAGCCGCAACAAACGCTGGGGCAGTTGCGCATAAATTAAAAACTCAAGGGCAATTTTTAAGCCTGCTTGGCATAAATGAGCGAAGTGAGCAGTTAATAAAAGCAAACCCAGATATGGCAAAAGAAATATCTGCAGCAAAACAGCGCCTAATTTCAGATGAGCAAATGGGAAGCCTTTTCAAACTGCTATGCGTATCCTCTAAGGAGTTGATTCCTTTTCCATTTGGTGAAAATTAAAGGATTAGCTTTTCATGATACCAATTCCATATGAACAAGCGCAAAATATTTCAAAAATTTCTGCAGTTAGACACGGTTTTTTTGGACGAATTGGCATAAATGAAACCAATGATTTTAACTGCTCACTGACAGTTGGGGGTCAGCCAGAACAAGCCAAAATCAACCGCAACATTGCTAAAAATGCAATTGCAGGAGAGAATGCAAAACTAGCTTATGTGCATCAAATTCACTCAAGTGATGTTGTAACAATTGATAAAAAAATACTTACACCGCAAAAACTTTCCCCACAAAAAGCAGACGCATTAGTAACCTCAACAAAAGGCGTTGCTCTATCTATTCTTACCGCCGATTGCTGCCCTATATTATTTGCTGATAAAGAGGCAAAAATCATCGGGGCGGCGCATGCTGGCTGGCAGGGTGCAGTGAATGGAATTATTGCTAATACGATAAATGCAATGATTGATTTAGGTGCAGAAAAAGAAAATATCATTGCAGCTTTTGGCCCAACAATAAGTAGCGCTTCTTATGAAATTGGAGCAAAGAGAGCTAAAGATATAATCAATGCAAATCATAGGGCAGAGCAGTTTATTTTTATCCCCACTAATTCACGCCGAGAGCATTTCGATTTGCCAAATTTTGTTTTCAATGAATTAAAAATTGCGGGAGTGAAAAATATTGAGCAAACAGGCGGTTGCACGGCTAAAAACCCTACTAAATATTTCTCGCATAGATATGCCAGTAATAATAAAAACACTCAAGGTAGGCAGATTTCAATTATTTCGTTACAATAGCAATTTGTATAGTTGCTTATGCTGTCATAAATCTGTAACAAGACCTTAAATATTTGCACGTCCAATTTTAGGAATGGCGACAATGAAACTTGTAGCGGGTAATTCGAATAAAAAACTCTCTTTGGCTATTTCAAAATATCTAAAGATTCCGTTAGCTGATTGCGAAATTACACGTTTTGCAGACGATGAAGTTTATGTTGAGATTCATGAGAATGTTCGTGGTGAAGATGTGTTTATTATCCAGCCTACATCTTATCCCGTTAATGACCATTTGATGGAACTATTAGTTATTGTTGATGCGCTTAAGCGCTCATCTGCTCGCAGAATTACTGCTGTTATTCCTTATTTTGGTTACGCAAGACAGGATAGGAAGTCTGCCCCGCGCTCACCAATTTCAGCAAAACTGGTTGCGAATCTAATCACCATATCTGGAGCAAATAGAGTTTTAACGCTTGATTTGCATGCAGGGCAAATTCAGGGATTTTTTGATATCCCAACCGATAATTTAACTGCAGCCCCTGTTATAGTTCGCGATATTAAAAGCCACTATAACATAGAAAACTTGACCATTGTTTCTCCTGATGTTGGTGGTGTGGTGCGAGCTAGAAATGTTGCTAGGCGTTTGGGTGTTCCACTGGCTATTGTTGATAAACGCCGCCCAAAAGCCGGTGTTTCTGAAGTAATGAATATTATTGGCGATGTTGATGGACAGAGCTGTATTTTAATTGATGATATGGTTGATAGCGGCGGCACATTGGTCAATGCAGCTGAAGCTATTTTAAAAGCCGGGGCAAAAGAAGTTTCTGCTTTTATCACACATGGTGTTTTATCTAAAGGAGCGGCAGAGCGAATTGCTGGCTCGAAATTAAAAGAGCTTGTTGTTACAAATTCTATTGAAGAGACAAAAGCTGTGGAGCGGGCTAAGAATATCCGCATTATGAATATTGCTGATCTGATTGGTGAGGCAATTGCGCGCACTTCATCTGAGCAATCTGTTTCTAGCTTATTTGATTAAAAAAACACCGGCTTTTAGTCTTCTTTAGTCTTCGCAATATTAGCCTCCAAAAGCAGCAAAATATGAGCCAAGAAAATATGGCCATACCAATAATGCCCAAATGCCTTTCCAAAAGCCTAGCTTTAAAAAGCCTAAAGTAAATAGCCAACCCGCAAACCAAACTAACCCCAATGAGCTTTGTTGAGTAATATTTATTTTATCCATTATTCTAGCCTCCTAGCGTAAGTTTCAATATTATATACGTCTTTATACTAGCAAACTGGTAGCAAAGTTACAAGAAACTGCTAGCCAAGCGATAAGAAACTGTAGCGCCAAAACCAAGCAGGGCTAAACTGCAAATAAGTTTCAAGCTAGCCTCTTGCACTTATGCTATCAATAGATTATGACCTGCCTTTATGAAGCCTTATCACCCCTGGAGGATAAGGCGTAACTTTAATAAAGTTACACTAACCCTATTGGAGAATTTCAATGGCTACTGAGCTTAAAGCACAAGCGCGTGAACGGGTGGGCAAGGGGGCCGCTCGCGAACTGCGTCGTAATAAACTAATACCTGCCGTTATATATGGCGACAAAAAACCCCCACTAGCAATTTCGCTAACCTATAAAGATGCAATGAAATATATCCACGCTGGTGGCTTTCTTTCTTCTATCATCACAGTTGATGTAGATGGCGAAAAGCACAAAGTTATTCCACGTGATTATCAGCTTGATCCAGTTAAGGACATGGCCTTGCATGTGGATTTTTTGCGTATTGGTAAAAACACAATTCTTACGCTTGAAATTCCAGTTCACTTCATCAATGAAGAAGAAAGCCCTGGTCTTAAGCGTGGTGCGGTGCTTAACATTGTACGTCACACTGTTGAGATTAACTGTCCTGCTACAGATATTCCTGAAGCATTTGAAATTGACCTTACAGGCACAGATGTTGGTGATGCGTTACATGTTTCTATGATTGATATGCCTGAGGGTGCTACCCCGACAATTACCGATCGTGATTTCACTATTGCGACTATTGCTGCTCCATCTGCTCTTCGTTCTGAAGGCTCAGACGATGAAGAAGAAGGCATTGAAGGCGAAGCTGAGGGAGTTGAAGGCGAAGCTGAAGGCGAGGCTAGCGAAGAATAATATTTCAATTCTTTCAGATATAGTTATAAAAGGGTGGCCAGCTGGTCGCCCTTTTTTAATGTTCTTTTGGAGAGAGTTAAATGTATCTTATTGTTGGACTTGGAAATCCAGGAGATGAATATCGCAATAACCGTCATAATGTCGGCTTTATGGCAATAGATGCGATTGCAAGTGAGTATGGTTTCCCCCCTTTTCGACAAAAATATAAAGGGCATTTTGCTGATGGCAAAATAGACGGAGAGCGTGTTTTATTGCTTAAGCCGCAAACTTTTATGAATAAATCTGGCGCAAGCGTTGGCGCTGTAGCAAATTTTTATAAGATTGAGCCAAAAAATATCATTGTTTTTTATGATGAGTTAGATCTAACTCCAGGTAAAGTGCGGGTAAAGATTGGAGGCGGAAACGGCGGTCATAACGGTCTTCGATCAATTGATCCTGTAATTGGCAAAGAATATCAGCGAGTGCGAATTGGCATTGGTCACCCCGGAAGCAAAGAACAAGTCACACGCCATGTGCTGGGCAATTTTGCTAAAAGCGATAGCGATTGGCTAGAGCCATTACTTGATAGTTTAGCGCAAAATACTGACCTTTTACTAAAAGGACAAAGCGCACAATTCATGAATAAAATTGCCCTAGCTGTTTTTGGTGAACCAAAAGAAAAGAAGAAAAAGGCGAAGATGAGTGTGCTGAACAATGCACCAAAGCAGATGAGCAACAAAACAGCCTCCCCCTCCCCTACAAAAGCAAGCAACCAAATGGCGGATATGCTTAAGAAGATTTTTAAGAAATAATTAGATCTTTTGAATATTCAAAACACTTGACCTTATCCCTATTCAAAACTATCTCATTCATTAGCTTTATTCGCCCTTAATCTGGCGAGGGATTTTTGGAGAATATTTATGGGTTTTAAGTGTGGAATAGTTGGTCTGCCCAATG
>Ga0256839_1004891_pt1 | contig 12740 bp, 10 predicted proteins | sample 354166metaG_FD_185968 | JGI IMG/M metagenome (GOLD analysis project Ga0256839, IMG submission 185968) | Hydrothermal vent microbial communities from Mid Atlantic Ridge, Atlantic Ocean - 354-166 | ecosystem: Environmental > Aquatic > Marine > Hydrothermal vents | place: Atlantic Ocean: Mid...
CCAGCTCGGATTGCGGCCCCAAAGCATCCAGAATTTTGATCAGCTGGGTTTTGGCCGCGCCGTCATTCCATTCACGATCGCGCTTGAACAGCTCCAGCAGATGATCGATTGCGGCTTCTTTATCGCTTTTGGCAGCCAGAGCCGTGGCTAGATCAAAGCGGGCCTGGTGGTTGTCCGGGTCGGCAGCGACAGCGGCTTCCAGCTCGGCTTCCTCGCCCGCTTCGGCACCGGCTTCGGCCAGCTCGATATCCGCCAGCGCGGCGGTGATTTTTGTGTCGTTTTTGGCATCTTCCGGCACCAGCGCCAACACTTCGCGCGCGCGGGCGGCCTCGCCCAGCGCCACATAGCTGCGCATCAGCCCGGCCAGCGCGCGGATATTGCCTTCGTCTTCGCCGATGATGGCAGTGAAGGTTTCGGCGGCATCATGGGGCGCACCGGAGGCCAGCATCAGCTCGGCCGCTTCATTGGCTTCCTCCAGCCCGACCTGATCATCATCGCCTTCCAGCGTGATCCGGTCAATGAAGGCAGCGATCTCGGCGGGGCCTTGCGCGCCCTGAAAGCCATCCATCGGTTGACCATCCTTGAAGGCATAAACCGTGGGGATGGATTTGATGCGAAGCTGGCCGGCAAGCGCCTGATTTTCATCCACATTGATTTTCACCATGCGCACCTTGCCGCCGGCCTTTTGCACGGCGGCCTCCAGCGCTGGCCCGAGAGATTTGCACGGGCCACACCACGGCGCCCAAAAATCAACGATTACCGGCACCTCCTTGGAGGCTTCGATCACCTCGGCCTCAAACTGGGTTTGGGATATGTCTTTTACGAGATCTTGATTTGCGTTCAGTTCCATGACGAACATCCTTTGAAATTTGGTTGCGCCATATTTGGGCCTATTTGAGGGAATTTTCAAGCACCCATTGGACAAGCCTTGACTACTCTTCGACTAAACTGGTTTAATCGAAGAGTGGAACGTATAAAAATTTAAGTTGTTTCAGCACGTTATGAATTTTGGCGCGCATATATGGAAGCAAAAGAGTGGATTTTACCTGCGGCGAGGCCGAAGCCTGTCCATACTTCAAAGCTGCCCCAGCAGCGCCCGATGCCGATTTAGGAAATCCGCCTTCACCCGCATGGGGGCGCGCAGCGGCAGAACTTCGTCCTTGATCCAAGCTACTCTTGGTGCGCCAAACAGCTTGTCCGCTTCCTTTTGGTCAAACCCCGCGATCTGGGTGGCTTCCAGCCATGCCGAAATACGATCGGCCCGTTTGATCTGCTTTTTCACCGCATCCGGCACCTGTCCGGGCAGGCCAAAGCGCAGCAAAACGGCGCTCATCAGGCGCTCATCCAGCTCTTTATAACCCGGGCCGACGGCGGATTTTACCGGCGAGATCATATCGCCGATCACATATTCCGGCGCATCATGCAACAGCGCCACCATGCGCCAATGCGCAGGTGCTTTGGGGGCGATCTGGCCGTAAATCCGCTCCACCAGCAGCGAATGCTCGGCTACGGTATAGGGGAATTCGCCCTTGGTCTGGCCATTCCAGCGGGCGACAAAGGCCAGCCCGTGGGCGATATCCTCGATCTCGATATCCAGTGGCGCTGGATTTAGCAGGTCCAGCCGGCGGCCGGACAGCATGCGTTGATAGGCGCGGGGGGGCATATGGGGCTCCGTTTTTGTGTCGGTTGTATATAGAATAGAATCCTGCTACTTGGCGAGGCGAAAACTTCTCAAAAACCGATGGAGCGCCCGATGGCCGACTATATTGTAAAAGACATTAACCTTGCGGAATATGGCCGCAAGGAGCTGGATATTGCCGAAACCGAAATGCCGGGCCTGATGGCGCTGCGCGATGAATACGGCGAAAAGCAGCCGCTCAAAGGCGCGCGGATTGTCGGCTCGTTGCACATGACTATTCAAACCGCGTGTTTGATGGAAACACTGGTGGCGCTGGGCGCGGATATCCGCTGGGCAAGCTGCAATATTTTCTCGACCCAGGACCACGCGGCGGCGGCAATGGCCGCAGCGGGCATTCCGACATTTGCCATTAAAGGCCAGAGCCTTGTAGAGCATTGGGACTATCTCGACCGCTCTTTCCAATTTCCCGAGGGTGCGAACCTGATTCTGGATGATGGCGGCGACGCCACGCTTTATGTGCTCTACGGCGCACGGGTCGAGGCCGGCGAAACCGATCTGATCGAAACCCCGACTTCCGAAGAAGAAGAAGCGATTTTTGCCCAGATCAAAAAGCGCATGGCGCAAAGCCCCGGCTGGTTTACCAAAACCCGAGATGCGATTTTGGGGGTTTCCGAAGAAACCACCACCGGCGTGCATCGTCTTTATGAATTGTTCGAGAAAGGCCAGCTGCCCTTCCCGGCGATCAACGTGAATGACAGCGTTACCAAGTCGAAATTCGACAATAAATACGGCTGTAAAGAGAGCCTTGTGGACGGTATCCGCCGCGCGACCGACACCATGATGGCCGGTAAAACCGCCGTTGTCTGCGGCTATGGTGATGTGGGCAAAGGCTCGGCGGCTTCCTTGCAGGGCGCGGGTGCGCGGGTGAAAGTTACGGAAATCGACCCGATCTGCGCGCTTCAGGCGGCGATGGACGGTTTTGAGGTTGTCGCGCTGGAAGATGTTGTATCCACCGCCGATATTTTCGTGACCACCACCGGCAATAAAGACGTGATCCGCATCGAGCATATGCGCGAGATGAAGGATATGGCGATTGTTGGCAACATTGGCCACTTTGACAACGAAATCCAGGTGGCGGCGCTGAAAAACCACAAATGGACCAACATCAAAGACCAGGTGGACATGATCGAAATGCCGTCCGGCAACCGGATGATCCTGCTTTCCCAAGGGCGCTTGCTCAACCTTGGCAATGCTACCGGCCACCCTTCCTTCGTGATGTCTGCCAGCTTTACCAATCAGGTTTTGGCGCAAATCGAGCTGTGGGAAAACGACGGTAAATATAAAAACGAGGTTTATATCCTGCCCAAGCATCTGGACGAAAAAGTGGCGCGCCTGCATCTTGATCGCATCGGGGTGAAGCTCTCCAGACTATCAGACGAGCAGGCCGAATATATTGGCGTGAGCGCCGACGGGCCATTCAAGCCCGAGCATTACCGCTATTAAAGCGAATACAATGGCGGGGTAAAACCCCACCTTTCGAGGCGCTCCGATCGGGGCGCCTTTTTAATGTGATTCAAATTTTAGCGGCTATTCGGTTGCCGAAACCCATAGGCCTTGTTACAAACACCTAACGGTTCGGGCAGAAGCCCCTTTGGGAACATCAGGTTCCATCACCCCCACATTTTTGCAGTTGGCCGCGAGGTTGGGCGAGGCGCGAAGCATTGGCTTTGCGTGGGTGGGCGGAGGGGCGGCTTGCGCGAGTTGCCCCTCCGGCTTCTTTCAGAACAGCCCCAAAACCAGCCCGATCACCGTGCATCCGATGGTCGCGTAGCCGCCATCAATCAGCGTGAGCATGCGCGGCCGCATACCATATGCATGGTTGGTCACAATCCACGGTGTGGCCATAAACGCGCCAATCCCGAAGCCCGCCAGCGCGCTTTTTCCAAAGCTGGAGATCCCCGCCATAGAGAATCCGTGGCGCATCATCCCCGCTACCAGCAGCAACATGACAAAGCTGATAACGTAGGGCCCCGGGCTTTTCATCGCTCCGCCCTCGACCTGCTCGGGCGTAATTCCTGCCGCCTTCATCCATGGTTTTCCGAGGGTGCCATACCATGCGCCGCCAAACATAAATGCCGCCACTGCGGCAGCAAGCACCGATAAATATTCCATTGTCTCTCCCCCTTTTTTTGATTGTGCAGAGCATACAAGAAATATGCACCCCTGTCAGCTTGGTCTGAAATGAAGAGGAATGCGCGCAGGTTTTTTTGAAAGCGAAAGCCGTAATTTTCGCATACCATATTGTTATTGAATATATTATCATCGTTATGAGGTGTCTATTCTCCTAGGATAGTAGACACCCGAAGCCGACAGAACGCAGGCGGGAAAACGGGCGGCATCCGGCCTGTGATTCCGGGCTAGGCCGTGGGGGAATACCCGCCCATTCTGCACACAATCGCCCATTCGTCGGGCGTAACCGGCTGCACCGAAAGGCGGGCATTTTTCACCAGCACCATCCCCGCCAGCCGCGGCTCGGCTTTGATCTCTGCCAGCGTAACAGGGCGCGGAAAAGGCGCAACCGCCTTGATATCCACACATTCCCAGCGGGGGTCATCGGTGGTGCTGTCAGGGTGGGCCTCGGCGATCACCTCGACCACCCCCACCACCTGTTTTTCATTCACGGAATGATAGAAAAACCCGAGATCTCCAATTTCCATCTGCCGCATAAAATTGCGGGCCTGGTAGTTGCGCACCCCGTCCCATTCCTCCCCCGCCTCGCCTTTGGCGGCCTGCTTGTCCCAGCCCCATGTAGCGGGTTCGGATTTGAAAAGCCAATAGTGCATTATTCCTCCTTTAATGGCCGCGCCAGCAGGGTGTGCATCGCGGTTTCCACCGTGGCATTGCCTGATACCACCGCTGCCACCGCCGCTGTGATCGGGGCCTCCACCCTAAATTTTTCGGCCAGATCCGCGGCCGCCTTCGCCGTTGCCAGCCCCTCTACCGTGCCGCCGGTTTGGCCATTGCCTTGCCCGAAAGCCAGCCCTTGCGCAAAATTCCGGCTTTGCGCACTGGCGCAGGTCAGTGCGAGGTCTCCCAGCCCCGAAAGCCCCTGAAAGGTTTCGGCCTTGCCACCCAGAGCCACGCCCAGCCGCTGCATTTCGGCAAAGCCCCGGGTAAGCAGTGCGGCGCGCGCGCTTTCCCCCAGCCCCGCGCCAATCGCCATGCCGCAGGCCAGCGCGATCACGTTTTTCAAAGCGCCCCCCGCCTGCGCGCCGATCAAATCATCGGAGCGATACAGCCGCAAGCGCGGGGTGGAAAGCAGCGCCTGCTGCGCGGCATTTCCGCCCGCCAGCGTCAGCGCGGTGGGCAGGCCAGCGGCGATCTCGTCGGCAAAGCCCGGGCCGGTAAGGATGCTTGCGGGGCGCGCCACGATCTGGTTTTGCAGCCGCCCCGTGCGGGCATCTATCCCCTTGGCGCATAGCACCAGCGGCGCATCCGGCAGGGTGTTTTTCGCCAGAAAAGCAGCGGTTTGCTGCGCTGGCACCACCAGCAATATCGCTGCCGCCCCCGCCAGTGCTGTCAGGTCGCTATGGTGGGAAACCGAGGCTGGATAATCCCGCGCATAGGGATTTGCGCGCGCCCAAAGCGCCACTTCCAGCCCCTTTTGCCCGTAAGCCACCGCCAGGGCCGAGCCAAACGCCCCCGCGCCAATGATGCCGATTTTCATATCTGCCGCCTTAAAACTGATTGCCTGCTACCCCTGCAAGGGGTATCACCCCGAGCATGACCACGCAATATAGCATAGATGCCCCGCTCAAAATCGGCACCCGAGGCTCGCCTTTGGCGCTGGCGCAGGCGCATGAGACCCGCAGCCGCCTGATGGCCGCGCATAGCCTGCCCGAAGCCGCCTTCACCATCGAGGTGATCCAGACCACCGGCGATGCGGTGCAGGATCGCCCGCTCTCCGAGATTGGCGGCAAGGGGCTGTTTACCAAAGAGATCGAGCAAGCGCTGCTGGACGGGCGGATCGATATCGCGGTGCATTCGATGAAAGACGTGGCCACCGTGCTGCCCGATGCGCTGGTGATCGATTGTGCCTTGCCGCGCGAGGATGTGCGCGATGCCTTTATCAGCCCGAAATACGGCGCCATTGCCGAGCTGCCCCAAGGCGCGGTGGTGGGCACTTCCAGCTTGCGGCGGCGCGCCCAGCTTTTGGCTATGCGGCCCGATCTGAAGCTGGTGGAATTTCGCGGCAATGTGCAAACCCGCTTGCGCAAGCTTGACGAGGGCGTGGCCACAGCCACCTTTCTGGCCTGCGCGGGCCTGCGGCGGCTGGGGAATTTCGAGCTGGCCAAACCGATCGAAACCGATGTGATGCTGCCGGCCTGCGCCCAAGGGGCGGTGGGGATCGAGCGGCGCAAAGATGACGAGGCGGCGCAGGCGCTGCTGGCCCCGATCCATGATGCCGAGACCTTCACCCGCATCTCTGCCGAGCGCGCCTTTTTGAAAGAGCTGGACGGCTCTTGCCGCACCCCGATTGGCGGCTTGGCCGAACTGGACGGTAATACTTTGCGTTTTCGCGGTGAGATCATCCGGCCCGATGGCACCACCACCCATGCCGGAAGCTGGCAAGGGCCGCCAAGTGAGGCCACGCGCATCGGGGCCGAGGCGGGCATAGAGCTGCGCGCCAAGGGCGGCGAAGGCTTTTTTGCCTAGGGTGCTGCTCACCCGCGCCCGCGCGCAAGCCGAGGGGTTTGCCGCCTTGCTGCGCGCGCAAACCAGCCTCGAGCCGATCATTGCCCCGATGCAGGAAATGCGGGATCTGCCGGTGGAAATCGATCTGTCCGGCATTGCCGCGCTGGCCTTTACCTCCAAAAACGGGGTGGAGGCTTTTGCACGGAAATCCGGTATCCGCCTGCCTGCCTATTGCGTGGGCGAGGCTACGGCGGCCCGTGCCCGCGCGCTGGGCTTTGAGGCCATGGCCGCGGCGGGTAATGCGCAGGCGCTGAAACAGATATTGCCCCGGTCCGGCGTGCTGCATTTGCACGGGCAGCATGTGGCGCGCGCGCTCGGGGTGCCAAGCCTGCCGATCTATGATCAGGTGGCGCTGCCTTTGGATATGGCGGCGCGGGGCTTGCTGGCGGCAGGAGATATCTCTGCGGCGGCGTTTTTCTCGCCCCGTTCCGCGCGGCTGTTTGTGCAAAGCTGGCAGGCGGGCTGGCCGGATATCCCGCGTTTATACGCTTTGAGCCAAGCTGTGGCCACACCGCTGGCCCCGCTCGGTGCGGTGCGTATTTGCCCCTCGCCTGATGCCAAATCGATGCTGCGGCTCCTTTCCGCCGATTATCCGGCGTAAAATTCTTGCAAACCCTTGTTGCGCTGCACGCAGGGCGCTAGACTTTAAGCCAGCGGATGCCCATATGCCCTGATAGAAGTTTTAAAGGTTACGACACAGCATGGCGAAAGAAATTGAACCGGTAGAAGAAGAGCGTATGCGCGAGGCGCAAATGCCGGAAGATCCAAACGAGCCGGACGAATCCCAAGGCGAGAGCGAGGATCACGAGCATGATGAGGACCATCATGTTTCTTTTGCCGCGCGTAGCTTGCAAATTCTGGCTTTATTGGCGGTGGGTGTGGCTCTTGGCTTGTGGGCTGGTCCGCGCATCGCCCCTTATTTGCCGCAAGGGCTGGCACCGCTGGCCGCATGGCTAAGCCCGCAAACCAATGCCTCGACCGAGGCACTGGACGAGCTGCGAAGCGAGACAGCCACGCGCCTATTGGCGCTGGAAGAGGCACAGGCGGCAGGGATACAGCGCGAGGAAATCGAGGCGCGGCTGGCCAATTACCAGACAGATATCGTTAATCCGCTGCGCGACCAGATGGCGGCGCTTTCCGATCAGATGGCGGCCGCCGATAGCACTGCCGTCGAGGCGCGGCTCTGGGCCGTGGAAGGGCGGGTAGAGGGCTTGGTGGCCGAGTTGGAAAGCCTGCGCGGGGCGCTGGGTAGCCTGGCAGAAGAGGGCGGTGCCATTTCGGCGGATACCGCCGCCAGCATCGCGGCTTATCGCACAAGAATTGATGCGCTTCAGGCGCAGGTGGATGAAATCACAGCGCGCCAGGGCGAGCTGACCCGCAAGATGCAGCAGGTGCAGCAAAGCACCAGCGCGCAGGTGGAAGAAGCACAGGCATTGGTAGAGATCGCCAGCGAAACAGCGATGGGCGCACAGGCGAAGGCGGTGTTGGTTGCCGGCTTGGCGCAAGTGCAAACCGCGCTGCAAACCGGCGATGATTTTTCCGCGGCATTGGGCCGGATCAGCGAAGCGGCACCGCTGCCGGTGCCTGAAGCGCTTGCGGCTGTATCTGGCGGGGTGCCGAGCATCGAGGCGCTGGAGCTTGGCTTTCCGATCGCGGCCCATGCGGCAATCCGTGCGGAAATATCAGCCAGCGGAAACGATGGCGGGTTGTCCGGCCTTGGCTCTTTTTTGCGGGCGCAGGTCGCAACCCGCTCTTTGACACCCCGGCAAGGAGATAGCGCGGATGCGGTGCTTTCGCGCATGGAAGCGGCTATGAAGTCCGGTGACTGGAGCGGGGTCGAGGCCGAAGCGGCCGGGCTTTCCGCGCCGGCCAGAGCCGAAATGGAAAGCTGGCTTGCCGATGCCAAAGCGCGAGTAGCCGCCCTGGCGGCTTTTGAAACATGGCGCGAGGCGCTGGAGGCAATGGAACAATGATCTGGTCATTAATCAAGGTGGCGATTTTCATATCGCTGGCCACAGCACTGGCGCTGGGCGCAAGCTATTTACAAGACACCCCCGGGGAAGTGCGCATTGCCTTTGGCACCCGCGAGATCAGCCTGACGCCGCTGGTATTTGTGATTGGTGCGCTGGTCAGCTTTATGGCCTTCTGGATTGTGCTGAAGCTGGCGGGGTTTCTGGTGGCAATCCTGCGGTTTTTGCGCGGGGATAAAACCGCAATCAGCCGGTTCTGGGACAAGCGGCGCGAGCAGCGCGGCTATCGGGCGCTGGCGGATGGCATGGTGGCGCTGGCCTCGGGCGAGGGGCAGGTTGCCGTCGCCAAGGCCGCCAAGGCCGAAAAGCTTTTGGCCAAGCCCGAGCTGACGCGGCTGATTTCGGCGCAGGCGGCGGAAATGGCGGGTAACCGCGCGCAGGCGATTGAAATTTACAAAGAGCTTCTGGGCCATGATCGCACCCGTTTTGTCGGGGTGCGCGGGCTGATGCAGGCCAAGCTCGACGAAGGCGATACCGGGACCGCGCTGAAGCTGGCCGAAAAGGCTTTTGCCCTGAAGCCGCGCCATAATGAAACCCTGGATACGCTGTTTTCGCTGCAATCCCGCATGCAGGATTGGGCGGGCGCGCGCAAAACCCTGCTGGCCAAATCCCGCGCCAAGCTGCTGCCCAAAGATGTGGCGACTCGCCGCGATGCGGTGCTGAGTGTGGCCGATGCCATGGCCGCCCATGCCGATGGCAATGCGCCCAAAGCCCGCGAAGCCGCGATTTTTGCCAACCGGAACGCCCCTTCGCTGGTGCCTGCGGCGGTATTGGCGGCGCAGGTTTATGCTTCGGAAAAAACACCCAAACATGCGGTTCGGGTGCTGAAAAAGGCGTGGTCGGCCAATCCTCACCCTGATTTGGCCGCTGCTTTTGCCGCCCTTGAACCCGGGGAAACGCCGCAAGCGCGGATCACGCGCTTTCAGCCCTTGCTCAAGCTTCGCCCCGATCATGGCGAAACCGCGCTGCTGGAAACCGAGCTGCATCTGGCCGCAGAGGATTTCCCCGCGGCCCGCCGCGCCTTGGGAGACCTGCCGGAAACCGCGCCAACGGGCCGCTCTCTGGCCTTGATGGCCGCGATTGCGCGCGGCGAGGGCGCGCCAGAAGAGGTGATCCGCAGCTGGCTGGCGCGGGCGGTAAGCGCACAGCGCAGCGAGATGTGGGTGTGTTCGGCCTGCCATTCGGCACAGGCCCTATGGGCACCCGCGTGCGATAATTGCGAAGGGTTTGATACCTTGAGCTGGGAATTGCCCATGCAGGGCGAGGCCCCGGGATTGGCTGATGCCATGCTGCCCTTGATCGAGCGGCCAGAACCGGAGGCGCTGGAAGAGGCGGCCGTTTCCGACTCCGACGAAGACGAGGCAACAGACACGCCCGGGCTGGAGGACAAGCGCGACGAAACCCAGAGCTGAAGGCAATATCCAACTTCGAGATTGATTCCCCGAGCCACATGCTTCACAGTATTTCCTGACTATTTTTGACCAAAGAGACAAAAATGCTGGATCATAGCAAAGAAAATAATGGGATGCCGCTGGATGAAGCGGTATTTCGTGATGCGCGGGTAAATCTGAGCGCGCTGGAAAGGCGGAGCAAGGCTTTTGCGGCGCGGCGCTCGGTGAAAAAGGCGCATCAGGCGGCATGGCTCTTGCGCGCCATCGGGCTGATAGATCTAACCACATTGGCGGGCGATGACACGGTGAACCGCGTCAAGCGCTTGTGTGGCAAGGCCAAAATGGCGCTGGATCCGGCCATTCAGGCAGAGCTGGGCCTGACCAGGCCGGTGCAAACGGCGGCGGTTTGCGTGTATCCCACGATGGTAGAGACCGCCGCGCTGGGCGTGGCGGGCACGGGCATTGGTGTGGCCTCGGTGGCGACGGGCTTTCCGGCAGGGCTGATTCCGCTGGATCTGAAGCTGGCCGAAATCCGCTATGCGGTGGCCTCTGGCGCGACAGAAATCGATATTGTCATCACCCGGTCCAAGGTGTTTGCGCAGGATTGGGCCGGGCTTTATGACGAAATTTCGCAGATGAAAGACGCCTGCGGCAAGGCGCATTTGAAAACCATTCTGGCCACCGGAGATATCGCCTCGCTGCGCAATGTGTATCGTGCCTCGATGGTGGCGATGATGGCCGGCGCGGATTTCATCAAGACCTCGACGGGCAAGGAGGCGGTGAACGCCATTTTGCCGGTGGGCCTGACCATGGTGCGCGCCATTCGCGACTATAACGAAATGACGGGCGCGCAAGTGGGCTTCAAGCCTGCGGGCGGCATTTCCACGGCGAAAGACGCGCTGACATGGATGTCCATGATGCGCGAAGAGCTGGGCACGGACTACCTCCAGCCGCAGCTGTTTCGCTTTGGGGCATCGAGCCTGCTGACAGATATCGAGCGCCAGCTCGAGCATCATGCCACGGGCCGCTATTCCGCTGCCAAACACCACGCTATATCCTAGGGCCACATTATGAGCGACATTGAAAAGATCATGGAAACAATGGATTACGGCAAAGCCCCTGAAGATTCGAGCGCCGCCAAAGCCTGGCTGGCGGCGCATCCGCGCCTTGCGCATTATATCAACGGGGCCTTCAAGGCGGATAAATCCGACGGGCTGGCGGTGCAAAATCCAGCCAATGGCGAGGCGCTCACCGTGGCCCCCGTGGCCAGTGAAGCGCTGGTGGACGAGGCGGTAAAAGCCGCCCGCAAGGCGCAGCCGGAATGGGCAGCGCTTGGCGGCCACCAGCGGGCGAAATACCTGTATGCGATCGCGCGGTTGTTGCAAAAGCGAAGCCGCCTGTTTGCGGTGCTGGAAAGCCTGGATAACGGCAAGCCGATCCGCGAGAGCCGCGATGCGGATATTCCCTTGGTGATCCGGCATTTTTACCACCATGCGGGCTGGGCGGAGATTCTTTCCGAGGAGCTGCCGGACCATGCACCGCTGGGTGTGTGCGGCCAGATTATCCCGTGGAACTTTCCGCTGCTTATGCTTTCATGGAAAATAGCACCCGCGCTGGCGGCGGGCAATACCGTGGTGCTGAAACCGGCTGAATTTACGCCGATCACTGCGGCGCTGTTTGCCGAGATTTGCGTCGAGGCGGGGCTGCCTGCAGGCGTGGTCAATATCGTGTTTGGCGCAGGGGAAACCGGCGCGGCCATCTCGGGCCATCCCGATATTGATAAAGTCGCCTTCACCGGGTCTTCCGAAGTGGGCAAAATTATCCGGCGGCAAATTGCGGGCAGTGGCAAGAAGCTCTCGCTGGAGCTGGGGGGGAAATCGCCCTTTATTGTGTTTGACGATGCCGATCTGGATAGCGCCGTTGAGGGTGTGGTCGATGCGATCTGGTTTAATCAGGGGCAGGTGTGCTGTGCCGGCTCGCGCTTGCTGGTGCAGGAGGCGGTGGCGGAAAAATTTATCGCCAGGCTGAAGGCGCGGGCCGAGAAGCTGGTGGTGGGGGATCCGCTGGACAAATCGGTGGATATCGGCGCGATTGTGGATCAAAGCCAGCTGGAAAACATTCAGGCGCTGGTGGCCAAGGGGCAGGCCAAGGGGGCCGAACTTTGGCAATCCAGCTGTGCGCTGCCCAATCAGGGCTGTTTTTATCCGCCGAGCATTCTGAGCGAGGTTACCAGCGGCTCGACCGTGGTGCAGCAGGAGATTTTCGGCCCCGTGCTGACGGTGCAAACCTTTCGCACGCAGGCCGAGGCGGTGCAGATGGCGAATAATACCCGCTATGGGCTGAGCGCTTCGATCTGGTCTGAAACCCTGAGCGTGGCGCTGGATGCGGCCGCAAGGGTGAAGGCGGGGATTGTCTGGATCAATGGCACCAATATGATGGATGCCGCTGCCGGTTTTGGCGGCTATGGCGAGAGCGGGTTTGGCCGCGAGGGGGGCATGGAAGGCATGCTGGAATATCTGGCGGATCCAGCCCCGGAAGTGAAGGCACCCAAGGCGCAAGCGGTTGATTTTTCTCCGCTTCCAGCGGGGGGGAATGGGGCGGACGCCATGGATCGCACCGCGAAATTCTATATTGGCGGCAAGCAGGCGCGCCCCGACGGCGCGGCCAGCTACACCGCCTATGATGCCAGCGGCAAGCCGATCAGCCAAGCCGGATTAGGCAACCGCAAAGACGTGCGCAATGCGGTGGCGGCGGCGGTAAAGGCCGCTGGCTGGAGCAGCTCGGGCGCGCATTTGCGAGCGCAGATCCTCTATTATCTGGCGGAAAATCTTGAAGCGCGGCGCGATGAATTTGCCGCGCGGCTGGCCTTGATGACAGGCGGAAATGGCGCGGAGGAAGTGGATCTCGCGGTGCAGCGCATCGCCT
>Ga0256839_1004892_pt1 | contig 12739 bp, 13 predicted proteins | sample 354166metaG_FD_185968 | JGI IMG/M metagenome (GOLD analysis project Ga0256839, IMG submission 185968) | Hydrothermal vent microbial communities from Mid Atlantic Ridge, Atlantic Ocean - 354-166 | ecosystem: Environmental > Aquatic > Marine > Hydrothermal vents | place: Atlantic Ocean: Mid...
TAAGCTGGAGAGGATTCAAGGTATTGCGCTTCCACCGGGAATCAGCTCCGCTTGATCCACCGAGATCTCTTTTATCGGCCCCAAGTCATTAATTGTGACGGTGGGGTTGATGCTGCTTCCAGCGGCTATTTTTTGATTCAGGCTGATGCGGTATGTTTTATCTGTGTTGAGTAGCAGTGTTTTAAGCACCACAGGGAAGGGGCTTAAATTGGTAATGAAGAGCCTTATGCCGCCGTCGGTTGCCTTCTCATATTTGATATGCAGATAGCGGTTAGGATTTTCGTCAAAATCGAGTCGTTTTTCTTGGTGAGCGGCCTCTCTCCCCCACGCACTATCTGAAAGTGCTGCTTGTTGATAATACGCCTTCACCCCTGTCAGCTGGCCTTGCTGTTCGGCCAATTGTGCCAGTAAAAAATAGCCCTTGGCGGTGGGGAGCTGTTGAGTGCTTTTAAGAAGGGCGTGTCGAGTTTTAGCGGTGGCTTGTTGTAGGGCATGTAGTTCTGCTAGGCGAAGGTGATAGGCGAAATAGTGGCGGTCAGCCGCTACCGCTTGGTTATAGGCCTCGATTGCGCCTGTGATGTCGCCCATTTGCTGTAGTGCATCCCCTTTTAAGGCATAGAAGCGCCCTTCACGAGGGGCGGCGAGAATCAGCTTTTGTGCCTGTTCATAAGCGGCTTTGGCGCTGTTTTGGTCGATGAGTTGCTGCAGCTGCGGCTGTTGACGGTAGGCCTCTTCATACTGAAAAATTGTCTTGAGCGCATCCTGATAGGAGTTTTTAGCTAGTGATAACTCTGCGGGATGGCTGTGAGCTTGTTGGCGAGTGGCCGCGAGGCGCTCTTGGTTGGCAGTATGGTGGCTTAGCCATGGTGTGAGTCCCGCCTTCCTTTCACTTAACATTTTCAATTGTAGGTCAACGGCGGCTTGCGGGTCATAGCCCGCTTTTACCATTAGAGTGACTGCCGCTCGGTCAGCGACCTGCTCAGCGACGGCGTTGTAGCGAATCGCCTGTTCACCCAATACGGCCAACCCCGCGCCGACAATGTAGCGAGCGTAGTGGTGCTCTGCTCTCTGTTGTACCAAGGCGGTGGTGGCTTGGGTGTCACGGGCGAGTGCCGCCGCGCCGTGCTGCTTTGCCGCGTGGGTTAACAGGTGCCCCAGCAGGGCCGCCAGCTCCGCCTCATTGCTGAGGATTGTTAACATTCCCCGACTAACCGCAACCCGCCCCTGAGGCGTTACCCAAGCATCTATTTTGTCACTATTGACTACCGCAAACTGGTTTGGCACGAGCTTGTAGCCCGCCAGACGCGCTAAGCGGCTGCCGATGACACTGATATATTCATTGGCGGCGGGGTCTGCTGCGTAGCGCCCACCACTGTATTGCAGCAGGTATTCAAACCGCTCCTCAGCGGTAACACTCGCTTGTTCAATTAATGTCGGCAGTGTTGTTGTGGGTGGGGTGTTGGGGGTGATGCAGCCGCTTAACTGAGTGAGACAAAAAATAGCAAACAGTGTGGTTTTTGCAAAAAACCTCTTTTGTATACGCTCTGGTAAGCTCTTGTTGCCAGTAAAATGGGTCATGATGTTGGCTCCCTGCCGTTTGGGAAGGCGTATAGCCCCCTCTCTGTTGCAATGGCACTCAACGGTACATCCCAAGCTTCGGTTGGTAACTTGTCACAGCGTTGCAGCTCGTAGGCTGCTCCGAGTAAGCGAGGCTTTTTAATGCCGAAAGAGCGATTAAGAAAGGCGAAGCTGTGATCGTAATAGCCGCCACCCATACCGAGTCGATTGCCCGTACTATCAAATCCCACTAGCGGCATGAGTACTAGGTCGAGCTGTTGCGGTGCGATCCACTGGCCGGGGTGGCTCAGTGGTTCTGGGATGCCGTAAGTGTTTAGTTTTAAAGGGGTGTTCGCTGTGTAGGGGGCAAACCACATACGCTTATCCCTTCCTTCACTCAGCAGCGGCAGGTAGCACTGTTTGCCCATGCGCCAAATACGTTGAATGATTGGCTTCAGGTTGATTTCACCGTCATTGGCCAAGTAACAGGCGATATGTTGTGCGGAGCGGAAGAGGTGGCTATGGCAGATGTGGCGAGCGATTTTTTCTGAATAGCGGTGCTGTTGTGCGGTTGTTAGGGTGCGGCGTTGCTGGCGGAGGTTTTTTCGCAGGGTATTACGAGAACTCATGGTGATTTTAAGCCGGAGATTTCATTAAGTTGCACAAAGCTCTCTATGCGTTATTCGGGTTAAAAGGCGTTCCCACCGTTGCCGTAGCACTCGTCGACCTTGAACCAAAGGTTCAAGTGGGGAAAATTACTGGCAAATTAGGCTTTCCGGCACGCGGACATGCACACATCACCAGAGCAGATCCCGCGGATGGTATATTAGGCTCAAGAGTATCCAGAGCGCATACAAACACAGCAGGAACGCCAAAACTGAAAATCGGGCTACAACTCCATCTGTTTCAGGCCATTCAGAGCATTTTGAATTCGCTCTTGCATCGCCCTCACTTTTAGAATCGATCCATCATCATACTCCGATTCTTTTGATTGTTGTATTAATTCGTGGGCAATATTGAGCGCCGCCATGACTGCGATGCGGTCATTACCAATCACTTTTCCTGCTGAACGCACTTCCTGCATTTTTTGGTCGACATAACGTGCGGTCGAGATCAGCGCCTCCTCTTCACCTTTGGGGCAGCCAATACGATACTCTTTGTCTTGAATCTCGACGGTGACGGGTACGGATTTTCCGGCCATTTAAGCGTGCTCCTGTGCTTTTAAACGCACAATCATTGACTCTATCCGGGTGCAGGCGAGCTCATTCTTTTCAATGAGTTTAGTGCGCTCTTGGAATAGCACTTCCTGGCGCTCACGCAGCAGGCTATTCTCCTGTTTGAGATGCTCGCAGGCTTTTAGTAGATCATCTACCAGATATTCGAGTTTTCTGACCTCTTGTTCAGACATTGGTTTAGCATTCTCCTGTAAGCCCTTAATACTAGATCGGCTAATGGATCGGGTCAATGAGCATATTTCGCCACCACGCGCTATCCACATGCCTTAAAGGCGGTGATCGCTCACTTTGATACATGATAGACTTGTACTTTTATTGTTTAAAGTAAGTGAAACCATGAAACAAGAGACACCAAATTTTGAGCATGTAAACAAGGCGTTGCTGCGCCTCAATGCAGACATTGAGGCGGCAGAGCTGCACGGCACTCTCAGTGGCTTGTTGTGTGTGATGGGTAATAACGCCAGCAAACATCTTGAGCAGTTGATTCCTAAAGGGGCAAAGGGTGATATTTTGGACTCAGAGGCTTACCAGAGAGTCATTCAGTGTCCGGTACAGATATTGGAGGCACTCAATGACCCTGAGTTCAGTTATGACCTGTTGTTACCTGATGATGAGCAGGGGCTTGAGGTGCGAACCGAGGCGATGGCGGAGTGGAGCCACGGCTTTTTATCGGGGCTGGCGATTGCAGGTATTAAAGATTTTGCAAAACTCCCTAAAGAGGCGAGTGAGTTTTGCCAAGATCTGCTCGATATCTCTCGTGCTGGCCTGAGTGAAATAGCGCGGGGAGAGGAGGATGAAGTGGCATACCAGGAGCTGGTTGAGTATCTTCGTGTCGGTACACTACTGATGTATGAGATGTTAAATCCGAGCAGTTCAATATCGCCCTCTGAGCAGGTGCATTGAGGTGATCGGTCGCCGCGAGTTTCAGAAACGTCGCAAGGCGTTAATGGGGATGATGGGCCAGCAGACTATTGCGATCTTGCCCACGGCAAAAGAGAAGGTACGTAATCGTGATGCCGACTACCCTTTTCGTGCGGATAGTGATTTCCACTATTTAACCGGCTTTCCGGAGCCAGAAGCGTTGATGGTTCTGTTGCCGGGACGAAAAAACGGCGAGTTTATCCTCTTTTGCCGGGAGAGAGATCTCGAGAAAGAGACCTGGCATGGTCGGCGCGCCGGCATTGAGGGTGCCTGTGAACTCTATGGTGCCGATGATGCATTTCCTATCGAAGATCTGGATGATATTTTGCCAGGCTTAATTGAACCGTGTGAGCGGGTTTTTTATACCTTCGGTAATGACAGTGAGTCGGATCAAAAAATCACCGGTATCGTGCATACCTTGCGTGCCCAGTCTCGGTCGGGAAAACATACCCCCCATGAGTTTGTCGCACTGGAGCATCTGCTGCACGATATGCGCCTCTATAAAAGCCGTAGTGAGTTAAAGGTGATGCGTGAAGCGGCACGTGTTTCGGCAGAGGCGCATGTAACGGCCATGAAGGTGTGTCGTCCCGGGATGATGGAGTATCAACTGGAGGCTGAGTTCCTCTATGCGTTTCGTCGTTCAAATGGCCATCCAGCCTATAGCACCATCGTGGGCGGCGGAGAGAATGGCTGTATTCTGCACTACACTGAAAACAATCAAAAATTAAAGAGTGGCGAGTTGGTTTTAATTGATTCAGGTGCAGAGCTTGAGTGTTATGCCGCCGACATCACCCGCACCTTTCCGGTTAATGGGCGTTTTTCTGATGCGCAGCGCGCACTCTATCAGTTGGTACTGGATGCCCAGTATGCCGCCATTGAGCAGATAAAACCGGGTAACCACTGGAATGACCCACATGAGGCGGCAGTCAAAGTACTGACTGCGGGGCTGGTTACCCTGGGCTTGCTAAAAGGCAAAGTGGCCACGCTCATAGAGGAGCAGGCTTATCGCCGTTTTTATATGCACCGCACCGGCCACTGGTTGGGGCTTGATGTGCATGATGTAGGCGACTATAAAGTAGGTGAGGTGTGGCGCGAGCTGGAGCCCGGCATGGTACTGACCATTGAGCCGGGTCTCTATATTGGTGCCGAAAAAGATATTCCAGCTGAATTTCATCATATCGGTATTCGTATTGAAGATGATGTGGTGGTAACAAAAGAGGGGCACGAGGTGATGACCGACGGCGTGCCAAAAGAGATTTCAGCAATCGAGCAACTGATGGCAGAGTGATATGAGCACCCCAAAAAACGCTGATCTACTGATTATTGGCGGCGGTATGGTCGGCGCAAGCCTTGCCTGTGCGCTGAAAGAGAAACCGATCAAAATTGTGATTGTTGAGGCGGTGCCACTGCACTCACAAAACCAACCCAGTTATGATGACCGCGCAATCGCGCTGGCGTATGGAAGCCAGCGTATCTTTCAGGGGATGGGGCTTTGGCCTCAGATGGCTCCCCGGGCAACACCCATTAAAAAAATTCACATCTCTGATAAAGGCCACTTTGGCATCACCCGGCTTGATTCTGAAAAAGAGGGCGTTGAAGCGCTGGGCCAAGTGATCGCTGGGCGAGATATTGGCAATGTGCTTGCCGAACAACTGGCCTCCCAGGAAAATGTTGAACTGCTGACTCCGGCAAAACTCAGTGATATTCGTTATGTTGAGGGAGCTGTTGAGGCCGATATCTCCCAAGGTGAGCAAACGGTTACTATCAAGGCAAAGCTGATGGTAGCGGCTGACGGTGGTAACTCCAGTGTGCGCCAACTGCTGGGTATTGCGAGTGACCGGCAAGCGTATGGACAGACCGCCATTATCGCTAACATTACCCCCGGCCGTCCTCACAACAATGTTGCCTATGAGCGTTTTACCGACTCCGGGCCGCTGGCGCTGTTACCAATGAGTGATCAGCGCTGTTCATTGGTCTGGACGCAATGGCAGCAGGATGTGGATGAGGTGATGGGGTTGGATGATGCGGAGTTCTTAGCCCGTCTTCAGGCTAGATTTGGTTATCGTTTAGGTGCCTTGAAACAGGTGGGGAAGCGGGCCGCTTATCCACTCTGCCTGATGCAAAGCAAAGAGCAGATTCGCCCACGGCTGGCCATTATCGGCAATGCAGCGCACGCTATTCACCCCATTGCGGGGCAAGGCTTTAACTTGGGTATCCGCGATGTGTCGGCACTGGCCGAGTGTGTGAGTGATGCGCTGGCGAGTGGGCAAGATATTGGCGACCTTGCGGTACTGCAACGCTATGCCGAGTGGCGTACTCAGGATCATAGCGAGGTGATTCGTTTTACCGATGGCTTGGTACATCTGTTTAGCAATGCGGATCCACTGGCCGCCTTTGGGCGAAATGTGGGGTTGACGCTAATGGAAAAACTGCCGCCGTTAAAGCGCCTGCTGGGTCGTCAGGCGATGGGTTTGCGAGGTCGGCAACCGCGCTTAAACCGAGGGTTGTCACTGTGAACAGAGCCGAACATTTTGATCTGATTATTGTGGGTGGCGGCATGGTGGGTGCTGCCATGGCCTGCGCCATGGGTGATCGTGAGCTTAAAGTGGCCTTGATTGAAGGGCGGGTTCCCGACCTTAGCTGGCCAAAGGCGGCTTATGAAAACCGTGTTAGCGCCATCACCCGCGCTTCACAATATGTTTTTGAAAACCTTAACGCCTGGCCGCAGATGGTCAATCGCCGCGTCTCTGCCTATCGAAAAATGGAGGTGTGGGACAGCACCGGTGGCGGCCACATCCATTTTGATAGTGCCGATATTGCTGAGCCGGATCTTGGGCATATTATTGAAAATAGCGTAATTCAAGCGGCGCTGTGGGAGCGGCTGAAGCAGCTGCCGAGTGTGCACTGTTTTGCGCCAGCCACCCCAAAACAGCTACAGATTACCCAGCAACAGGTCAGTTTAACGCTGGATGATGGTCGTCTGCTGGAGGCCGACTTAATTGTCGGTGCCGATGGTGGTCGCTCGTGGGTACGCCAGCAAGCAGGCTTTGAGAGCAAGGGGTGGTCCTATCAGCAGGATGCAGTGGTGGCTACCGTTGGCCATGAGTTGAGCCACCAGGCGTGCTGTTGGCAGCGCTTTGCCGCTGACGGGCCATTGGCTTTTTTACCGCTGGATGAAAAAACTTGCTCAATTGTTTGGTCTACCTCCCCGGAACACGCCGAGCAGTTGTTAGCCTTGAATGAGGTTGCGTTTCTTAAAGCGCTGCAACTGAGCTTTGGTGACTCCCTGGGCAAAATGTGCACAGTGGGTGAACGGGCGGCTTTTCCGCTGCGCCTGGCGCACACGACCCGTTATACCGGCTTGCGTTTGGCACTGATTGGCGATGCCGCACACTCCATCCATCCACTTGCCGGTCAAGGGGTAAACCTAGGGTTAGGGGATATGAGTTCACTGGCGGATACCCTCTCAGCGGCAAAAATTCGTGGCGAAAATATAGGCGACATGGCGGTGTTGCGGCGTTATGAGCGAGCACGCAAGGCAGATAATGTCTTGATGATGGGGGCGATGGATGGCTTTAAACGACTCTTCAGCAATGATCAGCCGGTACTGCGTTTTGCACGAAACCTGGGGCTAAGCGTAACGGATCGAATCTCGCCCATAAAACAGCTCTTTATGCAGCAGGCACTGGGACTGGCAAGTAATCGAAGCTCACTCGCCAAGCCGCCATCTAATGTTTAAGCCTAGTTTACCCTAAGAAAAATAGTCTACCGCGAAGTGCAGCAGGGCATTATTTCCCTTCAACCCCAGCTTCTCAACGATATGGTTACGATGGTTCTGTACCGTGCGAATGCTGATATTTTGCTGCTCGGCAATCTCTCTACTGGTTTTGAACTCGCCAACCAGCTTCACAATTTTAAGCTCTGTTGGGGTTAGGGAGGCAATGCCATTATCGTTGGCTCTAGCCCTGGGAGCTGCTTGGGCAATGGCATCGCTGAGGTAGCGCTGACCTAAGCAGATGGCTTCTAGGCAGCTGAGCAGCTCTGACTCTGCGTCCTCTTTCAGGAGGTAGGCGTGCGCTCCAAGATCAAAAGCCCTCTCGATTAGCTTGCTGTCATTGTACATGGTCAAAATCACGAACAGCGTATCTGGTGATTGTGGCTCTGTTTTTTCGAGCACTTCAAGGCCTCCGGCAAAGGGCATCTTGAGATCGAGAATCGCAATATCCGGCGCTTGCTCGGTGATCACTTTCATCGCTTCTTGGCCATCACGCGCTTCAATGCAGCGGTAGCGATTTCCACGCTCTAAAATATGGCGTAGGCCGATACGATATATAGGGTGATCATCTGCGATAAGTGTTGAGTAGGTCACCGTGACTCCTCTATTGTCAATGTTATAACAATGTTCAAACCGCCGGACTCCACTGATTTGAGCATCAAGTGGCCACTCAATAGGGTAGCCCGATGTCGCATGCTCTCCAGCCCTAGGCCTCTGTCCAATGAGGCATTTGTTAGGCCGGTACCATTGTCAGTTATTGACAAGGTGACGAGCTCTCTCTCCCGTTGCAGCGATATGATGATCTCTGTGGCCCGGCTGTGTTTAATCGCATTGCGGGCAGCCTCTTGAACGATTCGGTAGAGGTGTAGCTCGACCTTCTCATCTAATGTGGTTAGCGCACCAGAGAGCAGCACCTTGCATTTTATAGGGTGTTGATCGTTGATCTGCTCTGCAATTGACTCTATTGCGCTGGCCAAGCCCAGTTGATCAAGTATGTGGGGGTGAAGTGTATGAGAGAGGTTGCGCACTTCATTTACGGTGTCGCGACTCACCTGTTTGATCTGTTGTAATGCCATATTATCGCTGCTGTTAGTCAGGCGAGTAATGCTACTGGCAAGGAAAGATAAATTTTGCCCCACACCATCGTGTAGCTCTGCAGCGATGCGCTTTCGCTCACTGTCTTGGGCATTGATAAGCTGCGCAGAAAAGCTCTTTTTCGCTGCCTCAGCGGCTTGAGTGGTTTCGATCAGCTTTGTCTGCGCGGCTATTTTTTCATTGCGTAAAAAACTGATCCGATCAGCCAGCGCAAAGGATAACAATACGGCACCCCCCGCTGTACCGACCGGAAGAAGGTGCTCTGACCAGAAAGAGGACTCAACTAGTCCGTAGCTCCTCGCCACTAAGAAGATAACACCAGGAAAAATTGGCAGAAATGCCAGCAGGGTGAACTTGGCGGGTGGGTAGTGTGCTTGCCAAGCGGCGAATAGAGGGAGAGGAATAAGCAGCGCGACAACGACACCGACAAGGGGCAGCATAAAAAATAGTGGCCCAGGTCCGAGTGAAGCCACCGCAACAAACATCAGTAGCGAGAATATAAAGATGGCGTTAAAGAGCCGATTCAGACGGGGAGTATATTGCTCGCTCAAGGCGATGTATTGGGTAAAACGTATACCCGCTGCGATACAGAGCCACATTGCCAGTGTGGCCGAGCGATCGGCCATGGCAGGCCAGTTGCTGAACAGATAGAGCCGAGTCAACCCGGCCATGGAGAGCTGAAAAAAGAGAAAGGAGGCGAGGTAGAGTGAAAACCAGAGGTAGGCGTTGTCTCTCACCGTGGGGTAGAGAAACAGGTTATACAGCAGCAGACCAATCAACACGCCGTAGACGATGCCATCTATAAGCAGCGTCTGCAGATGGTGAGCTTCAAATGCACGTTGTTGCCACAATACCAAGGGTAGGCTGATGGAGGTTGAGCTCTCTATTCGTAGAAAAACCTCGGTCACTTCACCCTTGTTAAGGGGCAGCTGGAAAACAGGTTGCGGATAAACCAGTGCTTGGCTAGATGCCGGCCTCAAATCCCCTGCCTGCTGTCGTTGCCACGGAGCGGATGGGTCGCTACGCAAATAGAGATCTACCAAGTCTAACTGGGTATAGGCGAGTTCAATAAGCCACTGTTTTGTGGTGGCTGTATCGGTTGGGGTTACACGAAAATGGAGCCAGTAAGCCCCTTTGGCTCGTGCTAGGCTGGCATTATCCAGGGTGTGTTGAAACAGTGTCGGGCGCGGGCTGAGCTGATCTATGGTTGCGCGGGCTGTCGCATCGTAGTACCAACTGATGTGGGGGAGTAGCGAGACTCTCTCCTGATTCGAAACCATCACCTCAGCCGCTGCGATGCAGCTACCACTCCCCACAAGCAGGGCAAGAAAATGAAGTGTGATCAGGAGGTTTTTGATCAACTCATCTCATCCATATAGTCCGAGCTAATCATAAAACAATTTGCACTTCACACATAGCGACGAGGCATCGGGTAGTTCACTGCACCTCCTAATTAACACACCCTCACTGTCTCTGCCACAATCGCACTGCTCCAGAGGCCACTCCTCTTGAACACCGTCTCCGCAGGAGAGCGTGAGGGTCATGGTCTTCGCTGGGGTTGCAGTGCATTGGTTATAGGCTTTGCTAAAGGTTAACTGGTTCTGGCGATAGGTACAGTCGCGGGCGGTGCTGTCAGGGAATACCAAGTAGTTGGCATCGGCTCCCGCTCTTGCACGCACCACCACATGGCTTTTAAAGTTATCCGTACCTTCGGAGAAAACCGTGAGTGTATTGGTGAGCTGATAGAGTGGCTGGCTACTCTCCCATTGACCGGAAGGAATATCACTGCCCCTCTGGTAGGTTACCTCACCAATCTCTACCCACTGACCATTGGTCAACACTTCCAGTATGACGGGATCTTTGCTTCCCGCATAAACAATGAAATCAACATCATAGCTAACCGTTTGATGTTCATAAGGTTCTGAGACGTGAACGGCGGCTCCCTTGCAGCCGGTTAACAAGATTAAAATTACCGCACCCAGCAGAGCTAATCGAAAGGTTCTAGCATTCATAGCGCACTCCTTTTCATGGTCATATTATGGGCTTTAGTGTCTATTCTTCGCTGAAAAAACACCGCACCCCATACCATTGTAGATCATACTGCGTTTATTATAGGTGTTTGAAAAAAGCATCAGGAAGAGGGTGTGTGTTGCATAACTAGTTGATATTGAATTAAAATAAATTATATGAAAGGATCTCCGTCGCCTCTATGAGTGAGAAGCCTACTCAACCACCTCTACCGGCATACCCACCGCAAGGTCCCCCGGTTTGTCGGCAATTACATTTTGACCAAAAAATATTTTGTTCCCGTTGCGACGATACTGGCTCAGTGTTGAAATGGGTTCCTTATCTCGTCTGCCCGTTGTTGGGTCAACATTGGGAATAGAGCAGCGGCTACACGGTTTTACAACTCGCAATGTGATATCGCCAATGCGCAATATCTTCCAGCTATCTTCAGCAAAGGGTTCACAGCCGTCAACCACCAGGTTGGGCCGAAAGCGTGCCATGCTCACCGGTGATTCAAGGCGACTATTAAGATCATCCAGTGATGCTTGTGAAATAAGCAACAAGGGGAAGCCATCACTAAAGGCGGTTTTGTCGCCAAGCTGTGCATATTTAAGGTCGACTTGTCGCACTTCGTGTTGTGGGAAATAGACTAGGCGACAGTGGGTGGCGAGTCGTTCACTTAACCAGTTGGCGGCGGCTTCTCCCGCATCCCAGGCTTGGCACTGGTCTTCCCAAACGGTGACATCGCGCAGCACTTCACCTTGGGGCTGGGTAACGTGTAGCTGTGAACCATCCAAGTGATTCAGTTGAACACCTTGGGGGGTTGGTGATGCTTGAATCAAGCACATTTCAGGAAAATTACGTTGGCTAATAAAGTGGTTGCTACTGTCATCTACTACCATCCAACGCCGATCACCCGCTAGCCCGAACAGAGATAGATGGCTTTTTTGTAGTGTAAAACCGGCGCATGATTTTACCGGAAACAGCCAGAGTTGTGATAGCTCGAATCTACTCACTACTTCCTCCGGCTGGTCTCTTGCACTGTTCCAGTGCCGATTGCAGTGCGGCTAACCCCATCTCTCGCGCCAGTGCGATGTTGCGGGTGGGAATAGCTTCTGGGTTGGGATAGCTCTCAAGTGCTTGCTCCAGATCAGCCTCACGAATAATGTGTAGCATCGGATAGGGTGAGCGATTGGTGTAGTTGGCCGGGTCTGAAGGTAGCTCGCCTTCAAAGCAGTAGTCAGGGTGGAAGTTGGCCAGCTGATATATACCCTCATAACCCTGCGCCTCAAGTAATGGATTCGCCAGCTCAACCAGATCTAAAAAGTCATCAAAAGTGTCAAAGCCATGGGCATAAATCACCAGCGCGGTCTTTATTTCAGGCTGCTCATCAAGATATTGACACTGTTCAATCAGAGCTTGTAACGCCTCGTGTAGGTCGTGGGTTTCAGTGAAGTGGTAATGAATGCCGTTACTCTCCACCACGGGCCGGGCAAAAGGGCAAAAGTTTAATTTTACAATCACCTGGCTCACCCAGTTTTGAGTCTGTTGAATAATTTCGTTTTTCTGGTTCATTTTCATAATGCCGACTAATGAAGGCTTTTTATGAAACCACAAAGTGTGGCTGATTAATATGTCGAACATCTCTTTACTTGAGCGCACTCCACACACCCCAGCCCCCATAGAAAATTAAAATTAAGAGGCCATGAAGATGACCGATAGCTCTCTTTGGTGGTGATCTCCATTATTCTATAGTGACTTTTTCCATATTTTTAAAGCGGTTTAATCTGATTTTCTTGCCTGGCGGTAGTGCTTATTTTTTCTTTTAATTTCAATTAAATGCAGTTCGGCGGTGGTTGTTGTTGCTCATATTGTATTTTTTAAATAAGGTTTAGTTGTTAATTAATGTTAACGAGGTGCCGATAATCAAAAACAGATGATCGATTTATTGATCCTGTCGTAGCCGCTCATAATCCGTGCATTGAAGGGGTGGCTTTAAACGACGAGTTATTTGTTATTAGGTGCTGACAATGAAAAGCAGACAGGGTTTCACGCTAATTGAATTGATGGTCACGCTTGCCGTGGCGGCGATTCTGATTGCGGTGGCGGTGCCCAACTTTGGTCAGCTGATTGCCGATAACCGCATCGC
>Ga0256839_1004893_pt1 | contig 12739 bp, 14 predicted proteins | sample 354166metaG_FD_185968 | JGI IMG/M metagenome (GOLD analysis project Ga0256839, IMG submission 185968) | Hydrothermal vent microbial communities from Mid Atlantic Ridge, Atlantic Ocean - 354-166 | ecosystem: Environmental > Aquatic > Marine > Hydrothermal vents | place: Atlantic Ocean: Mid...
AGGGAGGTAACGTTCCCAACTTACGTTTCGGAGTTCATCCGGGTGGAATATTGAGATCATTGGCAAGAACATCGCCACCTGACAGCTTCCCCCTTTGTCAAAGGGGGATTGAGGGGGATTTATACCACCCCACCAAACCAAAACTCCGCAGCACCAATCCCTCCAAACCTCCCTTTGCGAAAGGGAGGCTTTTGGTGGCTCCTCCGCGGCGGAGCTACATTCCAGCTTTCCTCCTTCCCGAGGGTGTCGCAAAAGCCCATCCGGGGCTTTGCGACACACGGAAAGGAAAAAGTGCGATTTTTCCTTTCCTTACAGATTCAACAGCTTAGTCGTTGTTGAATCTGGCGGCACTTCCGTGTGCCGCGCGAGGGTGTCGTTTTACGACCCCTCTTCCCCGGGGGGTAACTGGCTAACGTGAAAATCTGAACTCCCGAACTTGAATTCCCAACAACAAAATCCCTTGCCCGCCCCCTCCGCAGCGCCGAAAAACTGTCACCCCATTCCCCATTGATCACACGCCAGTCAATATAACGTCACCTCCCGACACCGACCTCTCAACCCACCGCCAGCCCAGCCCATTTTCACGACAAACTGCCTAAAGCAACATGGCATGGTGATTGCATACTTAGTAACACATTTACCTAAAACACCGCTTCATTAATGAATCGGGTTAAATCCAATAACTGCAAGGAAAGAGCAAATGAAAAAAATGCTGATGATCGGTGGCGGCGCAATCGCCCTGATTGGTGTGTCCGTAGGCCTGTCACTGTTCCTGACCGGCGGTATGAGCAAGCAGGCAGAGGCGACTGCACAAGTCGCGCCAGCCCCTGAAAACCCGTACAAGAAGGCGCAATATATCAAGATGAAGCCATTTATCATTACCTTGGCTACCCGTTCGCGCCCGAACATGCTGCAGATCGACATGTCCGCCTCGACGACTGATAGTGACGCCGTGGCTGCATTCGAACAGCACATGCCCGTCATTCGCAACAACCTGCTGATGCTACTCAATGCCCAGGACGTCAAGGCGTTGCAAACCAACGAGGGCAAGGAAATACTGCGTGAGAAGGCACTGGAGACGGTGCAAGAGATCATGAATGAACGCTACGGCTCGGAAGGTATCGACGAAATCTTCTTCACCAAGTTTGTCATGCAGTAAACACCGGCCATGAGGTATCGGCAACGGCAGGCCGATACCTCTAACTGCCTGAAACCGATTACAACGACGCATACGCTTCATCAAGGACAGGGATCATGTCTGAATCAGAAAAAGACGACAATCAGGACGTTAAAGCAGAAGCGGAAGAAAAAGAACAAACAGCTGACATTAACGATACGGTACAAGCGGAGACTGCCGCAGGGTCAGAGGCTGAGGGGCAGGACAACCTGGCATCTGAGGACACAGTTGTTCCCGCTGCCGGCGATGCTGTCGACGAACTCATTAGCCAAGATGAAATGGAGACCCTCCTGAAAGGGGTTTCCGAAGGTGATCTTGCCGTCGAAACAATGGACGATCGTGAGCCCGGCCAGGCAATAAAATATGATTTTGCGCATCCGGCCCACAAGCTGAATGCACGCCTGCCCGTGATGGCAGTGATCAATGATCGCATCGCGTCAGACCTCTCCCCCAACCTTTCCCTGCTGCTGCACCAGCCGGTCGAAGTCGTCGTTGATGATTTTACCGCCTACAAATTCCAGGAATATACCCATAGCTTGCCAGCGTCGGTCAGCATCAGCCGTGTCAAGCTACGCCCCCTGCCTGCCTCTTCCATCATCGCCATGGAGGGCGGGCTGGTATTTACACTGGTCGATTGTTTTTTTGGTGGCAGTGGACACCAATCGAAGAAAACCCTGCGCCGTACCTTTACGCCAACCGAACAACGCATTATCGAACGTGTTCTGGAAGTCACACTGCAAACGATTCGGGATGCCTGGCAGCCAACCTTTCCGCTAGAGCCTGAATACGTTCGCAGTGAACTCAGCACCGAGATCACCAGCCCCGCCAACCCGGCCGAAGTCATGCTGGTGACGAAATTCAAGATCGAGCTGGCCCACGGTAAAGGGGAGCTTCATCTGGCTATCCCATACGCCTCGATTGAACCGGCCCGCGCAGCACTTACCGCAGCACTGGATAAACCCGAGGAACGTGATGCCGACTGGGCACAACATTTCGCAGAGATGGTCATCGACGCGCCAGTGGAGCTGCAAGGTGTCATTGCCGAGACCGAGCTTTCACTGGGTGAACTGCTGAGCCTGAAGGAGGGAGATTTCATTCCTTTGGGCAAAGGCAACCGGGCCAGATTTCTTGCGGAAAACATCCCGCTGTTCGAGGCCACCATTGGCGCCGCCAACGGCATGATATCGGCAAAAGTCGTCGATTCGGACAATCGCTATCAACAGTAGAGAAAACATCATGAATGACAACAATACCGCAACACAAAACGTCGCCAGCGACAGCTCAGCCGGACAATTCGCCGACGGTTTTGGTGAGAACAAGGAAGGTCACAACATCGATATCGTGCTCGATATCCCGGTGACCCTATCGATGGAACTTGGCCGCACCCGGATGAGTATCCGCGACTTACTGCAACTCAAGAGCGGGTCGGTCGTCGAATTGCAAAAAATGGCTGACGAGCCGCTGGACATACTCGTCAACGGCACCCTGGTAGCCAAAGGTGAAGCGGTCGTGGTCGATGATCGTTTTGGTGTCCGTCTGACCGATGTCATCAGCCCGATGGAACGGGTCAAGAAACTGCGTTAACAATATGCCCTATTCCATTCTCACTATTCTACTCATTGTAGCACTGCCCACGCTTGGCTTCGCGGCGGAAACCTCACCCCTGGCGGGTGGCGAAATATTCGACGCAAGCTATCTAATCAAGCTGGGTGCTGGGCTGGCATTGGTGATTGCTTTGTTCATTGGCATGGCCTGGTTCATGCGCAATATGGGAATTGGCACCGTTTCCAAAGACGGCATGGAGCGCTTAAAGGTAGCGGCAACACTCTCCGTCGGCAACCGCGAGCGTATCGTGCTGTTGGATGTCGGCGGCGATCAGGTGTTGATCGGTGTGACACAGGAACGAATTGAAACCCTGCATACCATTCCTGCCACCAAGCGACAAACCGACGCTGATTTTCAGGCGGCATTCCGGCAAAGCCTCGATAATAGTGACACGGAAGCACAAACAAGATGAAGCTGGCCAGCATAAGCAAATGGACGGTTGCACTCACACTCCTGCTGCCCGCAGGTCAACTGCTGGCAGCACCCGGGCTACCTGCAATCAATGTGCAACCCGGACCCGAGGGAGAAACCTACTCGTTGACACTCCAGGCGCTGGGGCTGATGACCGGACTGGCCCTGCTGCCGTCGGCGCTGATGATGATGACAGCATTTACACGCATCGTTATCTCTCTGGCGATTCTCCGCATGGCGCTGGGTACGCAGCAGACACCTTCCAACCAGATTTTGTTGGGCCTGGCGTTATTTCTGACGCTGTTCGTGATGCAGCCCGTTTTCAGCAAAGTATATGACGACGCCATTGCACCCTATATGGACGAGAAGATAACCGCGACACAGGCGCTCGAAAAAGGCAAAAAGCCATTGATGGACTTTATGCTGAACCAGACACGGGAAACCGATCTGGCGCTGTTTCTGAACCTGTCGGGCACCGACCAGCTCGACTCCCCTGATCAGGTTCCCTTCTCGGTTCTGGTGCCTTCATTCATTACCAGCGAACTGAAAACGGCATTCCAGATCGGGTTTTTGCTGTTCATTCCTTTTCTGATTATCGATCTGGTCGTCGCCAGTGTATTGATGTCGATGGGAATGATGATGTTGTCGCCAATGATGATTTCCTTGCCTTTTAAGTTAATGCTGTTTGTACTCGTCGATGGCTGGTCCCTGATACTCGGCACGCTGGCCGGTAGCTTTTATACCGTATGACCAGCACGCTTACTCACTATTGATGCAATCGGTGAGCAGCTGGTCGACGCTCACCCCACCGGCCTACAAGGCATTTGGCCGCGACGAAAACCCAGGCAGATTGAGCAAAGGCTAGCGGCGTGCCCAACAAACGCTGCTGAAGTTCGATTGAGACAATGCACAAGGATGTGACGACATGACACCGGAAACCGTAATGCAGATTGGCCAGGATGCACTCATGATTACTGTCATGCTATGTGCCCCAATGCTTGGCGCGGCGCTGGCGATTGGTCTGCTCGTCGGCATGTTTCAGGCAGCCACGTCGATCAATGAAATGACCCTGAGCTTTATCCCGAAACTTCTGGTGCTGGTGGTCGTCATTTTCGCCACCGGGCACTGGATGCTGGGTACACTGATCACTTATACGCACCGCCTCTTCAGTGAGATTCCCCAGGTCATCGGATGACACCGCTTGTACTGACAACAGCGGAGCTGACGAGCTGGGTGGGCAGTTTTTTCTGGCCGCTGATTCGAATATCCGCTATTTTTATTCTCACCCCCGTCATCGGCGCCCGCTTCGTCCCGATGCGGATACGCATGGCCACCGCATTCATCATCACGTTGGTGATCCTGCCGACACTTTCCCCTGCCCCCGCAGTCGAGCCCTGGTCGGCAGACGGCGTTTTGATTACCGCCCAACAGATCTTGATCGGCATCGGCCTTGGACTGCTACTGCAATTCATCTTTGGTGCCGTCACGCTGGCGGGCATGACCATCTCGACCAGCATGGGTCTGGCCATGGCAACCATGACCGACCCACAAAATGGTACATCAGTACCCGTGGTTGGCCAGTTCCTTGGGACGCTGGCCAGCCTGCTCTTTTTGGTTTTCGATGGCCACCTGGCATTGATCCAGCTGATCAGCGTGAGTTTCTCTTACATGCCAATCGGAATTTCCGGTCCGGGTCCCGAGGGTTTCCGACTGATCATCGAGGCGTCGAGTGTCATTTTCCTCGCCGCAATTTCCCTCGCCCTACCCGCGATGATGACCTTGCTGAGCATCAATATTTTGCTCGGCGTCATGACCCGGGTATCACCACAAATGAATATCTTCTCTGTCGGCCTGCCGCTGACACTGTTTGCCGGCCTGATCATTCTGGTCGTGACCCTACCGGTACTGGCACCGACCTTTGAACGCCTGATGAACGAAGCCTTCATTGGCATGCGCAACTATGTGGGGGCACCCTGATGGCAGAACAGGACAGCGGCCAGGATCGCACTGAAAAGCCAACGCCGAAGAAAATCGCGGATGCCAGAAAAAAAGGCCAGATTGCCCGTTCCAGAGAACTCAACACGACGCTGATGTTGATTATTGCAGCGATCAGTTTCTTCATGGTCGGCGGCTATCTTGGCGACGAGCTGAGGTTGTTGATGGTGGCTGATCTGACGATCGAGCGCGACATGCTGCTGGAAAGCAACCACCTTATCGAGGCGCTCAAGCTAAATAGCTGGCAGGCGCTAGTTTTTATCGCCCCCTTTCTGCTAATCACCCTGGTATCAGCCTTTATTGGCCCACTGGTGATGGGCGGCTGGAACTTTACCATGTCGGCTGCCAAGCCAAAATTCAACAAGCTCAGCCCGATTGCTGGATTCAAGCGCATGTTTGGCACCCATGCACTGATCGAGCTGGTGAAATCCATCGCCAAGGTTGGACTGATTGGCGCCGTTGGCGCACTGCTATTGTGGGGGCTTTCGGACGAATTCTTTGCGCTCAGTGCCGAACCCGTCAACCAGGGAATCATCCACGGGGGCAAGATGATGCTCTGGGTATTTCTGGCATTCAGCACGATATTGCTTCTGGTTGCTGCGATCGACGTGCCGTATCAGCTTTGGTCGCATCATAAAAAATTGCGCATGACCCGGCAGGAACTCAAGGATGAATTCAAACAGACCGACGGCAACCCGGAACTGAAGGCCAAGGTCAAGGCCATGCAGCGCGAGATGGCGCAGCGCCGCATGCTGGATGACGTGCCAACAGCCAACGTGGTACTGATCAACCCGACACATTTTTCCGTGGCGATCCGCTATCGTGATGGTGACGACGACTCCCCTATTGTGGTCGCCAAGGGCACAGATGAACTCGCATTTCGTATTCGCGAAGTTGCCGAGAAAAGCAATGTGCCGCTATTTTCTGCGCCGCCGCTGACACGTGCACTCTATTACTCGACCGAAATCGGGCAGCATATTCCCACCGGCCTGTTTATTGCCGTCGCAAAAGTACTGGCCTACGTTTACCGCATCAACGACCAGCTTGGCACAGCCACAAGAAATATTCACGAACCGGACGATCTGGAGATTCCCGAGGAATTCCGCGATCTCGACCGGAAAAACACCAAATTTGAACGCTGATGACTACTGCAATGAGCAAAAAATCCACCTTGACAATCGTCCGTAGCGGCTTGTCGGCTCCAATTCTGGTCGTGATGGTGTTGGCAATGATGACCATGCCGATGCCGCCACTGCTGCTGGACCTATTCTTTACCTTCAATATTGCCTTGGCACTGGTGGTGCTGATGGCCGCAATCTACGCCATGCGGCCGCTGGATTTCTCGGCCTTCCCGACGATTCTGTTGGTGGCAACGCTGTTACGGCTGGCGCTCAACATCGCTTCGACACGGATCGTGCTGCTCGAAGGTCATAGCGGTACGGCTGCTGCTGGCGACGTCATCGAGGCGTTCGGCAGTTTCGTTGTCGGTGGCAACTATGCCGTCGGGCTGGTGGTATTTGCCATTCTGGTGATCATCAACTTTGTGGTTGTGACCAAGGGTGCAGGGCGCGTCTCAGAAGTCACCGCCCGATTTACCCTCGATGCAATGCCCGGCAAGCAAATGGCGGTGGATGCCGACCTCAATGCCGGTGTACTGACGCAGGAACAAGCCAAGATTCGACGCGAGGAAATCACGCGCGAAGCCGATTTCTATGGTGCCATGGATGGTGCCAGCAAATTTGTACGTGGCGATGCAATTGCCGGCATTCTTATTCTATTCATCAATATCATTGGCGGCCTGGCCATCGGCATGGGTCAGCACGGGCTCCCCTTCGGCACAGCGGTCGAAAACTATACCCTGCTGGCTATCGGCGATGGGCTCGTCGCGCAGATTCCATCACTGCTGCTATCCACCGCAACCGCGATCATTGTCACACGGGTATCCGATTCCCAGGACATGGGCGACCAGATGATGTCGCAGATGTTTAATGATCCCCGTGGACTGTGGGTCACCGCTGGCATTCTTGGTTTGCTCGGGATTATTCCCGGCATGCCGAATCTTGTATTTTTGACACTTGCAGGTGCCGCCGCGTTCGCTGCCATCTACATGAAACGGGAAAATACATCGACAGCGGCAGAAGAACCGCAACAAGAAGATGAGGTACGCCCAGCCAGTGGCGAACAGGAGCTCAGTTGGGACGATGTAAAACCAGTCGATACCATCGGCCTGGAAGTCGGTTACAAACTCATCCCGCTAGTGGACAAAGACCAGGATGGCAGCGTACTCAGCCGTATCAAGGGCGTGCGGCGCAAGCTGTCGGAAACACTTGGCTTTCTGATCCCCTCGGTGCATATCAAGGACAACCTCGACCTGGAACCGGGCGAATACCAGATCACCCTGCTCGGAGTGCCGGAAGGGCGCGGCAGCATCCACCCGGAGAAGGAGCTCGCGATCAATCCCGGGAGCGCCCAGCCTGGGCTACAGGGTATCGCGGTAACCGACCCGGCCTTTGGTATGGAAGCAGTCTGGATCGATCCTTCACGCCGCGACCACGCACAAGTGCTCGGCTATACCGTGGTCGATGCCAGCACGGTGATCGCCACCCACATGAATAAACTGCTGCTGGAACACGCGGGCGATCTGCTTGGCCATGAAGAAACCCGTCAGTTGCTCGATAAATTGGCGAAGCGTGAACCCAAACTGGTCGAGGATCTGACACCGAAGGCACTACCCCTGTCCACCATCGTGCGGGTGCTACAAAACCTGTTGCAGGACGGCATTCCATTGCGCGATATGCGCACCATCGCCGAAACGCTGGCGGAGGCATCGGTCAATAGTCAAGATGCCGACACCCTGACCAGTGCCGTCCGCGTGGCTTTGCGGCGGTTGATCACACAACAGATCAATGGCATGACCGACGATCTCCCGGTTATTACCCTTGACCCGGAGTTGGAACAGTTATTGCTCCAGTCATTGCATAACAACCCGGGCGCAGGTCTGGTGATCGAACCCGGGCTGTCCGCGAGACTGCATGAGTCTTTGTTTAATGCAGTACAGCAACAGGAAAAAAATGGGCAACCGAGCGTGCTGTTGGTAGCACCACAACTGAGACCATGGGTGGCGAGAATGTTCAAACCATCGATACCGCAGCTCAAAGTGCTGGCCTTCAACGAGATTGCCGAAAACAAGCAGCTCAAGGTGGTCGCAAGCATCGGCGGAAATCAGGGGCTCGACCACGCAGCCTGAGGATAGGTTTGGACAACGTCAGTCTCTGACTACTTGGCCCCCTCTCCCCTGGGGGAGAGGGCTGGGGAGAGGGGGCAACGCTGATAAACCCCAAAGCTCGAATTAACAACAATGGATTTTGTCTCCTGCCACAGAAAATGCAGCGAGAAACATGAGACAAGGAAAAGTCTGACCATGAAAATCAAACGATATTTTGCCGCCGATACTCGCAAGGCACTGCGTCTGGTACGCGACGACCTGGGCCCTGATGCGATCATTATCAGCAATCGCAGCGTTGACGGCGGCGTGGAAATTCTCGCCGCAGAAGATTTCGACGAGGAGCTGACACAACAAGGCGAAATCGACACGCGCAGCGCCGTCGAAGTGACCACGGTGAAAGCAAAGACAGCGCCCGACAAGCCCAGCGAAGTCACAGAAAAACCATCACCCGAAGCGCCCGCCGTTTCCGCCAAGGATGATGTCATGACCAGCGACGTCATCCTCAAGGCACTGAAGAAAAAGCAACCGGCGCGGGAAAAACCATCCGGCGACAATGAACTGATCGCAACAATGCGCAACGAGCTGGCGCAACTGCGCGGCATGATGGAAAACCAGTTTTCAGTGCTCAGCCAGGGGCAGTGGTCGCAAAACAGCCCCATTCGCAACGACCTGGTACAACAGTTGAGCCGGATCGGCCTGTCACCAACACTGTCGAGCAAGCTGGTCGGCAGCATGAAAAATGCTGAACAATTGACACCGCAGGTTGCAACACGCGACATGCTGGCATTGTTGACGGCAAAAATTCGCATCAATAACCAGTCGATTCTCGAGCAGCGCGGGGCAGTTGCCCTGATAGGTCCGGCCGGCGCGGGAAAAACCACAACCATTGCCAAGCTCACCAGTCAATTCGTGCGGCTCCATGGCAATAAAAACATCATCCTTCTCAGCGCCGACAATCACCGCATCGGCGCCCACGAACAGCTGCTGGCCTACGGCGAGCTATTCGACGTCCCCGTGCTGCGCGCTCGCGACGATGAGGAAATCCGTCAGATCATCCATGCAGTCGGCAATAACTCTCTGGTGCTGATCGATACCGGCAGTCTGACGCCACAGGATCTGCAAGCACCAGAGAAAATGCCAACCATGCAAACCGACCTGGGAATTCGCAATTACCTGGTCCTGCCTGCCACCAATCAGACGCCGGTACTGGAAAAGCTGGTCAGCAGCTTCCGCAATCAACCCCTGGCCGGCACGATTATTACCAAGGTCGATGAAGCACTGAATCTGGGTGGCGCACTAACCGCTGTCATCAACGGCGGCATGCCGGTGGCCTATTGGAGTGACGGACTCGATGTCAACTCTCATCTCTACCAGGCCACCGCGAAACACCTGGTCGCCAAGGCAGTGACGATGGTAAATCGTCAGAACCGGAGCAATCGTCCTGCGGCCCCCGCCGCCACGGCCACAACTGCCGGGGCAGAAGCTGCTCCAGCCCAGTAACACCGCTAACAGGAAACAAGAAATGCGCAATCGCAAAAGCATTCAGGTCATCGCCGTCACCAGCGGCAAGGGTGGAGCCGGAAAAACCACCGTGGCCACCAACCTGGCCGCCAATCTGTCGCGGCAAGGAAAATCGGTCATGCTGCTGGACGCCGACCTTGGACTGGCCAATGTCGACGTCGTACTGGGTCTGCAAAGCCGCTCCAACCTGTCTCATGTGCTCGATGGACAGTGCCATCTCGCCGACATCGTTATCAACGGCCCGGAGGGTATTCGCGTTGTGCCGGCTTCCTCCGGGCTTCAGCGCATGGCCCAGCTGAGCGCCGGTGAACATGCTGGCCTGATTAACAGTTTTTCCGAGCTGCCCTACCCCATCGATACCTTGATCATCGACAGCGCCGCAGGAATCAACAACACCGTCACCCATTTCTGCCAGGCCGCGGGGGAAGTGCTGGTGGTGCTGTGCGACGAACCTGCTTCGCTGGCCGACAGCTATGCGCTGATCAAGGTCTTGAATCAGCACTATGGCGTCAAGCGTTTTCAGATGCTGGCCAATCGGGTGCCTTCTCAGGAACAGGGTTTCGAACTCTACAAACGCCTGCTCAAAGCAACCGACCAGTTTCTGAACGTCAATATCAACTATATCGGCACCATTCCCGAAGACGACTACTTGCAACGTGCCATCCGCATGCAGCGACTCGTGACCTCAGCCTATCCGCAAAGCGTATCGGCACAAGCATTTGCCCGTGTTGCTGATCGTGTCACCAAGCTGAAGTCCGAAGACGAACTCGGCGGCGCAATCAGCTTCTTTCCTGAACAGAAAGTACAACGGCAGACGAGTCACGCATGAACTATTCCACGACAACAAGCGCGCAGGCAACAATCACGGTTACCAGCAATGCCGATGCCGAAAAACTGTTGCTACAGCACGCGCCACTGGTAAAAAAGATCGCCCTTCATATTCACGCCCGCCTGCCCGATAGCGTCCAGCTCGATGATCTGCTCCAGGCCGGCATGATGGGCCTGCTGGAGGCGAGCAAATCCTTTGACCCAAGCAAAGGCGCAAGCTTCGACACCTTCGCCGGCATACGCATCCGCGGCGCGATCATCGACGAGGTTCGCACCTCCGACTGGACCCCACGCTCCGTCAGCCGCAACATCCGCGAAATTGCCGCAGCAATCCGCGCAGTGGAAATGCGTACTGGGCGCAAGGCAAAAGAAACAGAAATCGCCCAGCAAATGGATATTCCACTGGCGCAGTTCCAGAAAATCTCGCGCGAAGCCTCAACCGCCAGGGTACTGAGCTGTAATGAAATGCTGGACAACGAAGGCCATGCCTATCTCGATATTCCCTCGCCCGACGACGACCCCAGCATTCAATTACAAAACCAAGATCGGGAACGCCTGCTGGCGGAAAAAATCCGCGCCTTGCCCGAGCGCGAAAAACTGATGATGAGCCTGTACTACGAACAGGAACTCAACCTGAAAGAAATCGGCGCCATTCTGGGTGTCAGCGAATCACGCGTCAGCCAGATTCACGGACAGGCCCTCGCACGCATCCGCGCCGACCTGCAAGACGAGTGAATGAGTATGGATAGCTACACCATTGCAATCATCAGCATCTTGATACTGGCGATACAGGCGCTCGGCGTACACAGCATATTCGCACTCCACATCAATGGCGAAAAACTGCGCGAAACCGTCGCCAGCCAGGGCCAGGAACTGATTCGCCTGCGAGAACAACTAGACGCGCTACTGCAAAAGCAAGTCGACCAAGCCGATGATGAGCCCGCCAAGGTGCTCAACGAACCGGATGAAACCCTCGAAGCACTCATCGCCCGCTACGAACAGGACGAAGCCGAATCGTGGCAACTGCTGAACCAACCCCCAACTGACGACAGCACTGCACACCTCCGTATCAACTAACCCCGCAGCGAAACCGGAGCAGAAAAGCATCGCCCCTCCCAAAAAGTCATTCAGCGCATCCCCTCTCCCCCTGGGAGAGGGCCAGGGAGAGGGAAACACCTGCGAACGCGCAACACCCACCCCAGCTTCAGCCAAACACCCATTGCGCAACGCGCCCCCAACGGCGGCTAGATAACCCAAGCCTAGCAGCACCGCCCAATAAATCCCCCTCAATCCCGCTTTGAAAAAGGCGGAAGCGATATTTCACCGAACCGAGTCTGCATCAACCCTGATGAACGCCGAAACATGCGTTAGAATCACCCCACACCCAAACACAACCCCGACCATGAGCAAACTACGCGGACTCGTCCCCCCCGACCCCCTCACCAAAGTGTCACAGGTTCGCTTCGCCGTCGTCTACGTCCCACGCCGCAACCGCAAGCGCTTCGCCGCCAACTGCGTGGAAGTCGTCGACACCCTCGACGAAGCCCTAGCCAAAGCCAACCCCGACAAAAAATACTACGCCGCCAGCATCATCGGGCCATCGAAGTCGTCGGAGGGGCAATATATCTATTATCTGTCGGAGTGGTTGTAGCACGAAACCAGCCTTTCACCACACGCCTCCTACCCTTGTAGACAAGCAATCACTCCGTGCCACGCATTCAGGAGCGCCAGACTTTCTGCGCTACGAGTCACATTCCCGGGTAAGAAAGTCGGGTAAAATCGCGAACATTTAAAGCTATGAAGAAGCACAATACCATCATCAGACCTCAGGATAGCTACCACGGTTACAAACTCAAGTTTCGGAGTTCACTTTCAGCACAAAAATCCCTATAAGGCATTGAAATAGCAACAAAAAAGGCCTTGCGCGTGATAAAATGTTGATTCTCAAATCCCAACATCAAAATCACGGAAGGCCC
>Ga0256839_1004894_pt1 | contig 12735 bp, 11 predicted proteins | sample 354166metaG_FD_185968 | JGI IMG/M metagenome (GOLD analysis project Ga0256839, IMG submission 185968) | Hydrothermal vent microbial communities from Mid Atlantic Ridge, Atlantic Ocean - 354-166 | ecosystem: Environmental > Aquatic > Marine > Hydrothermal vents | place: Atlantic Ocean: Mid...
TTTCACCATTTTGCCCACCGGAATGCCCGTCCAGTCGCCCACAACGCTGGCAATCGCCTGCGCATCCACAATCGGCAAAATCAGCGCGGTTTCGCCCTGAAGCGCTTCCAACTCGGCCTGCTTACCTTTGAGTGCGCCCAGCAATTCAGCGCGGTCCTCGTCAGAAAGCTCAGCATTTTCGGGCGCTTCTGCGGCTTCTTCACCATCCACTTCACCACCTTCCGAGCGCAGCTTGGCCCGCAGGTCCAGAATCTCGTCGACAATCACCTTTTCGGCCTGCCAACGCTGGGTCAAGCCATCAAGCCGCACCTGCTCCTCGGCCATGTCGGCCTCCACCCGCGCGCGGCGGTCTTCGCCCTCATAGCCTGCGGTTTCATCCCGCCCGATTATTTCCAGCTCGGTTTTTAACGATGCAATCCGGCGCTGGCTGTCATCGACCTCAGCCGGCACCGCGTGCTGGCTGATCGCCACCCGCGCGCAGGCGGTGTCAATCAGGCTAACGGATTTATCCGGCAATTGCCGCGCCGGAATATAGCGCGCCGAAAGCTTCACGGCGGCCTCGATCCCCTCATCCAGCACCTGCACCTTGTGGTGCTTCTCCAGCATCCCCGTGATGCCCCGCATCATCAAAATTGCCTTTTGCTCGTCGGGTTCATCCACCACAACGGTCTGGAAACGCCGCGTCAAAGCAGGGTCTTTCTCGATATGCTTTTTATACTCCGCCCATGTCGTGGCCCCGATGGTCCGCAACGTGCCACGCGCCAGAGCAGGCTTCAGCAGGTTGGCCGCATCGCCGGTGCCCGCCGCACCGCCCGCGCCCACCAAGGTATGGGTTTCATCAATAAACATAATGATCGGAATTTCAGAGCTTTGCACCTCTTCGATCACCTGTTTCAAGCGGTTTTCAAACTCGCCCTTCATAGAGGCCCCCGCTTGCAGCAGCCCCACATCCAGCTCCAGCAGCTTGGCCCCTTGCAGCGCTGGCGGCACATCGCCCCGCGCAATGCGCAAAGCAAAGCCCTCAACCACGGCGGTTTTGCCAACGCCCGCCTCTCCCGTCAAAATCGGGTTATTCTGCCGCCGGCGCATCAACACATCCACGATCTGCCGGATTTCCTCATCGCGCCCAACAATCGCGTCAATCTCGCCATTGCGCGCTTTTTCCGTCAGGTCGGTGCAGTAAGCCTCCAGCGCCTCGCCCGCGCCCATTTGCGCCGGGGCCATCGCGTCTGATGCCTCGCCGGGCACAGCGCCACCGCCCACACCATCCTGCGGGGCCAAGCCATCCTCGGGCGAGCCTGCGCAAATATCATAAAAATCATCCGCCAGCTCGTCGGATTTTACCTTACGGAACTCGGGGGAAATGCTGCTCAATGCCCCCATCAGGGTCTTGGTTTTCACCATGCCCAGAATAAGGTGCCCCGTGCGAATTTGCGGGGATTTGTGCATCAGGCTGGCATAGACCCACGCCCGCTCCACGGTGTCCTCTAGGTGCTGGGACAGGTCGGAAATGCTGCTCGCGCCGCGCGGCAGGGCATCCAGCGCATCGGTAAAATCCTTGGCCACGCGGCCTGCATCAAGCTCAAAATGCTGGATAATCCGGTGGATATCACTATCTTGGCCCTGCAAAATCTGGTGCAACCAATGCACCAGCTCCACATAAGGGTTGCCGCGCATTTTGCAAAAAACCGTGGCCCCCTCTATGCCCTGATATCCTAGCTTATTCAGTTTCCCGAATAGTGCGACGCGGCTAATTTCACTCATGTTTACGCTCCCGGTTGTGCATCTGATTCTATGTATAATTGATCCAAGTCTCTATCGCTTGGAGGGTTGCCCAACCATGTAGTCCAGCCAAGGTATACGCCCATTGGCTCGGGTCGGGTGTCATCTTCCTGACGATTATCAACGCTAAGCGTTGGAATTTGTGAGGTTTCCTCAAAGCTCTCGGCACCCTCAGCAAAATCTATGCCCTGTGTAGCTGCAGGCGCGGGCGGCACCGCCATCGGCAGGACCACGGTTTTTTCCATGTCGAGCGGCGGTTCTGGCACATCGGTAATGGCCTCGTTGTTAACCTCGGCGTCAGGTGCGTTTTCGTCCTCTGGCGTCTTGGCGCTTACCGAAATAGCCTCCCCGGCGTCCGGCGTTTCCACCGGGGTAAACGGCACCTCCTCGGCGCGTTCAACCGTTGTCACCACCTCTTCTTCATGGCTCAGCACGACGCTCACGTCTTCATCGGTCACGGCCTTGGCCAGCATCGAAGGCTCGGCCTCGCCCGCCTTTAACACAAGGTTCATATCCCACATCATGGCCTCACCCATGTAGTTATTCACCAACGATTTCAGCCGCTTAAGGCTATCACCGCCCGGCAATAGCCGCTTATACTCTGCCAGCCCAACAGGCCCGACCCGAAAGCGGAACTTGGCTTGCCGTGTCCAGACCTTGGAGCCAATCGAGCAGCTTTGCCCCAGTTTGGCAGGCTTATGCGGGTTGCCCAGCTCCCATGTGTCTTGTTTGTCCAGCTCCAGCCATGTGCCCACAAAGCTTTCCATGGTGGCGGGCGCGCCAAAAAAGCCGGAAATCAGCGCCAACAGGCCCTCTTCGTTGCGGGTTCCGTGTGAAAGCCTGCCGGCATAGCGTAGTTTGGCAAGGTCCGGCATGGCATCCCGATCCGCCAGCCCTGCGCCCCTTAACCCTGCAAAAGCCGCGACCTTCTGGGCAAACGGGTCCACCTCGCCCTTACGGTCAAAGCTGGAGGTCGGCTCGCCCGAGGCATAGGCGCGGTAGAAAAGTGATAGCATCCGGTGGTGGAAGATATCGGCGAAGGCCTTAAAGGTCGGGTCTCGAAACGAGCGCTGGCGGTTATAGGCATATTCGGTGAAATGCAGCGGCAAGGGGCCGTTTGGCCCAAACAGGCCAAACATATATTGCGACAGCTCGCCCGCCTCGCCTGTTTGTTCATCTTGGGGCACAAAGCGCGCCACGGTGGAGCTGGCAAAGGCCATATCCACCCGCTGTTTAAGCCGGATCGCGTCCTGCTTGGGGCGGCGGGAGCGCCCAAGGCGAGGCCTCTCCGCATAGGCAGCTTCAATCAGGCGCAGGGCCTGAAAGATGTGGTATTTCTCGGGGTTTTCCTTGAGCGCCTGAAAGCGGCTCAGATCACCCGCCTTTTTCCGCTCATCGCTGGCCACCGCGCTATTTCTCCTCTATCCGGACTATGAATTACCGTTTCGGTGAAGCTGTTCACCGATACATATTTTGCAAAAAACCGTTGCAGCACCACGCCGAGCACATAAACGCCGGTGCCTTCATAAAAACTCTCGTCAAATTCCACATTCACTTCCAGCCCGCGCACAGCGGTGGACAGCACCTCGTCGGCCATCCGCCGCACTATCGGCTTGGTCCAGACACGGGTAATGCCTTCAAGTTGCTTGGAGAGGGATTTATCACCCAAGGGGCCGTAAACCCCCAGCAGCTCGCGAATGGCCGCGGCAGGGTCGCCGCGGTCTGTCTCTGAAATAGACAGGTAATTCAGGGATAGATGCGAAATCAGCCGCCACGCGCTATCGCCCTCTACCGCCAAACTGGCGCGGGGGCGGGTGATGGGGGTGAGTGCCGTCACCGCGCTCACTGGCCCGCCATTGGGCAGCTCGAAATCGGTGTCGTGCTTGCCGATGGTCAAAAGCATGGGCAGGTCGCGATTGGTGCACATGGCCTTGATCGCCAGTTGCTCGATATCGCCGCCGTAAGGGGCCTGAAGCTGGTCTACCAAGTTGATAAAAATATCCGCGCCCAGATAGCTGGTGCGGGTGCCCTTCAGGCGCTGGCGCTCCGAGCGTTGGTGCATGCGGCGGCGCAGGCTATAATAGGCGTTATAGTTTTCGCCCGCTGCGGTTAGGTCATCGGCTGAGTAAAACGGCTCAAAGGCGACATCGTCTTTGCCCTCCGAGGAAATTCCGGTGACTTTATCAATGCTGTAAATCTCGAAATCCAGCGGTGCGGTGCGGTCGGGGATGATTTGGTAATCGACATCGCGGCCATCTACATGCACACGGTCACAGCGCTTTTCAAACAGGTTTATGGCGGGGGTGGCGAACAGTTCAAAAGCGCGCGGCTCAATGGCGGCGCTCAGGCTGCCCATGGATTGCTTGAGCAGGATGTAAATATCTACCTCGTCACCATCTTTGACCTGCTGCAAAATCGGCTGTAGCCCACCGATTTTGGTGAAGAAATAGCGGTTAGGCAGGGCGTAATACTCTTGCAGTAAGCGGTAGCCGTCAAAGCTTTGGCCGGGAAACGGCAGCAGCGCTTGCTCTGGCTCGCAGCCCGTGGCCTCGATGGTGTTCCAGCGGTTCACATAAGCCCAGTCATCGCGCGGGTTGGTTGAGCGGCCCGCCACCTGAATGCCGTCATTGGCGATATGCTCAAACAGACGCCATGGCTCCCAGCCCGAGCCTGTCATAAACAGGGTCAGCTCATCAAGGCTAAGCTTGGCCAGCCCCATTTCGGTGAGGCTTTTAAGGCGCAGGCGAATGGCGGCTTTTACCTCGCGGTTTTCCCCCACGCCCGCTGCCATCACCTCACCGCGCCCGCTTAAGTATTCCGCCTCGGAAATCTCGATCGGCCAGAGGGTTACGTCATGGGCGGTGCGAAAATGGCAGGCGGTGTTGTCTCCCTCTCGCAGGGGGCTGCGCAGGGTGGTGCCGCGCTCAATTTTGAAGCCGTCTTCCATGCTACCTTGCGCGGGGTCGGGCTGCAATTTGGCGATAAACATGCTGGGCGTGGGTGCCAGATAATGCGGATACACGATCTCTAGCAAGTGCTGGGTGAGCACCGGATATTGCAGATCAAGCTCTAGCTGCACGCGGGCGGCCATAAAGGCAAAGCCCTCCATCATCCGCTCAACATAGGGGTCGGCAATTTCGACCCCGTCCATGCCGAGGCGGGCGGCGATTTTGGGGTAAGATTCGGCAAATTCCTCGCCCATCTCGCGCATATAGGCCAGCTCTTCTTCGTATTTTTTCAGAAGTCGCGTGTCCATGGCTTATCCTTTCACCACCGACATATCACCCGAGGCCAAATCAAGCTCGGTGCGCATAAACACCTCTACAGGCACGGGCTGCGCCCATATTTCGGCGTGGATATTAAACAGAATGCGCGAATGTGTGCCCTCAACCGTGGTGGAGAGCTTCACATCAAGGCTGCCTTTCACTATGCGCGGCTCAAAGCGCTCTATAGCTTGGTGGATCATCCGCTCTAGCTCATAGGCGCGGGCCTCGGCCGCCTTCTTGCCAGCAATATCGGTGATGCCGTAATTTAAGGTGGAGGCCGCCGCGAAGGGGAATTCATCTTCATCAATGTCGCCCTCTTGGTTGACCGTATTCAGCAGCCAGCCAAGGTCTCGCAACACGATGTCGCGCAATTGCCGGATATCAATAATTTGGTCGCGGGCGCTTTCCTTGATCTCGCTCGGGTTGTTATCCGTCAGCCGGTCTAGCAGCGACGGTTGCAGGCGCTCGGACTCTCCGAGATCAACCATCCGCGCTGCCGGTATTAAAGGTAACCTCGCGCAGGTCCATCAGGGCGAGGTCTCCCGCGTTGGTGGCAAAAAGACGCTGGCCGTGGCCGGCAAAGGTTTCGCTGCCCAGGTCTGTCCATTCGGTGATTTTGGCGAGCTTTATTTCATCTGAGCCATTGGGCGCACCGGGGTAGCGGGTGGGGATAAACCCAACCACCTCACCGCCATTGGCCCAAGTGATTTGCACCGGAGTCCAGACGCAATCGCGCAGGTCGATGGGGGCTTCAAAGCTTAGCTTTTGAATGGTGGAAAACGGCACCCAATAATAATTGCCGTTCATCACCAGTTCCAAAAGCGGGCCAAGGCGCATGTCGGCATCGGCGATCCACTCAAACTCTTGGGTGTCAGCGGTGCCAGAAACCGCCGGCGCGGCCTCAAAAGCATTGGCGCGCAGTGCGGCGGCGGCGGCGTGGTCGCCCCGCGCATTGGCGGCCAAAGCCTCAACCATGAGCGCAACCCAGTCTTCTGGTTCGCCAAATATCATCGGGGCTTTATCACCGGAAAATACCTTTTCCCGCACCAGCTCACACACAATCGCCTCTCGGTAGCTTTGCGCCATTGGCAGGGTTTCCACATCCATGCCGCCACAGACTTTAAGCTGCTTAACCGCGCGCTCCCATTGGCCAAGCACGGCAAAAAGCTGAAAAAGAAAAATGCGGTGTTTAACGTCTGAGGGGTCTTTGCGCACTTTGTCCATTAACGCGGTTAGCGTCTCGTCCAAGGTTCCGGATTTCAGGATATCTTCGGCTGACATTGAGTCCCTTTCACATCACACCAATTCGCCCAAGGCCGTTGGCCCGGGCGAATTGCGTTTTAAGGTGGCCGCTTTTGGCAGCCAATAAGCCCTTAAACAGCGTATTGCGCTGTGTTCTTCATCCGGCTCCATTCGGCTTGCTTTGTGCGGGACGTATCCATTGAGCCATCGGCTTTTTGCGGGATATATTCCACTTTCAAAGCGCCATATTCAAAGTTGATGCTTTCTTCAACATCGTCCTCTGAGCCGGTCCATTCGATATCTGCCACCATAACATGCTTGAAGTGGAACTTCATGAATGTGGTGCCGGATTCAGTGGTTGACCCGCCTGAGCGCCGCAGCTCAATGATCGCCTCATCAAAGTGACGCCCCACACAGAGCTGCTGAAATAGGCCGGGTGAACCGAGGTCGGTTTTTTTGGAAATGCTGAATTGCTTGAACTTGGCTTTACCAGCGCCACCGCCGCCAGACATCGAGCCCATTTTGATCTCGTTTTCAGCACCAAAAGTGAAGCTGACCAATTCAAATGCGCCTTTGCCCGCCATCGAGGCATCAAGGGTTTCACCGGGAACCTTTTCTTTGTCCGCTGAGGCTGTGAAGTAGAAAAATGAGTCCATTGACATGATGTAGTCTCCTATAAATCGTTGTGTCTTTATTTATGATTTGGTGCCGTCGGGGATAAAACATCTCCGACAGCGGTATTATGTTACCGTTATTTCTTCTCGGAAGGCAGTTTCGAAACCAAGCGTAGCGAAACAGACAGCCCTTCGAGCTGGTAATGTGGGCGAAGGAAAAACTTCGAGGAGTAATACCCGGGGTTGCCCTCGATCTCCTCGACGACCACCTCAGCGGCGGCCAACGGTTTTTGAGCCTTCACCTCCTCCGACGAAATGTCGGCATTGAAGTCAACGTAATCGTTAATCCAGGTTTGCAACCAATCTTGCATAGCTTCCCGTTCTTTGAACGAGCCTAGTTTATCTCTTACGATACACTTCAGATAGTGAGCGAAGCGGCAAGTTGCAAACAAATAGGGCAATCTTGCCCCAAGATTCGCATTTGCCGTGGCATCCGGGTCATCATATTCGGCGGGTTTGTGCAGGCTCTGCGCGCCAATAAAGGCTGCCAAATCAGAGTTTTTGCGATGCACAAGCGGCATCAAGCCATTATTTGCCAGCTCCGCCTCGCGCCGATCAGAAATTGCAATTTCTGTTGGGCATTTCATGTCTACGCCGCCATCATCGGAGGGGAAGCTATGGGTTGGCAGGTTTTCCACTGCGCCACCACTTTCAACGCCGCGGATGCGTGTGCACCAGCCATATTGCTTAAAGCTCTTGGTGATATTGGTTGCCATGCCATACGCCGCATTAACCCACGCATATTTACCGCTATCCGCGCCTTCCGTATCCTCTTCAAAGGCAAATTCCTCCACGGGGTCGGTTTTGGCCCCGTAGGGGTGCCGCCCAAGGAAGCGCGGCATGGCCATGGCCAAATACTGGCTATCGGCGCTTTCGCGCAGGCTGCGCCACGCGGCATATTCCGGTGTCGAGAAAATTTTGGTCAGGTCGCGCGGGTTGGCCAGCTCGTTCCAGCTGTCCATCTGCATCAGGGTTGGGCTACCACCTGTGATAAACGGCGCGTGGGCAGAGGCGGCCACTTTGGACATTTCGCCCAGAAGCTCCACATCGGGTGGGGAGTGGTCAAAGTGGTAATCGCCCACCAAGCAGCCATATGGCTCGCCACCAAACTGGCCAAACTCTTCTTCGTATATTTTTTTGAAGATCGGAGACTGGTCCCACGCTGTGCCCTTGAATTTACGCATGGTTTTGGACAGGTCTTTTTTAGAGATATTCATGACCTTGATTTTAAGCTGCTCGTCGGTCTCGGTGTTGTTCACCAAGTAAGACAAGCCGCGCCACGCACTTTCCAGCTTCTGAAATTCTTCATTATGCAGAATTTCGTTCACTTGGGTGGTGAGGGTTTTGTCAATCTCGGCGATAATTCCCTCTATGGTGCGCAATGCATCATCTGATACCAGCGCGGTGTTAACCAGCGCTTGCTCTGCGAGGGTTTTAACCGCTTCTTCCACAGCCGTTTTGGCGGTGTCGGATTTGGGCCGGAATTCCTTTTGTAGCAAATTCGCAAAATCGTCATTCGCAAAAATGCTTTCGCCCGCTTGGGCTTCTTGTTCAAGTTCAGCCATTAGTCTGACTCCCCCTCGTCAGTTTTTGGTTTTGGTGTAGAGGCCAGCGCCTTAAGCAGGGCAGGGTCTTGCGTGATTTTGGCCATCAGGTCCTCGGCGCCGGTTTTGCCGTCCATATAGGTCATCAGGTTGGAAAGCTGGGTGCGGGCCTCTAGCAGTTTGCGCAGTGGCTCAACTTTGTTGGCAATCGCGGCAGGAGAGAAGTCATCCATGCTTTCAAACGTGATATCCACGGCCATGTTGCCTTCGCCTGTGAGCGTGTTTGGCACAGAAAACGCCGCGCGCGGCTTCATGGATTTCATCCGGCTGTCAAAATTATCAATGTCAATTTCAAGGAACTTGCGGTCGGCCACCGAAGGCAGCGGCTCCTCTGATTTGCCGGATAGATCAGACATTACCCCCATCACAAATGGCAGTTGCACCTTTTTGCTGGCCCCGTATAGCTCCACATCATATTCGATCTGGACCCGTGGAGCGCGGTTTCGGGCTATAAATTTTTGACTACTCGCCATTTTCAATTTCCTTCCTGATATCAGGCTCTAGGCCTGCTAAAATTAGTAACCTTCGTCTTCCAGCCCGCCAATTGTGCGCACTTGGTTCATCCCGTCCGAGGCCATGTCTTTCATTATGGTGACAAAATCTGCGGCCACAAGCCGCCGCGCGCGCTGAAGCAATATCGGCACAGGGCTTGATGGCTCATTGCGCGCATAATATTCACACATTTTATCGAGCATCCGCGTGACATCATCACGGGTGTTGATCGCGCCTGAACCCGAAGCGGCTTGTGGTGCTGGCGCGCCATCGGCATCCGTGTTATTTTCTGGGGGCAGTTCATCAGCCGTTTCGCTGCTGCCCAACACATTGGAAATCGCGTTTTGCGCTTTATATAGGGCGGCATCCAGCTCCGAAAAATCTGGGCCCAGCGCGCCGACATTCTCATCAAGTATAGCTGTCATGGCTTTTATATGTGCGCGCGCATTGCTCACGGCTTCGCGGATGCCGGTCATAACGTCGGCATCTGTATCCTGAAACGCAGCAGAAATGGTGGCGTGGTCAATTGGGTCTTGCCCCTCTGCCGGAGATATTTCGCCGTCTGCAATGGAAATGTCCCGCAGGGAAAACCGCCCCATGGCGCGGCTCTCTGTCAGCGGCGCACGGCGCACAGCGCGTAAAACCGTATCTGGCCCGACAAGCCCACGCAGCGCGTTTACCCGCATGGTTGGGTCGTCATCGTCGTCTTCATCTAGTGCGGGGTGAACGCAGTCCCAATAACGCTCGACAGCGCCGTGGATATAGGCCAGCACCCGCTCAAACGGCACAAAGCCATGGGTGTGTAAACAGGCCTCTGCCAAAAACACCGCTGCGCGTAAATCTTTGCTGCGCTCTAGAATGCCCAGCGCCATGGTGCCAACTTTAGGGAAGTCCACTTCCTCTGCGGCCAGCACGGAATCACCAACTTGTTGCTCTTCTTTGGGTTTGGAGAGGGACTCGAGTTCGATGAAATCTGGATCATACTCCAAATCATCTCCGCAAGCGGAATCGCCATCGAAAGCAAGTAGCAACGCCTCTACGTTGATATCCATACATCCCCCATCACAGCGGCCACGCACACAGCGCACCAGTGGTTTTTACCAATTACACTCATCCTAGGGGTAAAAAATGGCTCGGGCAACATATTTTCTTAAAGCAATTCCAATAGTTTCACTGAGGTGTCTTCAAGTATACATCTCTCAAATACGCTGTAAAGAATATCGACAGCCCTATGATTTTCCCCTAGCATGGGTAAAAAATTCCAGGAGGTGCCTTATGAAACTGGCCAATATTCTTCTCGCGGTTGCAATCATTCTGGCCCCCGTTGGCTGGTATCTGGCGCATGTGCTGTTTTTCACCACCTCCAGTTTTGCCAGTAAATCTGAGCTGGAAGCGGTGCAAGAAAAGCTCACGGCGCTAACGATTGATTTTAACAGCCTTCAGCAGCAGATTATCAACCAAGGGCAGCGTGCGGCAGACGCCCAAACCACCACATATTCGGAGTCAACAAACGAGCCGAACGGGTTGGTGGATATTTACACACAGGTGGTAAATATAGCCAACCGGCGCGAGGTTAACGAAGGCCTGACCAATTCCTCCTCCAGCTTTTTGGTCGGGGTGTTTGGCCCGCCGCGTGAAGACCTGTCGCAAGAGTGCCAATCTATGACCAACCCGATTTTGAAAGACCTTGTGGTCACCCGTGATGTTGGCCCTATTCGGGTCACGATGCTGGAGCCGGCGATTGTATCATTGCAGCAGGTTTTCAAAAACGTGCAAGTGTTTGAGCCGGAACTTTATGACCGGATTTCCACCGCTGGCTCGCTCTGTGTTCGGCTTATTCGTGGGTCCGAAACCTCAATTTCTACCCACGCTTACGGCCTTTCAGTGGACCTGAATATTGACGGCCAGCTAGATACATTGGGCGATAGCAAAACCCAGCTTGGCCTTACAATTTTGGCGGAGTTCTTCAAAAAAGAAGGCTGGTATTGGGGGGCAGGTTTTGGGCGCGAAGATAGCATGCATTTTCAGGTCTCCCGCGAAAAGATAGAAACATGGCGGCGGCTTGGGCAAATTCCGGGGTGAGATTAAAACCGGATTTCTACATCCGGCAGGTTCAGTGATTTTACCAACTCGCGCACTTCTTGCCGCGCCGCAATATTGGACAGGCTCATGCTTAACCGATTGCTCTTTTTAAGGTCCAGCAGCGTTAGCCCCATGGCAAACAGCTCCCGAAAGATCACCCGTTCGGAAAACCCCGGCACAATGCGGAAACCAATGCGCTTGGAGAGGTTTTCCAGCGCCTTACCCACTTTCCTGCGATTATGCGCCTGACTATGCGCCAAGCGGTTGCGCAGCACCACCCAATCTACCGATTTTAGCCCCGCAGCGGCCCTAAGCTGCCGCGCGTCCCAGACCAGTTCAGAATAGACAGACGGCCCCAATACCTTGCCGGTTTTGGCGTCTATCCGCGCCAGCAGATCAAAATCTACCAGCGAGTCATTCATCGGGGTTATCAGCGTATCGGCCGCCGCGTGCGCCATGCGGGCATAGCGGGTGTCTGAACCCGGGCAATCTATCAGGATAAAATCACAGTTTTCATCCAGCGTGGCCAGCGCTTGCGCAAAGCGGGTTTCCTCCTCAGCCTGCGCGGCCTCTATGCTGTCGGCTTGCGAGAGCCTGAGGGTAAATTGGCGCGGCATCGTTAGGTCCATCTCGTCTCGCGCCGCCGTGGCGGCCCGGTTTTCAAGATAGCGAAAAAAACTCTGCTGCCGCACATCAAGGTCTATCGCTCCCACGCTTTTTCCTGCTGCCATCAGCGCCGCGCACAAGTGCATCGCGGTGGTAGATTTCCCCGACCCGCCCTTTTCATTTCCCAAAACAATCACATGCGCCACGTGCAAACCTCCAACTCAGGCGGGGGCACTATAGGGGCGGAGCAGGCGGTTGGGAAGGGCCAAAGCCTGAGCATAATTGACCTCACTAAACTGGTTTAGTAAGGTCAATTAAAACAGGCACCTGTTGAGCCATATCAGCATGTTAAGCGAATATTTTTTGCAAAACATCCGGCGCCGCCTGAACCCGCCCAAAAAAAAGCCGCCCCGAAATGGAGCGGCTTTCAATTCCGAAAAAGCGTGGCTTAGAAGCCAAGGCCTTCGTATTTTTTCTTAAACTTGGATACACGGCCGCCGGTATCGAGCAGGCGATGGCCGCCGCCGGTCCAGGCTGGGTGCACGGTTGGGTCGATGTCGAGCACCAGAGTTTCGCCCGGCTTGCCATAGGTCGAAAAGGTTTTGTATTCCGTGCCATCGGTCATTTTAACCGTGATCTCGTGATATTCTGGGTGGATGTCGTTTTTCATCGTTTTATCCCTTCTCTTTCAGCGGCTTATAGTTTGTATCCTCGGCAATACGGGCCGATTTGCCACGGCGCGCACGCAGGTAATAAAGCTTGGCGCGGCGCACACGGCCACGGCGCACAACGGTAATGCTGTCGATATTTGGCGAGTGGAGCGGGAATACGCGCTCAACGCCCTCACCAAAGGAAATTTTGCGCACGGTAAACGCAGCCGCAATACCGCTGCCGCCTTTGCGCGCAATGCAAACGCCTTCATAATTCTGCACACGAGAGCGGGTGCCCTCGGTTACTTTATAACCAACGCGGATGGTGTCGCCCGCC
>Ga0256839_1004895_pt1 | contig 12733 bp, 11 predicted proteins | sample 354166metaG_FD_185968 | JGI IMG/M metagenome (GOLD analysis project Ga0256839, IMG submission 185968) | Hydrothermal vent microbial communities from Mid Atlantic Ridge, Atlantic Ocean - 354-166 | ecosystem: Environmental > Aquatic > Marine > Hydrothermal vents | place: Atlantic Ocean: Mid...
TGAGGAGTTCGCCAAACTCCATTTGTCCGGTGAAGAATCCCGTCACGTACACATTTCCCTCGCGGTCGCTGCTGATGCCGCGTCCGCGGTCCTGGGCTTCGCCCCCGAAGGCAAGGGCCCAGCGCAGGCTGCCCTCCGGGCTGTAGCGCGCCACATAGATGTCCTCGCTGTTGTCGCCAAAGGGGTCGATGTGCGTACGCAGTACTTTTTGTCCGAAAAGGGCCCGGCCTTTCTTCTTGCCGTCCAGCGAACCGGTAAAATAGCCTGTGATGAGTATGTCGTTGTCGGCTGCGATGTGCAGGTCTCCGAAGTTGGCCTCCAGTGCCACACTTTTCATCCATTTTACCTCCCCGTCTGCATTGTAGCGGGCCATATAGACTTCCCTGCGGGGGAGGGCTCCCTCGCGCAGGTATTCCGAGCGGGTCGTATAGCTGATATGATCGAAGCGTACCCGGCCCATCATCTCACCGGCCACGAGGAGTTCGTTGTTGGCATCGCATTCGATGTCGTAGACATAGAGGTAGGTGATGAGACTGTTGCCTCCTCCGAATTGCCTGAGCCATTGTACTTTGCCCAGGCTGTCGAATTTTACGAGGTAGGCGTTTTTATCCATTTTGGCACTTATGTGATAGGGCCCGAATTGTACGGACTTTCTGAAATTGCCCGTCACATAGGCATTTCCGTAGGCATCGGCTGCCACGGCCTGCCCGCGCAGGATGCCGTCACTTTCGGCCTGTATCACCCATTTTATCTTTCCCTGGAGGCTGTAGCTGGCCAAAAACATATTCTGCCGGTCTTTGGTCAGCAGGCGCTGGTCACCGAAATAGCAGATGTGGCTGAAATATCCGGTGATGTATATGTTGTCACCCGAAAGATCGAGCGAAAGGGCTTTGTCGTCTTCTTTGCTGCCGGCCGTTTCGAGCCAGAGCAAATTGCCGAGGGCATCGTATTTGGCCAGAAAAATGTCGTTGCTGTTGTGTTCGTCTCCCTCTGCTGCTATCTCGCCCTGCCCCAGATCAATCCATTGCTCAAAATATCCGCAGACATAGACATTGCCGTCTTCGTCCGTTTCGATGTCGGAGGCCACCGAGCGGTAACTGCCGGCCGAATGCACCCAGGGCAGATTCATCACATTAAAGGTATCCGGAGGAAGCTTTCCGGGCAGTAGCGCAGGGCCGGCAGCAATGAGAGAAAACGGGAGCAGAGAGAAGAGAAGACCAATAATCGGAATTTTCATTCGGGTGTAATGTTTCGGATAAATACGTTGTAAAAGTAGTATCTAAAACGTAAAAATTGCAATTCGGTTGCATCGCTGCTCTTCCGTGCACGGCTGAAAGCCCGGGATCAACCGTACCGGAGCTTCATTCCCAGTATGGAAAGTGCCAGGACCAGCGTCAGTGTATTGGCCAGGATGATGGGCCATTCGCCCAATAAAATGCCGTAGATGAGCCAGCAAATGACCCCGAAAGTGAAAAAAGCATACATGCCCAGCGAGAGGGATCCGGTATCGCGCGTGCGGAAAGTCTTGATCGTCTGCGGCACAAAAGAAAGCGTAGTGGCGATGGCTGCCAGGTAGCCGAAAAGTGAAGTCATGTCCATGCGGCAAATATAGAAAGGAGGATAATAGCAAGCACGGGAAAGCGTTTTGCAAACAGGCATTTTTTTAGGATATTTTCAGATTCGGGTCTGAGCGGGCAAGCAGCAATTGCCCTATCTTTGCATGGCTAATTATCAAAGGAAAAGGGAGGCTTGCATGAAGCGTACACACATCATTTTATTGATTTTTCTGGCGGTGGTGATGGCGGTAATCATACTTATGATGGGCGATTACAGCAGCTATGCCAACTTCGAGCAGGCCGCAAAGGCCCCGGATAAGGAGTTTCACATTGCCGGAGAACTGATCAGGGAAAAGGGAATGGACTACAATCCGCAGCAGAATGCCGATGTCTTTTCCTTCTACTTTCGCGACCGCGATGGCTATGAACGCAAGGTGGTGGCCAATACCGACAAGCCCCAAGATTTTGAGCTGGCCAATGAGATTGTGCTGATCGGTAAGATGAATGGCGATGTTTTTTATGCCGAAGGAATACAAACCAAGTGCCCCTCAAAATACACTGATGCCGAAATTGCCATTAAAGAGGGCGAATAATCTATGGAAATACAATACACAGGCGAGAGCCTCTGGCAGGGGCAACTGGGTCATTTTTTGATTATCCTGGCCTTTGTGGCGGCAGGCGTATCCCTCTTTTCCTTTCTCTTTTATCACGGCAGCCGCGTGGAAAAAGAGAAGTCCGCCTGGTTTCGCCTCGGGAAGCGGGCCTTTTTGCTGCACTCCGTGGCCATATTTTCGTCCGTGGCCCTTCTCTATCAGCTGATCTTCGGCCATCATTTCGAATACGATTACATACGTCAGCATTCCAACCTGGAAATGCCTTTGGAGTACCTGCTTTCCTGCTTTTGGAGCGGGCAGCAGGGGAGTTTTCTGCTCTGGCTCTTCTGGCAGGCCGTGGTCGGATGCATACTGATTTTTACCAGTTCGAAAAAGTGGATGCCAGCCGTGGTCGCTACCTTTGCTGCCGTGCAACTTGTGCTGAGCTCCATGTTGCTGGGCATTTATATGCCGCGCGGGGTTGCATTGGGCGCACTTTTTCTGAGCATGAACCTGCCTCTCTTTTATCTTTTCCGGGAAAGAGGCCTGCGGCCCTGGATCAGCCTGCTGCCGGTTTGGAATTTCCTTCTCATCTTCCGCCAGAAAAAATTGCCGGCACGCTGGCTTTTTCTTCTCCTGGCTCTGCCGGTCAATGCCTTTCTGCTCTGGCTTCTCTTCGATTTTGGCCAGGTGGGCCGGTTTCTGACCGAAGAAATCCGCCTGGGCATCAGCCCCTTTGTCTTGTCGCGCCTTGAGTTCAGCGACAATGCCATCTTCCTCTTTTCGGATTACCTCACACGCATCCGTCCGCAGGGACTCAATCCTCTGCTGCAGAACTACTGGATGGTCATCCATCCGCCCACGCTTTTCCTGGGCTTTACCCTCACGCTGGTTCCTTTTGCTTTTGCGGTTTCGGGCATGGTCAACCGCGAATACAAAGCCTGGGTCAGGCCGGCCCTTCCCTGGACCATCCTGGCTTCCATGATACTGGGCATCGGCATTCTGATGGGTGGCATGTGGGCCTATGAGGCACTCAGCTTTGGAGGATTCTGGGCCTGGGATCCGGTTGAAAATGCTTCGCTGGTGCCATGGCTTACCCTCATTGCGGGGCTGCATACCCTCCTCATCTTCCGCTCCACAGGAAGGGCTCTTCGCGCTACGGTCGTCTTCTTCCTGCTCTCTGTCTTTCTCGTGCTCTATTCCACCTTTCTCACCCGCAGCGGCATCCTGGGCGATGCCAGCGTGCATTCCTTCACCGACCTCGGCATGCAGGGGCAGTTGCTCGTACTCATCTTTTCCATCATTTTGCCTTCGCTGGTGCTGATTGTTTATCATTGGAAGAAAATGCCGGTGGTCGAAAAAGAAGAAAAAATATCGAGTCGTGAGTTCTGGATGTTCATCGGCTCGCTCATTCTTCTCTTTTCGGCCATACAGATTGTTTTCAGCACCTCCCTGCCGGTTTTTAACAAAATTCTGGCTTCGCTCAATGAATTTCTGGGCACCGGATGGCGGGCCAACTATGCCGTGCCAAAAGAGCAGGTGGAATTCTATAACAAAATTCAACTCTGGTTCGGAGTCCTCATTGCCCTGCTGACGGGAGGCGTGCAATTCCTGAAGTTTAAAGAAAGCAAGATGCGCATCTGGTTATGGCGCATAGCGGTTCCGGCCCTTATCGCCCTTGTGATTACGGGTTTTTTCGAATATTTCTACCGTTTTGAGAAAGGCTCCTACCTTTTGCTGCTCTTTGCCGGCTTCTTTGCCACGATTGCCAACCTGCATTATCTCATTACGATCGTGAAGGGAAAGATCGGTCGCGGGGGCTCGACCCTCACCCATGCCGGCTTCGGCCTCTTTCTGGCCTTTACGGTCATCTCCCTGGGCCATAGCAGGGTCATCTCCAAGAATTATCTCGGAGTGGACTTCGGACAGGGCTTTGACAAGAATTTCAAACAAAACAACCTGTATCTTCTCCGGGGGCAGACCTATTTTATGGATGAATACGAGGTGACTTACACGGGCCGGGAGGTAGAAGGCAATGACTACTACTTCAATATCCTCTATCGCAAATTCGACCCCGAAACAGGGGCCTTGCTCGATTCTTTTGTTTTGCGCCCGCACATTATGAATCACCCGGCCATGGGCCTGGTGCCCAATCCTTCCACCGCCCATTTTCTCAATCGCGACATCTTCACGCATGTCACTTCTATCCCGACCAGCGGGCAGGGCGGCCGGCCGCGGGCCATTCCCGATGTGCAGATTGAACGAGTGGCCATAGGCGACAGCTTCTTCACGAGCCGGGGAGTGATGCATTTTAACGGCATCGGCAAGCTGGGCGAAAGCGATTCGGGATTGACGGCCGTGGCACGGCTCAGCCTCGATGACATGCAAAACAAGGTGGAGTCGGAAGCCGCCTTTATGGTTTCGGGCAATCGCTTTATCGGCATTCCCGATACCCTCGAAAAGCAAAAACTGATCGTTGAGGTGATGGGCATCGATCCGGCTGCCGGACAGATGGCCTTTCGCATCACCGACTACAACGATTGGGTGATCATGAAAGCCATTCTTTTTCCCTGGATCAATGTGCTTTGGTTTAGCGTGGCGCTGATGATGATCGGATTTTTTATCTCCATGATGCACCGGATCAATCAAATCAGACGTGCAAAGAAGAAAGATGAAAGGGCATGAAATTACGCTGATCGGCTCGGGCAATGTAGCCTTTCACCTGGGGCGGGCTTTTCTCCGTGCCGGCATAGGCGTGGATGCGGTCTGCAGCCGGACGCACGCTCATGCAGCGGCCCTGGCTGCCGAGCTCGGCAGCAGGGTGCTTGTCGCGCCCGGGGATATCTCCGACCGCGGCATAGTTTTGATAGCAGCCACAGACGATGCCATCGCCCCGATTGCCGAAGGGCTGGCTCTCAGGGAGGCCCTGCTTTTGCATACTTCCGGCTCGGTGCCGATGGAAGTGCTTGCCCGGGGAGCCGCGCATTATGGGGTCTTGTATCCCCTGCAGACGTTCTCCAAAGATCGTCCGGTGAATTTGCGCGAAGTGCCGCTGCTTCTCGAAGCTTCGGGCCCGGAAGAATGGGCAAAGCTGAAATCGCTGGCAGCCGCCATTTCCGGTGACTTGCGGGAAGTGAACAGCGCAGAGCGCCACAAATATCACCTCGCAGCCGTGATGGCCAACAACTTTGTCAACCACCTCCTGGCCATGGCCGCTGAATTTCTCGAAAAAGAGGACCTCGACTTCGATGTGCTTTATCCGCTCATTCGCGAAACCGTGGACAAAGCAATTGCCATGGGCCCGGGGGCGGCACAGACGGGCCCGGCACGAAGGGGAGATGAGAAAACCATGGAACGCCATCGGGCCATGATCCGCGATCCGCTGCTCGAAACCCTCTACCGCCTGCTCAGCGAGCATATCCGAAGTCATTATCGCTGATGGGAAGCTCCAAAACCTGTGACTATCGCGTTATGCTTTATTTTTGAAGGACATGAAGCAGGTAACCGCATTTTTTCGCATCATCCGTCCGCTCAACCTCGTTTTTATCTTCCTGGCCCAGTGGCTCTGCCGCTACAGCCTTGTTTTGCCTGTTTTTCGCCATTACGGCATTGAGCCGGCCCTCGATGCGGGGCTCTTTTTTCTGCTCAGCCTCTCCACGGTGCTCATTGCTGCGGGCGGCTACATTATCAACGATTATTTTGATGTGAAGATCGACCAGATCAACAAACCCGGCAGCCTGGTGGTGGACCGGCATCTGAGCAGGCGCCAAGCCATCTTCCTGCACTGGCTGATCACATTTGCGGGCATTGCCATCGGAGGCTATGTGGCTTTTTCGATCGGTCGGCTGCACCTTGTGAGCATTCACCTTGCGGCCGCGGTGCTGCTCTGGTTTTATTCGGCTACGCTGAAGTGTACGCCCCTCATCGGCAATGTGGTCGTTTCCCTCCTCACGGCCCTCTCGGTGGTGATTGTGGCCCTTTTCGAGATATGGATCATCAACCGTCCGCCCGCCTATGACCGCGCCACAGCCGTGGTGGCCCTGCTGGTGATGGCCTACGCCTTGTTTGCATTCCTTATTTCGATGTTGCGCGAGCTGCTCAAAGACCTCGAAGACATCCGGGGCGATGAAGTCTTTTTCTGCCGCACCCTGCCCCATGTGGCCGGCATGCGAACGGCCCGTCTTGTGACGATTTTCTTTGCCGTGCTTCTGCTGCTGGCCGTCTCCTTCGTCACCATTATGGAAGCGCTGGCCGGGCATTATCTCCTGGCGCTCTACGGATTCTTTGCGGTCATCCTGCCGCTTACGGCTCTGCTGGCCGGCCTCCGCAGGGCCGATACCAGGGAGGCCTATCATCGCCTGAGCAATGCCGTGAAGGCCATCATGCTGGCAGGCATACTTTCTATGTTATTTTTGCACCTTCTCGGAAATCCCGAAAAATATTTTTTCTGAATGGAATTCAAAAATGTGAAAATCGCCCTGGCTTCCGCTTCTCCGCGCAGGCAGGAGCTCATCCGCAAATTGGGCTACCGCTTCCGCGTATTGCTGCCGCAGGTCAAAGAGTGCTATCCTCCTGAGATGGAAGTTCGCGATGTGCCCTTGTATCTGGCACGGCTCAAAGCCGCAGCAGTGGAAGCGCAGGTCGATGCGGAGGAATGGCTGATCACGGCCGATACCGTGGTCATTCTGGACGGGGAAATCATTGAGAAGCCGGCCTGCCCCGAGGAAGCCGAAGCCCACCTGAAGCGCATGAGCGGTCGCAGACACACCGTGGTGACGGGTGTCTGCATGAAGCATCACAGGCGCGAATATGCTTTTTCCGATTTTACCGATGTATATTTCAGAACTTTATCGACAGATTTGATCCGGCATTATGTGAAGGGTGGCGAGGCAATGGACAAGGCCGGAGCTTATGGCATTCAGGACTGGTTCGGGATGGTGGGCATAGAAAAGATTGACGGAAATTATTTCAATGTGATGGGATTGCCCGTTCACCGGGTTTTTGAAACCCTGCAGCAGCATGCATAGTTGTCAGAATTAAAATAAAGAAATATGTCAGGACATAATAAGTGGTCGAAAATCAAGCGAAAAAAGGGCGCTACCGATGCCAAACGTTCCAAAGAGTTCTCGCGCATTGTGAAGGAGATTCACATAGCGGTGAAAGAAGGAGGGAGCAACGATCCGGATTTCAATCCCCGCCTGCGCATGGCCATCGCCAATGCAAAGGGGGCCAATATGCCCAAGGACAACATAGAAAGAGCGATTAAAAAAGCATCGGACAGCAATGCAAAAGACCTGCTGGAACTTCACTACGAAGGCTATGCCCCCGGAGGTATCGCGGTTTTTGTGGAGTGCACCACCGACAATCAAAACCGCACGATCAGCAATGTGCGCTCCATATTCAACAAATACGGGGGCAGCCTGGCCACCAACGGTTCGGTGGATTTCCTTTTCGAACGCAAGGGCATTTTCGAGATAAAGAAAGGCGATTGGGACGAGGACGAACTGACCCTCGAACTGATCGATGCCGGAGCGGAAGACCTGGAATTTGATGAAGAAGAGGACCGGGTCTATATCACGACCGCTTACGAAGATTTCGGGAACATGCAGAAGGCGTTGGAAGAAAAGGGGATAGAGGTGATAAAAGCGGAACTGCAGCGCATCCCGACCACGAGCAATGCCCTTCCGGATGAAGAAGCCAGAAAGGCGCTGCGGCTGATCGAAGCGCTCGAAGAGGACGAAGATGTCAACAACGTATTTCACAATCTCGAGCTGAGCGACAGCCTCCTGGGTGAGATGGAATAGGGGGCCTGCCGGATTTGATGAAGCGATGGACGGAAGCGGTCGGCCCGATGCTGAAGTGAAATGAGAGAAAAGGGGAAAATCTTTCCGCTCTTTTCAAAAAATGCTTACGTTTGACTTATCGCTGATCAAACGCAAAGAGAAAATCATGGCGCTGAAATCAATTAACCCGACTACCGGTGCGCTTATCAAAAGCTACAAGGAAGAGGGAAGCAAAAGCATCGATACAAAAATAGAAAAGGCACACAGGGCCTGGAAAACGTGGCGCAGGACCGCCATCCCGGTAAAATGCACCCATCTCAACGATCTGGCCATTCTTTTGGAAGATTACAAGAAAGATTTTGCCGAACTCATTTGCAATGAGATGGGCAAGCCCTGCCTCGAGGCCGTGGCCGAGATTGAGAAATGTGCATGGGTGAGCCGCTATTATGCTGAAAACGGCAAATTCATGCTCAAAGAGGAGGAAATCAAAACCGGGGCGGAGAAAAGCTATGTGAGCTTCGAAGCCCTGGGTGTGGTGCTGGGCGTCATGCCCTGGAATTTTCCGTTTTGGCAGGCTTTTCGTTTTGCGGTGCCGGCACTGCTGGCAGGCAATGCCGTTTTGCTAAAGCATGCCCGCAATGTGAGCGGATCGGCCCTGGCCATCGAAAAGGTCATCCGCGAAGCCGGCTTTCCCGAAGATGTTTTTCAAACCCTGCTCATCTCCTCTGCACGGGTACGGCAGGTCATTGAGCATGAACATGTGGCTGCCGTCTCGCTGACGGGCAGCGAGGAGGCGGGTTCGAAAGTGGCACAAACGGCAGGCAAGATGTTGAAGAAAAGTGTGCTCGAACTGGGAGGAAGCGATCCTTTTATTGTGTTGAAAGAGGCCAACCTCCGCGAAGCGGCAAAAACGGCCGTAAAAGCCAGAATGATCAACTCGGGGCAGAGCTGCATTGCCGCCAAACGCCTGATTGTCGAAGCGCCCGTCTATGACTCCTTTATGAAAATCCTCGTGGAGGAATTCGAAAAGCTCGTTTGCGGTGATCCCAATGACGAAGCAACGGATGTGGGGCCGCTGGCTCGCGAAGACATTCTGAAGAAGCTCAGCGATCAGGTGCGCCTCAGTGTGAAAAAAGGGGCGAAGGTGCTCATTGGCGGCAGTCGCAAAAAACGGAAAGGCAACTTTTACCTGCCCACGCTAATGGTCAATGTATATCCGGGTATGCCGGTTTTTGACGAGGAAGTTTTCGGGCCGGTGCTGCCGGTGATCAAGGCCATTGATGCGGATGATGCCATTTACCTTGCCAATCTGAGTAACTTCGGCCTCGGAGCTTCCCTGTGGACCGAGAACCCGGATCAGATACCAAGGCTGGTGAAGCTTCTGCAAAGCGGTACGGTGACGGTCAACGGCATGGTAAGGTCTGATCCCCGGATGCCCTTTGGCGGAATAAAAAAATCGGGCTACGGCCGCGAACTGGCCCACTACGGACTCAAGGAATTTGTTAATATTAAGTCGATCATCATAAACCGCTGACATGGATAGCATCGGAGACATCTTATACATTCTTTTCATTATCGCCATCGGCATTTTTCAGCTTTACCGCAAACAAATGAAAAAGAATGCGGAGCAGCAAGGGCGACCGGCCGAAAGGCGGGAGAGTGAAAAGGGCCATCCTCTGGAAGAAATTTTCGGAGAAATATTTGCCGGAAGCGAAGACGGAAAAAAAGCAATGCCCCCCGCGGAAGCTGAGGCAGCGGAGCAAGATAATTTGTCTCGATTGGAGCAGGAGTTGGAGCAGCTTCTTACAGAGAGGGAAAATCTTACTGTGGATGAATTGACCAAACGCAAAACGGAGCTTTGGGAAGATAAAGGCCCCCTCCTGGTGGAAGACCTGGACGAAAATGGCAGCGGGCCGGAGTTTGACCTGCGCAAGGCAGTGATATACACCGCCATTTTGAAGCCCAAATTCAGGGAACTATAGCTTGTCAGCGGGGCGGAGCTTATCGCTTTTCAATCACTAAGCATCCAACATCCGTGCACAATACGGCCGGAGCACGCTGATAAGTGTCTGCTATACCTTTCGGATGCGCTGATAGAGTACGGCAAAAGACTTGAGCAGTTCCTGCGGAGAGGAGAGGATGTGGTAATTGCGCTTTCCGAACATCATGGGGAGGTAATATCGTGCCTGTGCTTCTATGGCAAAGGCATGGCTGTGAATATGTTGGAGGCTGAGTTCGCGCAAGGCCTGTTTGATGTCTTCGATTCCGTAGCGTCCTTCATATTTGTCATAGTCATTGGGCTTTCCGTCCGAAAGCAGAATGAGCCATTTGTTGCGGGCTTCTCTTTCGGCCAGCTGCCGTCCCGCATGCCGCAGGGCCGGCCCGATGCGTGTATAGCCGGAAGCCTGGAGACCGCCCACACCGGCCTTTGCCGTTTGCCAGTCCTCGTCAAACGCCTTTGCACGCAGATAGCTGCAATAGTTGCGGGTCTTGGAGTAGTACCCCGCTATTTCAAAATCCACCTCATATTCGTACATGAGTTCTCCGAGGAGTATGCCTATCTGCTTTTCCACATCCAGCACTTTGTTTCCGGCTGCATATCCGTCACTCGAAAGGCTGAGGTCCAGCAGGAAAAGAATGGAAAGGTCTTTTTCGAGTTTGCGTTTTGAGGTGTAGATTTTTTCATCGGGTGCATGGCGCGCCCGTATGTCGGCATGAAAATCGGTAAGTGCATCGAGGTCGATGTCATCGCCCATATTGAGGCGCTTCACCCGGTTGAGCCGGTTGTGAAAGCCCGCAAAGGTTTTACGCAGCGAAAGCAGGATGCTCTTGTTGCTGCGGAGGGTCTTTTGCACGTAATTCATATCGCTTTGTACGGAAACCCGAGGATAAACTTTGCAGTAGTCTCTTTTGTAGGTGGCATTTTTGCTGTCCCATTCGTCATAGAGGAGGCAGTAAGCTTCATCGGAGCGATCTGCTGCTTCAGGGATGCCTTCGTTTTCCACCATTTCGGCCTGATAAATGGAGTGTACCGGGTCATCGGCCCTGACGGTGTGGCGCAGATTCAGTTCGTTGAGGGCTTCCTCGTGTGCTTTAAGTTCGTCATTTCCGTCAAAACTTCGCCAGATGCCGTTGAACTCCTCGATGGTTTCTACCTTCTCAAAGTTGTGCGTTAGTACAAACTGCTCCTGGGCTTCCCGGTCGATTTGCACCACCTCGCGTTCTTCCACGGGCCGCGCTTTTATTTCTGTTTTTGCTTTTTTTCCGCTTTGCCCTGCCGGTCGATTGCCGGCATTTTTCAGTGCTTCTCCGCTTTCTTTGGCCGTGACGGGCATCAGCTTGCCATAGAGCCAGTGAAGGCCCGGAGGCGCTTCCCGGCTTTCCAGGTAAGAGCGCATTTCGTCATGGATTTTCTCAAGCGGGGGATATTCGGCAAAAAGACGGGGAAGTACCGCAGCACTCTGCGAGAGGGCCATGCTGCGGGCCGCGGAGAGCGTTGTTCCCGGAGGCACCTGAGGCAAAGGCAGAAGATAGGCACTGCAATGATAAAAAGTGCGAAAGAGATAATAATTGACATTCATCTCCAGTGTGGGGAAAAAAGACATGGTCGCAGGAAGGAAAAGAACCGGGCCTTTCAGTCCGCCTTCTTCTTCGGCAGTGTACAGTTCGGCTGCCGCTCCCGTGAGTGCCCGGGCCAATACCGTGAGCCTCTGCTTCAGAATAGAAAGACGGGCCGTCCGTTGCTCCCGTTCGGGATCATTCTGTGCCCGCGCTTTTTTATAAAAACGCAGGAATTTTTTAAACAGAATCTGATCAATTTCCATCAGAGCATCATTGTGGTGATGTCTTTAAGTGCCTCGCTGATATCCGGGTCATCGCTCAAGGGCTCGATGATGGCCACTTCGGCTGCCAGGCGGGGAGAAAGGCCCGTGTGAATCAGTTTTCCGGCATCCACGAGCAGACGGGTCGAAACTGTTTCGGTCAGGCCCAGTTCGGTCAGATTGCGGATTTTTCCCGCAATCTTCACGAGTTTTTTGGCATATCCGTTTTCGAGGCCGGTCTCGGCTTTGATGATGCTGGTCTCTACGGCAGCTTCGGGATAGTTGAACGAGAGTGCAACGAAGCGCTGGCGGGTCGATGGCTTGAGTTCTTTAAAGCCCTTTTGATAGCCGGGGTTGAAGGAGGCCGCCAGGAAAAAGTCTTCATGGGCTTTTATCTCTTCGCCCAGTTTGTCCATGTAAAGGACTCTCCGGTAATCCGTCAGCGAGTGGATGGCCACCAGAATATCGGGTCTTGCCTCGGCAATTTCATCAAGATAGATGATGGAACCTCTTCGGACGGCTGTTGTGAGAGGGCCGTCCTGCCACACCGTTTCGGAACCTTTGATGAGGAAACGCCCGATGAGGTCGGTCGAGGAAGTTTCTTCGTGGCAGGTGACCGTGATGAGGTCTTTGCCGAGGCGATAGGCCATGTATTCGATAAAGCGTGATTTTCCCGTCCCGGTAGGCCCCTTGAGCAGTACGGGAAGGCGGTTGGCATAGCACTGTTCAAAAGTTTCAATTTCCCGGGCGATGGGGTGGTAGTATGGCTCTTTTTCAATGATCATGGTCGCATCAAGTTTAAATTTTGGCCGGACCCGAAAAGGGCCCGGCCAAAATGAATGAAAAAATCAGGCACCCTGGCTTTGCAATGCTTCAAATTCCGTTTCGGAAAGGATGGCCTCGTCTTTTGGCATTCCGTAGCGGAAGAAATTGATCAGATACAGCGTGATGCCCGTGCTGAAGAGGGTAGCGGCTATTAT
>Ga0256839_1004896_pt1 | contig 12729 bp, 10 predicted proteins | sample 354166metaG_FD_185968 | JGI IMG/M metagenome (GOLD analysis project Ga0256839, IMG submission 185968) | Hydrothermal vent microbial communities from Mid Atlantic Ridge, Atlantic Ocean - 354-166 | ecosystem: Environmental > Aquatic > Marine > Hydrothermal vents | place: Atlantic Ocean: Mid...
GGAAGCGAGCCCTCCTGAGCAAGTGAGTGAGCGTGTTCTCAGGCTAAGGGTCAGGGTCAAGGTCGATGCGCAGGCGGGCGTAACGGACCTCGAACGCCCTCAACTCGTCCGCCACCCGATCGGACCAGACCAGATGGTACACCCCCTCCTCCTGCGGGTCCGGTTGCAGGTTGGGGTAGGAGGCAAACGCCCCGAAGAGTTCCCCCTGCACACGCCCCTTCCAGGCCCACCAGAGCGGACCGATACCGCAGGCGTTTGGAACCGTGTGGCCCCAGATCACGAGCCCCTCCGCCTCGGTGGGAAAGGCCACCAGCTCGCGGGCGTAGTCGGCGACGCTCGGGGCCGGGGCACGGCTCGCCCAGCCGTAGCCCACGGGCACCCTCCCCGTCGCGTTCTCCGCGGTTCGCCCTCCCCCACTCTCAGCCTCAGCCTCGGCCTCGGTAGGGAGAGGGCCTTGGGCGATCTCCTCCGGTGGCTCCAAGCGCCCTTCCCGCAGCGTCACGCGATAGAGCGCGGACTCCCGGTCCGGGCCGAGGGAGACGAACGCCAAAGCCGCGCCCTCCCCTTCGTCCGGAGTAAGGGAAGTCAGCGTAGGGGAGCGACCGTCCCCGTTCTTCCCCGCGACCCGTCCGAGGAACCGCCAGCCCCCCTCTTCCTCCCGAACCGCGACCTCGATGCGGTATCGCCGGGCGTCCTCTGTCGCCTGCCAGGCCAGATAGATCCTTCCCGAGCGATCCGTAGCCAGTGTGGGGAAGAAGACCCCTCGCTCCCCCTCCACGACGGTCTCCTTCGCGATCTCCCCTTCCCGCGAGATCTCCGCAAACCGAATGCGGTGGACCCCCGCTCCCGGCTCATGGACCTCCCAGGCCAGCAGCAGCCTCCCCTCCCCGGAGAGGAGGGCCGGATAGGCGCGGGTGCGCCGGGGACCCTCGTCCACGAGCCATCGTGTCCCCCTCCCCTCGCCCTCGAAGTCTTGCACGCGGAGCCACAGGCGGTCGGCCTCGGAGGTGCGCTCGACGTAGGCGATGTAGACTCTACCCTCGCCGTCCGCGGCGATCGCGGGGTAACGGCCCGTCCACTCCTCGATTTCCCATCGGCGACCGTCCCCGGAGCGGGCATAGCGCATCCGATCGGGATCCCCGCGCTTCCCGTAGGCATACTGATAGACCACGTGCAGGCCCCCTCGGGGATCGACGGCGAGCTTGGCCGCGTTGTTCCACGCCGTCGCCTCCCCCTCGGTGAGATCCTCCCCTACGACGGACTCCCCCTCCACGAGGAGGGAGGGGGGTGCCGGGCCTGCGGAGGACGCAGAGGACCCCGGAGACGGAGGCGGGGTGAGAAGCCATCCCCCGACGCCCGCGATCCCCAGGAAGAGCGCGCCCGCGAAGACCCGGACCCAGAAGGGACGAACCTTCATGGCAATCGCTCCCTTAAGGCGCGGAGGAGGACGGAGACGAGGACGAGGGCAGCTCGACGCCCTGCTCCTTGAGCCGAGCGATCAGCCGCTCGACGTCCTCTTGTCGATAGGTGGGATCTTCCGCCCGGAGTTCCGCCAAGCGCTCCGCGGCCCGGCGGTAGCTGCCCATCTCCACCAGCACCTGGGCCAGCTGGTAGAGGGCTTCTAGGCCCTTGGGCGAGAGCTTCTCGCCCGATCGTTCGCTGCGCAGCCGCTCGGCCTGCACGATCCGCCCCCAGACCCCCGAGCGCTCTTGGGGCGAGGCAGCGTTCTCTAAAGCCTTCTCTAGGGCCTCCACGGCTTTGAGGGGGCGCTTCTGGGCCAAGTAGGCCTCCCCCAGCCGGAACCACGCCGGGAAGGAGCGGGGCTCATACCTTAGGATCTCCTGGTACTGCCGAACGGCGTCCTCAAAGCGCTTGCGCCGCTCGTAGAGCCGGGCCAGCTCGAAGCGCACCGCAGTCTCCTCCGGGGAGAGGGCAAGCAACGCGAGCCCCAGCCGCTCCTTGAGGTCCCAGCCGACGGCCTGCTCGAAGCCCTGACGGTAGTGCTCGCGGGCTTTCGGAGCGTCGCCCCGCCGCTCGGCGAGCTGCCCCAAGCCCAGATGGGCTCTCGGGGCCTCCTTGCTCCCCAGGGCGTTGCGGAACGCCTCCTCGGCGGCCTCCGCATCGCCGTTCCCTTGGTGGGCCTCCCCCAAGAGCACCCAGATCTCCGGCTTCTCTTCGGGAGGCGCGCTCCGGAGCGCCCTCTCGAGATGCGGGAGGGCCTCCCCGTATCGGCCCTCCCCCAGGAGGAGCTCCCCCAGAGCGCGGTTCGCCTCGAGGTCGCCGGGGTCCTCTTTGAGGACCTCCTGCCAGGCGCTGCGGGCTTTCTCTTGTTCTCCCAGCTGGGCGTACGCCCGCGCCCGCGCGCGCAGGGCCTTCCGGCGGAGCTTCTTCGCCTGCGCCTGCGCTTCGTCCCCCTCCGGCCCTGACCCGGAGTCTGAGCCCATCAAGGAGAGTGCCCTCTCCAAGTGTTTAAGCGCTTGGGCCGGTTCGCCCATCTGCGCGAGGAGATCCCCGTAGTCCACGAGCCCGGCGACGTGGTCCGGGACCCCCTCCAAGAGGATCCGGAGCTGGCGGGCGGCGTCGTCCCAGCGCCCGTTGGCCAGCAGCCACCGCGCGTACTCGTAGCGGACCTCGTGGTCCTCGGGGGTCGTCTCCAAGAGGGCCCGGTAGATCTCGGCCTCGCGGCGGCCCTTCGCCAAGACGTCCTTGAGGTTCTCGGCGATCTTCCGGCGCAGCTCCTCGGCCTGCGCTTGGAGCTCCCCTCGTTCCGGGCCTTCGGCCCCGCGAAGTCGGCGCTCGACCTCCTCGAGCTTCGGGCGGTAGAGCGCGGCGATGTAATACCCCAAGTAGGGGTCGTCACTTAAGCCTTCTTCTTGGATGCGCTCGTACTGACGCAGCGCGGCCTCCGAGTCCTCGAACTCCAGGCGGATCGCGACCAGCAGCGGGTCGAGGATCTCTACGCCGACCTCCTCTCGGTACGCGTCGAACCACTCGCGGAAGCGCTCCTGCGTCTTCTCCAGGAGGTAGTCCCGCAGCACTCGGTCGGCCACTTCCTCGAAGGTCTCCCCCTGCTCCGGGCGGCGCTCGACCAGCTGCACGAGGTGAAACCCCCGCTCCGTGCGGACGGGCCCGCCGACCTCGCCGGGCTCCTTCAGGGAGAAGGCCAGCTCGACGAACGCCTCGCCCGTGGGGTCCCCGCGCTGGATCCAGCCGTAGTCCCCGCCCTGCGGGGCGCTCAATTCGTCTTCCGAGTAGCGGCGGGCCAGCTCCTCGAAGCGCTCCCCCTCCCGCAGGCGCTCGCGGATCTCCTCGATGCGCCGCCGGGCCCGCTCGACCCGCTCGGGTTCGGCGTCCGGGGGCACCCGGACGAGGATGTGCCGCACGTGGACCAGCTCGGGGGTGTAGTACCGCAGGCGGTAGCGCTCGTAGTAGGCCCGAAGCTCCTCCTCCGAGGGCTGCAGGACCCCGGCCACGTCGGCGCGCAGCTTCTCCTCGAGCATCGCGCGTCGGGTGCGCTCGATGAGCCCTCGGGTGAACTCGCTCCGGTAGGTCTTGGGGTCGTTGAGGGCCTGCTCGATTTGCTCGGGCGGGACGCCGTTGGCCTCCAAGAAGCGCCACAGCTGCAGCTTGACCCTCTCGAGGACCTCCGACTGGGGGACGGAGATCCCCCGCTCGCGGGCGGCGCGGGCCAGCAGGCGCTCTTGGATGAGCTGCTCCGCCAGCTGGAGCTTCAGCTGCAGCTGGTAGTGCGCCCCCGGGGCTCCGACGAGGTCCTTCTCGAAGTTGGGCCGCTCCGACGGCGGGAGGGAGGCCCGCCGCTCCTTCAGGAATTCCCGATAGAGCTCCTCAAACTCTTGGGCGGTGATGCGCTCCTCGCCGATCCGGATCGCGATCGGCGCCTCCGAGCGGAAGGATTGAGCTACCCAGAAGGCGACGGCCCCGAGGGCAACGAGGAAGAGGAAGACGCCTCCGAGGACCGTCCCGGCCCTCCTCGACGGGATGCGCAAGAAGCGGCGGTTTCGCATGGGTCCCACGGGGGTTCAGTATAGTGGGCCTCATGCGCGGAGACAAGCTTACCCCTCGACCACCGCCCGCTTCGCCTCGTAGTAGCCGTCCCGGAAGGTGTACTCCGTCACGGTGAGGGTTATGCCGACTTGAATGGCAGAAGGATCCACAGGGTTGCCATTGGGGTCGACGAGGACGGTGTCGCCGTCGATCTTGACCGGGTAGTCCTCCAGGCCGTCGCCGTCGGCGTCCAGGCGTACGAAGAGATCGTCGCCGAAGGGCACGACTTCGATCACCGTGCCCCGGATGGCTTGGTCGGCGGGCGGCTGTGCCGACGGGGCCTCGCCGACGATGACGTGCCAGGCCTCGTAGTAGCCGTCGTCGTCCAGCTTGTACCCCACAAGGGTCAGCGTCACCCCCGACCGGATGGCCTCGAACCCGACGCGGTTCCCTTGAGGGTCGGTGATCGTGGCGTTGGGCTTGATCTTGACCCGGATGTCCTCCTGGGAGTCGGCGTTCGTGTCCAGTCCCACGAAGAAGTCGTCGCCGAACCAGAAGGTGCGGATCACGACCCCCTGGAGCGGCTGCTGACAGGGTCCGGGGGAGCCGCTCGGGGATCCGCCCGCGGGACCGACGACCACCCGCTTCGCCTCGTAGTAGCCGTGCTCGAACTCGTAGTGGGTCACCGTGAGCGTGACGCCCACTTGGATGGCCGACAGGGGGAGCGGGTTTCCGTTCGGGTCGACGATGACCGTGCTCGAGTCGTCGATCTTGACCCAGATCTCCCCTTGGCCGTCGTCGTTCGTGTCCAGCTGGACGAAGAGGTCGTCCTCCTGCCAGGAGAGGAGCACCACCGTGCCCACGATGGGATTGCCCCGATGGGCGTGCGAGTCGTCGTCATCCGGGCTCGCTCCCACCCCGTAGACCAACCCCAACGCCAGGAGCAGGACTCCCAGCAGGCCGATCCCGATCCGCGTCCGCTTGCTGTTCCACTTGCGCATGTAGGGTCCCTCCTTGCTCTAAGGGTCTGAGCTACTCTTCCGTCTCCGTCTCCATCTCTATCTCCGATTCCCGGTAGTCCGGCAGCGGCTGGACGTAGATCGCATCCGTCCGGACGCCGGCGCCGTAGCGGTAGACGAGCTCGCCGCCGCGCAGGCCCGTCACCGCGAGCATTCCCACGCCCGCAAGCCCCGCGATCAGGTAGGCGGCCAAGAGCCCGCGCGCCACCATCTTGCTGCCGAAGCGGATCTCCAAGAGGAAGCGGAGCAGCGCGGCCCCAAGCAGCACCCCCGCCGTCAGGATGCCCAGCTCCTCGTGGGCCTCCAGCGCCTCCTCGCCGCCAGGAAGGGGCTCGAGTTGTTCCTCCACGGTCTCCTCTACGGCCAGGCCCGTCACCACCGCGGGGACCGCCGTCAGGGCCCCGAGGAGCACGAGCACCAACCCCACGCGCTTCAACGTCTCGTGCCGAAGCCCCCAGCCGAGTCCGTCCAGCACAAATCCCACTAAGAAGAGCGCGATGGGAAAGTGCACGACCATCGGGTGTATATTCATTCGCATCTCCTCCTAGTCCGTTTGTGAGAAGCTCGTTCCCTCTGCCTACACCTCATCCTCGCACCGCCCTACCGTATCGCGGGCGGGGTGAAAGGGGTATGGCAACCAGATGAAATCGTCTTGAAAATCGGGTGAAATCCCGGTGAAACGTCTCCCCAAGAAGGCTTGGCATGCTCTGGAAGGGGTGGGAGTCGAGATGCAGGGAGAAACGTTGCATTCGAGACCAAGGGGAGAACGGGGAGAATGAGAGGATCGAGGTTGCCCTCCGGCAGCGGTCGACCGTATGATTCAGGGCAATTATGGGCATGCGCATCGGAGGGAACCTACGCCGAGAGCTCCTCTTGGCGCTGGTGGGACTGGCGCTGCTCAGCAGCGTCCTCCTGGGGGCGGTGGCCGTCTACCGCTTGGACTGGGAGCTGTACGAGCAGCTGGTCCGCCGCGGGCGGGTGCTCGCCCGGTTCCTGGCGCAGGAGGCCTTCTACAGCGCGTATATTCAGGGAGAGCGCGACCTCGTCCCCTTGGCGGAGGGGGCGCTCCGCGACGACGTGATCTTCATCGAGATCGTCAAAGAAGGTGAGGTGCTGGGGCAAGCGGGCTCCCCCCCGACCGAGCCCTATTTGGAGATCTGGCAGGCGATCCTCGACTCCTCCCTAAGCGGAGAGCGCCGCCGCTCCGCCGACGAGCCCATCGGCCCGTATTTGCCCACGAACAGCTACGTTCGGCTCGCGATCTCGCTCGACTATCTGGCCTACGAGATGCGCCGTGAGTTCCTGTGGCTGGGGCTGGCGGGGCTGGGCATCGCGCTCGTGGCCCTCACGATCGCCTGGCTCCTCTCGGGGGTGATCCTCCGCCCGCTGCAACGGGTCAAGGAGGCGCTGGAGGCCTTCGGACAGGGGCGGCTTCACACCCGGGCCCCCGTCGAGCGGGAGGACGAGCTGGGGGAGCTGGCCCGGGCGTTCAACCGCATGGCGGAAGCGATCGTCGAGATGCGGGGCGAGCTGGAGCGGGCCAGCCGGGCCAAGTCGGAGTTCATCACGCTCATGGGCCACGAGCTGCGCACCCCGCTCAACGTGCTTTTAGGCTACATCGAGCTCCTCCTTGCGGGGGTGGGCGGGGACCTCACCGAGGAGCAGCGCTCATATCTCGCCGCCGCGATGCGCTCCGGCGAGCACCTCCAGGCCCTGCTGGGGAACGTGCTTCAGTACGCCAAGCTCGAGCTGGGCGTCGAACGGCTCCACCCGGAGCCGGTGGCCCTGAACGCCCTCGCGGCGGAGGTCGTAGAAGGGCTGCGGCCCTATGCCGAGGAGAAGCGCTTGTCCCTCACCGTGAAGGTGGAACCGCGAGGGCTCACGCTGGAAGCGGATCGGACGAAGCTGCGCCAGATCGTCTTCAACCTGCTGCAGAACGCGATCCGCCACTCGCCCCCCGGGGGAGGGATCGAGCTGGGGGCCTCCCTCGCGAACGAGGAAGAGGAAAGGGTCCGCCTTTGGGTCCGAGACGAGGGGCCGGGAATCCCCCGGGAGGAGCGAGAGAGGGTCTTCGAGCCGTTCGTGCGCTTGGAGGCCCCCTCAGCCCCCGCGAAACGGGGACGAGAGGGGAAGGAGCGGGAGGGCCTGGGGCTGGGGCTGGCCGTAGTCCAGAGGTACGCCCAGCTCCACGGCGGGCGGGCGTGGGTGGAAAGCCCCCCCGACGGGGGGGGAAGCGTCTTCTTGGTGGAGCTGCCCTTGCGGACCCGCGCTCCGATCCCGGAGCGCGGCGAGGAGCTGCTCCCCCAAGGGGAGCAGCGGAAGGAGGGGAGCTGAGGTGAAAGTGTTGATCGTGGAGGACGACCCGGAGGCCCGGCTCATCCTCACGAAATACCTGACCTCGCGGGGGTACGAAGCCGTGGAGGCGGAGGACGGCCCCCGAGCGCTGGAGGCCTTTCACCGGGAGGAGCTGGACGCTCTTTTATTAGATTTGATGATCCCGCCGCCCGACGGCTGGGAGGTCCTGCAGTACGTCCGGGGGCAGAGCTCGATCCCCATCGTGGTGATCACGGCCCGCGACGCCACGGATGACGTCGTGAAGGCCCTCCAGATGGGCGCGGACGACTACATCGTAAAGCCCTTCAAGCTGCGGGAGGTCGAGGCCCGCTTGGAGGCGGCCCTGCGTCGCCATCGTCCGCCCGCCCTGAAGGTAGGACCCCTGGAGATCGACGATCAGCGCAAGGAGGTCCGCCTCCACGGGAAGCGGGTTGAGCTCTCGCCCAAGGAATACGAGCTGCTGAAGCTGCTCGCCTCCGAGCCGGGGCGGGTCTTCTCCGATCGGGAAATCTTAGAGCGCGTCTGGCCGGAGGGGAGTCTGGCCTCCTCCACGGACGTGAAGCGCTACATCCACCTCCTGCGGCGCAAGGTCGAGGAGGACCCGAAACATCCGAAACTCATCCTCACCGTGAAGGGGTTCGGCTACGCCCTGGGAGTGAGGTGAGGCTTGGTCACCCTCTCTCTTCCCTTATGCCCCCCGCTTGCGGACGGCGCGGAGCCGCCTGGAGTCGACGAGGGGCACCCGTCGTTACGGCGACCCCCGTAGTCGATACTTCTGGACCTTCCCCGAGGCCGTCTTGGGCAGCTCCGGCACGAACTCGATGTAGCGCGGGTGCTTGTACGCCGCGATCTCTTTGAGGCAGTGCTGCTTGATCTCTTCCTTCAGCGCCTCCGAGGGCTCGTAGCCCTGCTTGAGCACGATAAACGCCTTGACGGTCTCGCCCTTGCGCTCGTCGGGGACCCCCACCACGGCGCACTCCGCCACCGCGGGGTGCTCGTACAGGACGTGCTCGACCTCCTTGGGGTAGACGTTGAGCCCTCCGACGTTGATCATGTCTTTGACGCGGTCAACGATGTAGTAGTAGCCCTCTTCGTCTTGGTAGGCGAGGTCCCCGGTGTGGAAGAAGCCGTCGGGCTCGATGGCCGCCCGCGTCGCTTCGGGGTTGTTATGATACCCCTTCATCACCTGGGGGCCTCGAATGAGGAGCTCCCCCACCTCGCCGGGCGGGAGTTCTTCGCCCTTCTCGTTTACGATCTTGCACTCCGTGTTCTCGATGGGCCAGCCGATGGAGCCCGGCTTCCTCTTCGGGGCGGCCAGGTTGGTGTGCGTCACGGGCGAGGTCTCCGTAAGGCCGTAGCCCTCGTAGATGGGGACGCCCACGGCCTTCTCCCAGGCCTCCATGACGGGGACGGGCATCCGCGCCCCGCCGGAACTGCACAATCTCAACGAGGAAAGATCTGCCGTCTTGAGCTTGGGGTGGTGCAACAGATCGATGTAAATGGTGGGGACAGCCAGGAAGTTGGTGATCTTGTGCTCCTCGATGAGCCGGAGGGCCTCGTCGGCCTCCCAGCGGACCATGGGGTAGATCGTGGAACCCCGGGTGAGGGGAGAGAGCATCAGCACGGTCATCCCCGTGATGTGGAACATGGGGATCGGCACCAAGAGGCGGTCCTCCTCGGGCGCAAGCGGAAAGAGCTTCGTGACGGCCTGCACGTTGGAGATGAGGTTGCCGTGGGTGAGCAAGACCCCCTTGGGGCGCCCGGTGGTGCCGCTGGTGTAGGGCTGCAGGGCGACGTCTTCATCGGCGCGATCCACGAAGAGGGGGCTCGACTGCAGGAGCTCGCGGAAGCGGGTGTGGGGGCTCTCGCCCCCTACCGTCACGATCGTTACGTCGTGTTGGGCTTCTTGTACGGCCTTTTCCATCTCTGGGAGAAGGGGTAGGGGGCCGATGAGCATCTTCGCCCCGGAGTCGTCCAGCTGATAGGCGATCTCGCGGGCACGGAGTTGGGGGTTCATGGGGGTGGGAACCGCTCCCGCCTTGAAGGTCCCCCAGATCGCGATCACGAACTGGGGGAGGTTGGGCAGGTACACCGCGACCCGGTCGTCGGGCTGAACGCCCCTTTTCTGCAAGCCTCCCGCGAAGCGGGCGGTGGCATCGGCCAGCTCCGCGTAGGTGATCTCTTGGCCCTCGAACACGATCGCCGGGCGCTCTCCGTACCGTCGGGCGGCCTCGTCCAGCAGCTGAGCTACGTTCATCTCGTTCCCCTCCCTGAAAGATGCGCTGCAACCAGCGTAGACGAAAGATGGTAGACGAAAGGAGGAAGATCCTGCAACCGGAATCGTTTGCACCCTAAAGCGACGAGACCCCCACACGACCATCGGGACGATCCCCTCGCCCTCGTCCGTTGCCGTCCTCCTCGTCCGTATAAACCGGGATGATCATAGGGGCTTTGTCGATCGTCAAGCCGGTTTGCTACACTGGTGTCGTGTCTACCCTACACCCTAGAAGCAGGAAGGCAGGAGGCCCGCAATGACTGCTCATGCAACTCGCACGACAGCCCTCCATCCACGTCCGCTTCCCCTCGGCCAGGTGGCTGAGCAGTTGGGCATCGAACCGGATGAGCTTTTGCCCTACGGGCCGTACAAGGCCAAGGTCCACCTCTCGGCGTACAAGCGCCGCGAGAAGGAGCCCGACGGGAAGCTCATCCTGGTGACGGCGATCACGCCCACCAAGTTCGGCGAGGGGAAGACGACCACGACCATCGGGTTGGGGCAGGCCCTCGGTCGCATGAAGAAACGCGCCGCCATCGCGATCCGCGAGCCGTCCTTGGGCCCCGTCTTCGGGATCAAGGGCGGGGCCACGGGGGGCGGCCAAGCGCAAGTCGTCCCCAGCGAGGACATCAACCTGCACTTCACCGGCGACTTCGCCGCCGTCGAGAAGGCGAACAACCTCTTGGCCGCCTTGATCGACAACCACCTCCACCACGGGAACGCGCTGGGGCTCGACCCCCGGGAGATTCAGTTTAAGCGCTGTATGGACATGAACGAGCGGGCTCTACGCCAGATCGTCATCGGGCTCGGCGGCAAGACGGGGGGTGTGCCCCGTGAGGAGGTCTTTCAGATCACGGCGGCCTCGGAGGTCATGGCCATCCTCGCCCTGGCCCGCGATCTCCGAGATCTCAAAGAGCGCTTCGGACGGATCCTGGTGGGCTTCGCCCGCGACGGGCGGCCCGTCTTGGCCCGGGAGCTCAAGGCTCCGGGGCCGATGGCCGCGCTCATGCGCGACGCGGTCCACCCCAACTTGGTGCAGACGCTCGAGGGGACGCCCGCGTTCGTCCACGCCGGGCCGTTCGGGAACATCGCCACGGGCACCAGCAGCGTGATCGCCACCCGACTGGCGCTCAAGCTCGCCGACTACGTCGTCACGGAGGCGGGCTTCGCCTCGGATCTGGGGGCCGAGAAGTTCTTTCACATCAAGTGTCGGGTCGGAGGACTCACCCCGGCGGCGGCGGTGCTGGTGGCGACCGTGCGGGCGCTCAAGCTCCACGGCGGCGCGCCCTCCGACATCACCGAGTTGCAGAAGGAGGACGTCGGGGCCGTCGAGCGCGGGCTGCCCAACCTGGAGAAGCACATCGAGAACGTCCAATCGTTCGGGGTCCCCCTGGTCGTGGCCGTCAATCGATTCCCCGCGGACACGGACGCCGAGATCGAAGTCGTCCGGAAGTTCTGCGCGTCGAAGGGCGTAGAGGTCGCCGTCTCCGAGGTGTACGAGCGGGGCGGCGAGGGGGGGCTCGACTTGGCCGAGAAGGCGATCGCGCTGGCCGACTCGGGCAAAGCGCAGTTCCGCTTCCTCTACGAGCCCGACGAGCCGTTGGCGCAGAAGATCGAGAAGATCGCCACGACGATCTACGGCGCCGACGGCGTGGAGTTCACCGCCCTTGCCCGGCAGAAGCTCCGCAGGCTGGAGAAGCTGGGCTACGGGAACAGCTTGGTCTGCATCGCCAAGACGCAGGACTCGCTCTCGGACGACCCCAAGCGCAAGGGCCGTCCCCAAGGCTTTACGGTCACCATCCGCGACGTCAACGTCTCCGCGGGCGCGGGGTTCGTCGTCCCGCTGGCGGGGTCGATCCTCACCATGCCGGGGCTCCCCAAGCAGCCCGCAGCCGAGGGGATCGACATCGACGACGAGGGGACCATCACGGGGATCTTTTAGCTTAGCTTCGGGGCTTCGGGGTTGAGACTTCGGGCTTCGAGTTGTGCGTCCTGCAGCCCGCAGAGGAGGAAGCCGTGCGCATCGGACTGGGCGTGGACTTCCATCGCTTCGTCGAGGGCCGCAGGCTCGTTCTAGGGGGCGTGGAAATCCCCCATACGAAGGGCTTGGAGGGCCACTCCGACGCCGACGCCTTGACCCACGCGATCTGCGACGCGCTGTTGGGGGCCGCCGGGTTGGGGGACATCGGGCTCCACTTCCCGCCCGGTGACCCTCGGTTTCAAGACATCTCCAGCTTGGAACTCTTACGACGCGTGTGCGAGATGCTCCGGCAGCGGGGCTTTCGGGTGGAGAACGTCGACGCCGTGCTCGTCCTAGAGGAGCCCAGGGTCACGCCGTTCTTCCCGTCGATGAGGGAAAAGCTGGCGGATGTACTGGAACTCCCGCCGGAGCGGATCAACTTGAAGGCCACGCGGCCCGAGGGGCTGGGGGCGCTGGGGCGGGGCGAGGGCGTCCTCGCACAGGCCGTCGCGCTGCTCGCCAAGGCGCTCTGAAGGAGCTATAATCGCGAAGCGGACCGACTTCACCACCCGAACGGGAAAAAGGAGGAATCCCTATGGCGTTGACCATCGGCGCGCAAGCTCCGACGTTCTCGCTCAAGGGCGTAGACGAGAAGACCTACTCATTGGAGGAACTCAAGGGCGAGAAGGGCATCGCCGTGATCTTCAGTTGCAACCACTGCCCGTACGTTAAGGCCTACGAGGATCGGATGATCGAGCTGGCCCGGGAGTATCAGCCCAAGGGCGTTCAGTTCGTGCTCATCAACGCGAACGACCCCGTCAAATACCCGGACGACAGCTTCGAGAACATGCAGAAGCGCGCCCGGGAGAAGGGTTATCCGTTCCCCTACCTCTGGGACGAAACCCAAGAGGTCGCCCGCGCCTACGGGGCGGAGCGCACGCCCGAAGTGTTCCTGTTCGACTCGGAGCTGAAGCTACGGTATCACGGGACGATCGACGACAACTGGGAGGACCCCGCCAAGGTCACGAAGCGCTACTTGAAAGACGCGCTCGAGGCCCTTCTGGCGGGCCGCGAGCCGGAGGTGAAGGAGACCCAGCCCGTAGGCTGCACGATCAAGTGGAAGTGACGGCTACCGGATC